>LQAG01000437.1_pt1 | contig 11664 bp, 15 predicted proteins | sample 1535801 | NCBI WGS metagenome assembly LQAG01 (sample SAMN04331584, study PRJNA305678) | bioreactor metagenome | isolation source: bioreactor_3 inoculated with Wadden Sea sediment 1st replicate of a... | place: Germany:Bremen | reverse complement strand
CCACTTCTTCTTCTTGAGCCTGAAGCTGAATTCGCCAGTTTTTGCCTCCGTCTGTGGTGTGTAAAATGGTGGTCCGCTCAGCCGATATCCATCCGGTGTCCGGGTCTGAAAAGTGGACATCGAACAGCCAGTGCTGAACCGGACTTTTCTGCTTTTTCCAGGTTATACCGCCATCGGTGGTTCGAAGAATCGTTCCAAAATCGCCGACTGCCCATCCCAGCTTACTGTTCAGGAAATAGATAGAGGCCAGTGTGTGATCCGTGCCGCTCTTCTGCTGCTCCCAAGAGTCTCCGCCATCAGCCGTCCTGCCGATGATTCCCATTCGGCCGCATACCCATCCGTCGGTTTCATTGGGAAAAGAAACGGAAAAAAGATCATATTTTTTTCCCAGAGACAGCAACGACATATTGCCAGCATCGGCAAGAAGCATTGTGGGGCTCAAATAGATCATTAGAAAAATCCAGAACATACACTTTCCAGCCCTTGTTCCGATGAATGAAAAAAACATGAAAGAGTTGCTTAAACTACCCATAACGTGTCCTCATATGAGACGATTGGTCGATTGAATAAAGGTCCTCTTGACACTATCTTAACCGCAACGTCCAAAGTTAATAGTAAAAATATAAAGTCACTGGCAGCCGATGTCTTTATTTCCAAACGGACGTCCAACCAAATTAATCCTTAAAAAAAATACCTGAAGCATAATTAAGCCGTCATTGTTTCGAGCCGTCCCTATCCCCTCTAAGGCAGCATCCGGAATACCAGATTTATTCAAATGTGCAACTTTATCAGTGCTGCAACGGCGATTGCATTGCATCAATCACATAATGGGCACTCTCTCTTTTCAGCTTCATGCAAACTTTGTCGCATGCCACATATTCAATGGCTTCCCAGGGGCAGAATCGTGCATACAGGGGATCGCCTTCACATTGGTCGCATACGAAAGCCTTTCCGATACTCCCGGCGATGACAATCGCACTAAACGGACATACAAACGCACGCGAATTGCATCCGATGCATCTGTTTTTATCCTCAACTCTCGATCCGTTTTCCGGATGGGTGGATATGGCGTTTGCAGGACAGACCACCATGCAGGGAGGATTTTCACAGGCTATACATTTTACAGGGATGCAATAAACATCGGCCTCTTCATGAGATCTGGCGATTCGGATTCTGGATTTGGCGGGATTCGTTTCACCAGCGTGGCCAATGGAATAGGCGGATTCACACAACCGACACTCCGTACATTTGGCATAATTGACAATCAATTCTCTTCGCGGCATTAGAAGCTTTTCCTTTCGGATATTAGGCCAATTCCATCACCCCCGGTATTGGGGACTTGTAGGTGATCATTCGGCTCTTGGCAGTTTTCCGGTTTTGGCCAAATCATCTGCAACATACCCGATTCCAGATTTTCAAGGGTTTTGCGAGCTGGTATTCCCGTTTTGAGATCTCATCCTCGTAATGTAATTCATAATTCCGGGTTTTGGCTGCTTCAAATTTTTCTGTTTTCAGCACATGGACTTTGCCGGGTTGCGTCTCAATGGACCGATCCATAAAATTTTTTTGGGAGCTATCCGTATTCCGGTTTCCTTTTTTTCATCCTCGCTTTCTGCAAAAAAAGCGGCCTCTTTATCCTCATTCCCTACTATCTTATTGACCTCTATTTCATATAACAGGTCCGTTAGGAGGCATCAGAATTTCCTCATTGGAAGATTTGTCATGACGTTTTATTGCCAGTCATCATACATCGGGTGGCGCCCAATAGCAGCGCGCAGACGGTAATCTGCGCGCTGCTATCGAGTTCATTTTCACACAGATGCCTAATCAGCCTGAGGTCCACGGCCTATGCCCAACTGGTGGGATTGCTCTTGCCCGTGCGTTTCTCGCGAACGTCCGCCAGCAGACACAATAGCTCGAAGAAAAGGGCTGCAGCCAGGTGAGAAGAGCGATCAGTCTGGTCGAGATAAGGATTTAGCTCGACCAGATCGGCGCCGATGATGTTGAGCGTTCTTACCCGAGAATGATTTCACGAACTTCGCGACCCGTAAGGCCAAATGGCTCCATTCCTCCGGTACCCATCATTATGGAGCTGTCAAGGACATCAACGTCAAGAGAGAAGTAGGTGGGTTCGGTTCCAATGATTTCGCGGGTCTTATCAATAACGTATTGGATTCCTTTGCGGTACACCTCATCCGCAGTGATAATCGTCACGCCGGCTTCGCGCGAAAAATCCCACATTGGCGTGGCCCGTCCCCGAGTGCCAATCTCAACCGAATGCTCCGGATCGATATACCCTTCGAGCACACCCAGGCGAAATATCATGCCATCATGATACACATCCTCGCCAAGCTTACCCAGCGAGTCGCAGTGGGAATCGAGGTGAATCATGCCGAAAGCCTCGTGGTCGTTGACTTCCGAAAGTGCCTTTATGATGGGATAGGTAATGGTATGTTCGCCACCGCACGCAAGGGGAGTTATGCCGGACTCGGCAAGCTCCTTAAAGGCCTCGTAGATATCATTAACCCGCATATCCATATTGCAGGCCGACCATTCGATATCCCCATAGTCTATGACATTGCATTGCATATAAGGACTGTTGCCGGTGGAATCGTGAGATGGACCGTAATGCCGGGACCATTCACGGACTGCTCTGGGCCGTGACGTGAACCCGACAGGCCGCCAAACCATTCAGGTCCGTTGGACAGCCCACCATGGCGATATCCACTCCGTTCAAATCGCGTCTGTGAGGGGCCTGAAAGAAACCGGGGTGCGGAACAAAACCCGTCGAGTCGAGCGTATAGCCCTGCAAGATCGCTTGCTGCAAAAAGGCAGTATGGGTTTTGCATCTTTTATGTCCAACAGGTCCCGGTCAAATTCACGATATTTTGCCATTCGTTCCTTGCTCATCTTAGTCATTTTTCTTTCCTTTCTTCGCGGTTTTGTGAGAATTTTTCTGGTTTCGTGACTCTGAAGATTGTGCCCGGCTGCTCTAATGCGCAGATCTTCTCTACGGCAGCCTCTGGCGCTATCTAATGCCGCCTCGATAATATCCACCGCCTGTAAAATCGGTGGTGAACGAGGCGCCGGTTGCTGTCACTGCCTTTGCTTTGATTTCGGTAGCTATCCGATATGAACCCATCAGATATCGGGACACGGCATGACTGATTAAAAGACTTGGGCTCACGGAAAACCACCGGTCGATGCTGATCAATGATGCCCTTTCCAGGAGGTCCTCAATAATAACCTGGTAAAATTTCTCAATAATTTTCTGTTTTCTTCTGTCTTTAATTTCTTTATACATTCGTGATTCCTTCCTTATTTTACTGAATGAATGTTCAGATAGTGTATATGGTTATCACTGCTGGCATCCTCATGTCAAGATGCAAATTGAATAAATTTTTTGGTTTATCAAAATTTTGACTGAGCACCTTACCAGAGAGCGAGGAGTCAGCGCCGAATACCAAGTAAGCGATGCTGTAATGATGCTTATTTTGGGGTTCTGGCAGGGGCGAAACACATGAGTCATTTGGCTATTCTCAGATCCGATGAAGTTTTTAGGGCCCTTTTTAGGTGGACAAGTTTCCGGTTAGCACATCCTTGGTCGTTTTTTAAACTGTTTACCCGGAAGCACTACAGGTGATCAACGACAATCTCCGGGGCCTCACTGCACTTCCGGAAAAGGAATCCTGGCGGAAAATTGCAGGCCGGCAGGGATATGAAAGCACTAAATTTGAGTACAAATGTTCAGACTGGTCAAAATCCGGAATCTTTGTGGCTGTCAGGCTTCTCACTGACACAATAATGGAAGAGATACTCTATTCGAATCCGCAAGATATGAATACGACTGTTTTAGTTATGTCTCAAATTTAAACCTGTGCCCCTAGGCTACCATAAACAATATGGTCCGCGGGCGGCAAGTGAGAACTGGATTGAATGGTGCAAAAATCAGATGGCATCAGGCAGCATACTGACAAGAGTGTTTTGGGCAAATTCAGCCAGTTTTCAGACTTTGATTTTGGCATACAATCTTCTGGCCTGGATGATGTGGCTGAATAATGAAGATGGTTTCAATGAAGAACCGAATACTGTTTGGATGAGCCTTATCAATGTACCGGCACGATTGATGACCAGAAGCAGGCAATGGGTATTGCGATTATCAAAAAGATAATCAATAGCCATAGACGGCCATAAGTGATTTTTATACTGACTAATTCCGGAATCGAGCTCATGATCGGACCGGCGATACCCGAGGATAAGAAACCGTTTGGATGCCTAAAAAAAAATTATTCAATTTTCATCTTGACATGAGGATGCCGGAAGTGATACCAATATGTACTGGCTGAACACTCATTCAGTAAAACAAGGAAGAAATTGCTAATGCGTAAAGAGGCGGAAGACAGAAAACAGGAAATTATTGAGGAATTTTACCGGGTTATTATTGAGGATGGCTTGGAAAAGGCTTCATTGGTAAACATCGCCCGGCGGCTTTCCGTGAGTCCAAGTCTTTTAATCCACCATTTTAAGAACAAAGATGAGTTGATCCTCAGCCTGATCGACTTCATTATCAAACGATACATCGGGGCTTTCCTCAAGATTATTCAGGATATCCATGATAAAAAAGAACGAATCCTGGCCATTATAGACGTCGTTTTATCCGAGGAATGGAGCAAGACCATTGATGACCGTGCATACATCACCTGCCTTTATCTGAGTCACCAAAACAAAAGGGTCAGGGAACGCCTTCGAGTTATGCACCGGATGTTCATCAATATGTTGGAAGAGGAAATCGCCGGACTGGTCGATGCCGACTCGGATGGTGACATTCAAGCGGAAAAAGTCACCCGGTTGATCATATGCGTGCAAGAAGGGCTGGACATTTATAAGGACCTGTTCCCCGAGGATCGTCACTTTAACGATCTGGGGAATATTTAAAGCCCGTCATTTTGAAATTATTAAAAATGTGAATATTGGTACGGTCAGAGGTTTGGATGTTTCCATACATCAACTGACTGTATATTCAGTCAAAATAAAAGTCGGGTGCTACTGTGCATCCGGCACAAATTAAAGCTATAGGCCGGAATGAAATGAAATAACGGCAATAACCATCTTTATCAGGAGAAAAAAGAAATATGCTTAAGAAATGGCCGGAAAAAAGAAAAACCGCCTTCGAAATCAGGCAGTCACTTTTGAATTACGAGAAAATGTCTCATTTTCATGAGTTTGAAAAAATTTGTTTGACGAAGGGCCACACCTGACCTCTTCGCCGACGCTGCCCTGGGGCGATTCGGTCCGGGAACTGGTCAGCGAGGCCAAGAAACGGTTTGAATGGGGACAGATATGGCATTCGGGTAAAGGGGCCCGTCAGATGGAACGACAAGTCATCTCGATGATGGGCGAATTGTTTCACAATGACGGGGCCTTGGGGTTTATCTGTTACGGCGGCAGCGAATCCGACATATGCGCATTGGCTGCGGCCAAGGGAAAGGCCTTTGTCAAACGGTTTCCGGATGCGGATCATTCTGATCCGTACGTGTTAATCGGCCTGGTTCCGGAATTCGAAAAGAAATCCCATAGTATTGTCATGCCGCTGCACAGTCACTATTCCCTTTATAAAGGATGCGCCCTTATGGGACTCGAACCGATTCCCGTTTTTCCAAAGGAAGGAACCGTCCATGAAATCGATCCGGCCGATATCAGGGCTGCGATTCGTGAGGATACCATCGGACTGGTGGGAACGGCCGGCACCTGGCCCTTTGGTTCAATCGATCCCATAGAGGAAATGGGACGTATTGCCGAAGAAAAGGATCTTTATTTCCATGTGGATGCCTGTTTTGGCGGTTTTATCCTGCCTTTTCTGGAGCGTTCAGGGTATCACCAAAACCTTGCCGCATGGGATTTCAGAGTGCCCGGCGTATCTTCAATTAGTGCAGATCTACATAAAAACGGCATGGTCCCGCCGCCGGCCAGCAGTTTGTATTTCAGGGACCGTAAAACCATTGATTACGCCAGAATGATATCGCCGCCGTTTGGTACGCTCAGCGGCACCCGGTCCACCGGCCCCATGGCCGCGGCCTGGACTATGCTGAATGCCCTAGGCATAGACGGTTACATTGCCGTAGCCGAACACTGCATGCGGCTGCGTGAAGAGCTTATCGAGGCCGTGTCCAAAATCCCCAATCTGAAAGTCCTGGGAGGCGGCATGATCAATCTAACGGTCATCTATTCCGAGGAGATCGATTTAAAACCGGTCAGCATGGCCTTGGTGGAAGAGGGCTGGATGCATGTGGTCGATCAGAGTCCACCACCGTTGAGCCTTTGTGTTTGCACCATGCCACAGAACGACGGCCAGATCCAGGCCTTTGCCGATTCCCTGGCCCGGATTGTTGAAAAAGAAGGAAAGCCCATCAATCCGGATGAAACGGGTGATGCCTTCGGAATTTATGGAAATCTTGATCTCGAGCCGTAGAACATGGTTGGTAACGGGATTGTTCGGTTAGAAAAGGAGGGAAATGTGGTTGAATCTGATTAAATTCACTGTACCAATTATAGTGAGCGGCGTCTTTTTTATGGCACTTATGAAATCAGGTCAGGGAAAGACGATCCGAAAAAAATGGGCCTGGCTCAGAACATTTTAAATATGTTCGGTGTGGCGAATTTTTTGATGGGTGTCTGCTGGATAATAATTTTACTCACGCTTCTGCCGGGATTTGAATGGCTCCGGGATATCATGGTTACGGTGATCAGTCCCCATGAACTGGCCATTTTTCTGACGGGCATGTTCTTCTTCGATTATATCATCAGTCTCGCGATTTATAAAAACGTCGGAGACAGCTATTTTAAATTTTACGGCGGCGTGTTCCTGATGATACAAGCAATATACAGTTTTAATTTATAGTTTATTTTACCTGGTGGTTTGTACCGATTTAGAGGAGAGTCATGGGAAATATGACGGAAAAAAAAGGGCAAAAGAACAAAAAAGTCATTGTCATCGGCGCCGGTGTCGGAGGGCTCGGGGCCGGTTATTGGTTGGCCGAGAAAGGGATTGAAGTTGAGGTACTCGAGGCGACCCATCGCGCCGGTGGTCGCATGCATACCATGACCCGCAATGGCGATCGATTTGAGGCCGGCGCCCTGTTTTACCACTCCCATTATCGTCATTCGGTCGAGTTGATGAAAGCTCTGAATCTATATGATACAAAACGTCCCATAAAGGGACACATTCAATTCGCTCGGAAAGACGGAACCGGATTCAAATACAACCACAAAATTCCCTATATGAGTCCTCTGGGGTTGGCCGGTAATTTTAAAATGTTTTGGTTCATACTCAAGGAAATCATCCTGAAAAAGCGGGATCCGTTGAATAAGATCCGGAATTCCCACCCCGAATGGGATGACATTTGTGTCTTGGATTACTGGAAATCAGGCTCCCGTTCAGACCGGGCCTTAAGAGATTTTGTGGTGACCCCGGCATCCGTGGCCACGAACGATGGTTGGCCCGAATACTTGAACCTGGCTCATTTTATCCACTGCATGCGGATAGACACGTTCACAGATTTTTTGCCCTTGCCGGCGGAACATCATCCCTCACCGACGCACTGGCCCGACGTCTCGAGGTGCGATATGAAAATCCCGTTAATAAGTTGGTAGTGGAAAAGAATCGTGTGACCGGGGTACAAATGGAGTCCACCGGAGAGATAAGGCCGGCGGATCACGTAATCGTAGCCGTGGCCCCCCATTTGTTTCCAAACTGCTGCCGGAAGGAGAACTGACAGAACAGGGGAACTGCTTCAATCAAGTGCTCCTCAATCCTTACCCAGTGGCCATATTTCACCTCGGTCGACATTTGGATAAAAACGTATGGGCTTATTTTTCAGATATGAGTGAAAGAAAGACATTTACCTGGGCGGTAGATCATTGTTCCAAGACCCCGGACGGTGTTCCGGGTGCCAAGAGCATATTGACCGTCTATTCCGCCCATCCAGTAACCCTCGAACTAATTAAAAAATCGGATGAGGAGATATTGAAAATTGCTCGGGAAGACGTTGAAACTTTTATCCCGGGATTTTCCAATTACATCGAGGAGGAAGATCTCCACCGGCATGCCCACGCCGTAAGCCGGTATCCGGTGGGATCTTATCGTCTGGCCACGGAAATCAAGGAGAAGCAGGTGGGAAACGGAGTGTCTTTTATAACGGACTTTACCGGCGGTGGATATATTGAAGCGGCTTTGGATAGCGCTAGAACGGCTGTTGATAACATTTGCCGCATATTGGACTGCTAAGTTTCGAGTATGTTTACCATGCATAGTCATATCGCTAAATCGGTCTTTGGTAATTCTGTGAATATTCTCTGTGTTTGTAGAGGAAAAAATCATGACAGTTCAGGATAACAGGGTCGTATTAATAACGGGAGCGTCGTCTGGGTTGGGCCTGGCCTGTGCCGAACACCTCCATTCGAAAGGCTATCGGGTGTATGGCACCAGCCGCCAAATTAAAAGAGATACGCCATCCGGATCATTTCAAATGATTCGGATGGATGTCTGCGATGACAATTCGGTTAAAGAAGCCATCGGGCGCATCGTGGCGGCCGAAAAGCAGCTGGATATTCTGGTGAACAATGCGGGAATTTCGGTAAGCGGTGCAGTGGAGGATATATCCATTGCAGAGTATAAAATCCAGTTCGAAACCAATTTTTTTGGGGCGTTGCGGGTCTGTCAAGGCGTGCTTCCGATCATGCGGGAACAGCGGAGCGGCTGTATTATCAATGTCAGTTCTTTAGCCGGACAGATCGGGCTGCCTTTTGACGGCGCTTATGCGGCCAGTAAATTTGCCCTTGAGGGCGTATCCGAAGCGCTGCGCATGGAAGTTAAAGCGTTTGGTATAAAAGTGGTTCTGCTGGAACCGGGGGATATCAATACTGGTATGACGGCTCGTAATTTACTATCCGAGAAATCGACTCCTGTTTATTCGGAAAATTTTAACCGGGCCCGGAAATCCGCCATGGTTAATGAAAAAATGGGATCTTCTCCGGAGAGCATCGCCCGGATTATCGAAAAGATCATGAATACCCCTTCTCCCCGACTGCGTTATTCGGCCGGGGATTTGGTTGAGAAAATGGCTGTGCCGCTTAAAAAGTTTTACCGTCCGGGATGTTCGAAAAAATTCTGATGAAGCAATACGGCCTGACCGATGTCAAACCCAAAAATTAAGGGAGTGCCTGTCCCGGATTTTATCGATTACGGAACTGAAGGATGGTCGTTGAAATTCCGCTGTATGAAGAGATCATATAACCAATGACCATATTCACTATAGGTGACATCCTTAAAATGGGTGTAGAGAAGGTATTTCAGGAAACATTGAAAATAAGCGGCCAATGGAACGGACGGATTTTATTTAATTGTGGATCTCGATGTACTCGACCCGGCCTATGCACCGGCCGTAAACGATCCCGTTCCCAACGGGCTAACCTCCCGGGAATTGTTTTCCGTTCTACCAAAAATCGGTACGTCTAATAAGCTCAAGGCCCTTGATGTTGTCGAGTTGATACCGCGTTGCGATCCCGCCGGGCTGACGGCATGGACGGCGACAGCCTTTATCACGGAGATACTCGGTGCCAGAGCTGCGAGAATTTAGGGAGGTCTTGGATGGAGAGTTCTGAGTGTCAAGTACAATCCGGAATCAAGGAGAAACCGTTAACTTCAACAATTACCGTACTCCTTTTACTGAGTATAATTAGCACGGGGTATTTTGCCATTCTGCCTGCATTGGTGGGTGGCATGATCGATTATCTTGGATTTTCCGCTGAAAGGGCAGGACGAATCGTCACAGCCCAGATGGCGGGTGCGTTTTTAATGACCATTGCCGCCAGTCTGCTCATTCATCGGTGGATCTCCGAACAAGTGCGATGATAGGACTCGCCCTCTTAATTGTCGGCGACATGGTATGCGGCTTTGTTAAGTCGTACAATGATTGGCTCATCATGCGATTCATCACCGGAATCGGCGCAGGATTGATCTGGTGTTCCATCGGTGCGGTGACAAGTCGATATCGCAACCCGGATGCAATTTTTGGAATATTGCTGGGCTTTCAATTTCTTTTTGGGGCCGTAAGCTTATATTTCCTACCTCATTGGCTTCCGCAAATTGGAATAAACGGCTTATTCTTCTGTTATGCGCCTTCTCGGTGATCGGATTGATCTCTATTAAATGGCTGCCGACCTTTAGCGCAGCCATATCTTGTCCGAAATCGAATACGAGTCTCTTAGAACACTCTTGAAAACGCCGATAATAATCGCTCTTGTTTCCGCTGTGTTCCTCTCCGCCGGAGAATCCGGCTTATGGACTTATTGGGAACGCGTCGGTATGAAGGGCGGGCTGAAGGCCGAGGAAGTCGGCCTCAGCCTATCCCTCAGCCAAATCGGCGGCCTTATCGGAGGACTGTTAGCCACGCTACTGGGGAAAAAATTTGGTAGAAAAGGACCGATAGGGATTGGTATCACCTTAATTGTCGGAAGTGTCATTGCCGTTTTCATACGATCCGCTGAAATTCCCAATATTCTTTTTGTCGGGGCCACCTTTGTGATTTTTGCCTGCGAGAGTTTTGTCTGGGCCTATTTCTTCGGATTGTTCTCCGAAGTCGATCCATGCGGACGCGTGGTCGCCATTGGAAACATCATGCTCAATCTAGGTATGGTGATCGGGCCGGGATTGGCCAGCATTTTGATCCGTTGGGGTACGCGCCGCTTTTCTGGATGATTGTGATTATCAAGGTATTGAGCGTTGTCCTGATACTTGCGGTACGGCAAAGAGAGGTGGCGCCAGCCTGTTGAACAATGGAACCGCCATGAGGATTAATTTTTATGACTCATAACAATTTTCAGCATTTTTATTATAATCCCTTGAACTGTCCAATTGTTATGAAAAACGAAGGTGCTTTACTATGAAAATGCACCAATGTTCGAAGTGCGAATATCATGTACTTCTGACTACAGGCACTTTGTTTCACTCTACGAATTTTGCCTTTGGTAAAGTGGTTCTGGGCAATCTATTTGGCTGCTACCGATAGAGGCGAAATTTCTGGTTTGCGTTTGTCTGAGCAGATCGGTGTCTCTTGGCCAACTGCACGCAATATGCTAAAAAAATTAGAACGGCAATGGGGCATTTGGATAGTATTTACCGGCTGGAAGATATCATTGAAATGGATGATGCGTTTGTGGGTGGCAAACGCCCAGGAAAAAGGGGACGAGGTGCTCAGGGAAAAAAGCCCACAGTGGTCGCCGTTGAAAGGCGAGGGAAGAAGGGCAGGCTTTATGGCTGCAAAAGTTGTCGATACTATATTAACTCTGAATGGTACTTTTCATGGTGTTACTCATAAAAACTTACAGGAGTATGTTTCAGAGTTTTAATGGACAGATCCCGGCTGAAATGTAATATGGGCAAGACCAGTTGAGGTTGGTGGCATGAAAAGAGTGTTCAAAAAATCCGCTCCAGCGGAAGCTAATTCCCTCGGGCGGGCAGATTATGAGGTACCTATTCTCGGGACCTGGCTTCCACTTCCGCTAGACGTTAAAGCAGCCCGAAAAGCTGAACTGTGGCTCATCCTTTTGACACCGGCGGAAATGTAAAAATGACGTTCAAATTGAATGAAAAACTGTCTCGACATT
>LQAG01000436.1_pt1 | contig 11705 bp, 15 predicted proteins | sample 1535801 | NCBI WGS metagenome assembly LQAG01 (sample SAMN04331584, study PRJNA305678) | bioreactor metagenome | isolation source: bioreactor_3 inoculated with Wadden Sea sediment 1st replicate of a... | place: Germany:Bremen | reverse complement strand
CGGTATCCGGATTCAGGTGAACGTGCAACCGGGCCTGACCGGAGGTCAGCTGATCTATCCGGAAATCCGGGGCAGAAAAAAAACGGGCCAGCCAGTCTCTGGTCACATGCAGGTCTTTGATCTGTGTATCAAACTGCAGGATTTGATCGGTTTTTGAAATCCGCAAATGGCCGGTGAGTGAGGAAAACTGAGGAGTCGCCGTGTTTTCCAGAACAATCTGCAGCTGGTTTTCATTGTCCGGAAGCAGGGCGAACATTCGTTTAATCTGTTGTTCGGGAAACCGGAAATCCATGGGATCATGAAACGTCAATCCGTTGCTGTTTTTATCTGAAAGTGTTTTAACACTCAGATTTTTCAAAGAGATCCGCGACACCCATATTTTTTTTTCAAAAGAGCCTGCAGGTCCAGATCCAGGTGAATCGCCTCAACAGACAGCCCGATATCCCGGGTCAGGGGAACGCCAGATGCCCCACCTGAATGCCTGGCTGGGGTTTCACCAGAAAAGTCAGCTGATCCGAATCGATGCGGGTGCCGATCTGTTTTTCAATCAGGGAGACCATTCTGGATTTGACCGGTGGCGAGTTGATGATGGGTTCCAGAAAAAGAAAACCGGTCAATCCCAGGACAATGAAGGTGGCGACACTATACAGGACAAACCGTTTCACTACCAGGCATACCCTTTCTGGTTTGCCACTTCTATAAGGTCCGCCAGGATCCACTGAGCCTGCTGCAACAAAATGTCCTTGTAGCGGTTGAGAACCGTAGGCGCCTCTTCCAGGGTTTGAACAGGGGGGTTCCCCTGGGATGCCAGATAGTTGTTTTCAATCTGAATTTCAGCCTGCTGAAACTGTTGCCGTTGTTGTTGTCTGACATCGATATCCAGAGGCAGACGGTGGCGGGTTTGCTGCTGTATTGCCAGTGCCAGTCGTTTTTCAAGATAGATCATGCCGGGATCGGTTTCGCGCCGCTTCTGGAATGCCAGTGCGAGCGGTTCATACAATTGGGTCAGAGTCGGATATGCCTGAAACGGGATGCTGGGGATGGTGTCCCACGGCAGAGCCCCGTCCAATGAGCTTTCGCCGGTTTCATCAGGCTTATAGATCTTTGGAAATGAAATATGGGGTAAAACGCCCCGATGCTGGGTGCTTTTGCCGGAAACCCGGTAGAATTTGGCGGAGGTGAGTTTGAGTTTGCCGTCTCCCAGCGGTTTAAGTTCCTGAACCGTGCCTTTACCGAAACTTTGGGTGCCCACAATGATCCCACGATGGTAATCCTTGATGGCCCCGGCAAAAATTTCCGAGGCAGACGCACTCATCCGGTTGATCAGCACCAGCAGAGGGCCGGTATACTGAATTTCCGGATCTTCGTCATACAGCCGGGTCATCTGCTGTTTGGTTCGAATCTGTACCGTGGGGCCGGTTTTAAGAAATAGTCCGGTCAGGTCACTGGCTTCTTTAAGGGATCCGCCGCCATTGTCCCTCAGATCGATAATCAGACCGTCGATATTCTCCTTTGCCAATTCGAACAGCAGTTTTTTCACATCTGAAGTGGTGCTTTTAAACTGGAGATCACCCCGGTGATAGGCTTCAAAATCAATATAGAAATTAGGAATTTCAATGATGCCGACCTTATAGCTTCCCGTACCGGAGACCACGGTTTTGACCTGTTTTTTGGCAGACTGTTCCTCCAGTTTCACGGTGTCTCTTTTGATTTGGACCACCCGGGTGACGTCACTTTTTTTAGCTGGAATGATTTTCAGGCGGACATGGGTATTTTTCTGGCCACGGATCTGCTTCACCACTTCATCGATCCGCAGGCCGATAATGTCTTTGATCTCGCCGTCTTTCCCCTGACCCACTCCGATGATTCTGTCTCCGGGCATTAACAGGCCGGATTTGTCCGCCGGTCCTTTGGGTACCAGGCTGACCACCTTAGTATATTCATATTCGGTCTGAAGCACGGCCCCGATCCCTTCCAGGGAAAGCCGCATATGGATATCAAAATCCTCTGAAACCCGGGGCGGGAAATACTGGGTATGGGGGTCGAAACTTTCAGTGACACAGTTCATAAACAGCTGGAATACGTCATCGGCAGTGGTCTGGGAGAGCCGTGTCTGGCGGGTGGTATAAATTTTCTCCAAGGTTTTTGCCACATCCGTTTCCGTATGCTCTTCCAGTTTCAGCGTAATCAAATGGTGAATCAGTTCCTTTTTCCATAATTGCTGCAAATCGTTCAGATTGGATTGCCAGAGGCGCTGTGTGTCATCTATCTCCAGAAAATCCGGGGAATTCAGGGGCAGTGGGGAGGGCCGGGCTTTCAGCAGCTCCAGAATAAAGTTCAGCCGCTCTGATGCCCGGTCATGATGGAGGTTGTAAATGTCGTACGCGGTTTTCAGATTGCCGCGCCGAAGTTCGGTGTCAAACCGGTGGCGGAACACCGAGAGTTTGTCCAGATCCTTTTGCATAAACAGGTGCCGGGATGGATCCAGGTATTTGATGAATCTGTCAAAGATTTGTTCAGACAGGGAATCATCCATCTTTTTTCCCAGATAATGGTACCGCTCCAGAGCTGACACGATCCGGATACACTGAATGGCATGGTTTCTTTCAAAAGACAGCGGGATTGGACCGGCAGAAGCGGGACCATTCCATGTCAGCGACAGTACCAGCACCAACGCTGTCAGCAGAAATGTCAGGCCTGAATAAAGGAAGATGTGCCTATTCAGAAGTGGGATCACTGTTTTTTTCCTCATGGGTTAAAAGGTCTAGGCGGGGTTTCAACACTGATTCTTCCGATTTTTCCGGACCTGAAATCCTGGATCAGCACGCCGGCCGCCTTGTGATAGTCGATCCGTCCCCTTGTTTTCAGGCACCCTCTTGCCGCACCGATCTGTTCGAGCAGGCCGGTTTCATCGTTTGGCAGAGGGTCCAGAAACGGGTATCGGGCCAAAAGTTGTCCCGGATAACGGTTCAGCAGCAATCTGGCGGCAAACCAGGCAATGTCCTGATAATCCAGAGCGGTATCAGAAATGGCACCGGTGACGGCCAGGGCATAGGCCCGTTCCGGCGGTTCGATCACTGGCCAGAGAATCCCGGGGTATCATATATGTCGATATTGTTTTTCAGGCTGGTTCGCTGCTGGTGTCGGGTGACAGCTGGTACATTGCCGGTTCTGGCGACCTTTCTGCCTGCCAGGGTGTTGAGCAATGTGGATTTTCCGGTATTGGGAATACCGACCACCATGACTTTTTTTTTTCTGGCCCGGTTGCCCGGTACCAGCGAAATAGCCTGTTCCAGGGCCGAAATCGCCATTGAACGGTCCGTGGCATTGACCGCGATTGCCGGGATACGGCGGTGATCTTCAAAATAGACCAGCCACTGGTCGGTTACCTCCGGATCTGCCAGATCCATTTTGTTGAGAATCTTGACCCGGGGCGTGTGGCGGCTGAATTTTTCCATCCAGGGATTCTCACTGGCTGCCGGCACCCGTGCATCCAGTATTTCTAGCACCACATCCGCTTTTGCTGCCGACTGCTGCAACCATTTTTTTGTTTCCAGCATATGGCCGGGAAACCATTGAATAGTCATGAACCCACCCCTTCCCTTGTCACAGACAGGTCATGCCGTCAATTGTGTTCTCAGAAGGTCTGCCATGAAAGGATTGGCAGCAACTATCCCTTTATCGGGGAAATCAGGGCCTCCGGCAAAATCCGTGACCACGCCCCCGGCTTCCGTTACCATCAGCACCCCTGCCGCCACGTCATACACATTAAGGTTCATCTCCCAGAACCCGTCCATCTTGCCAGCCGCTACATAGCAAAGGTCCACGGCAGCGGAACCGCAGCGCCGGATGTCCCGCAGCTGCGGAACGATCCGGTTGAAATTCGCCAGATTGTTAGGCGACCTGCCTGTGCGAAGGCATGCAAACCCGGTGGCCATGACGGAATCGGTCAACGAACTGACGGAAGACACCTGGATGGCTTGATCGTTCAACCAGGCCCCCTTTGTTTTGTGTGCCTGAAACAGCTGCCCCAGTGCCGGTGCATACACCGCACCTGAAAGAATTTCCGTCCCTTTTAGCAGGGCAATGCTGACCGCATAATACGGCTGTCCGTGAAAAAAAGAGGTGGTGCCGTCTATGGGGTCGATAACCCAGCAATAATCGCTGTCAGAGACAGTACGTCCGGTTTCTTCCCCCCAGATACCATGATCGGGGAACCGGGCGCGAATTTTCTCGATAACAAAGACCTCCACCTCCCGGTCTGTTTCAGTCACCAGATCTTTTCTGGTTTTGAACATTAGATCTTTCAAGGTCAAGTTACCCTGTCTGGCCAGGCAGATATCACCGGCCTGAACAATGATTTTCTTTAAAAAGACTGCATGGTTTTTCCACGAGTGTCTGTTGATCCCAGCAAAGCTAAGGCATATCAGAAATAGGATGAAAAGGCAACTGTCACCATGGCAACCCCAGGGTGAATTGGTTCTAACCAGCATTGTTCTTGGCTTGGCTATTCTGGCTCATTTTTAAATAGTCAAAGACGGCCCCTGTATTTAAAAGCAGCTGCCGCATCTTTTGGGGAACACTTTTGACATTTTATTTGTTTGTGATGGTCACCCGTGAAATACCGGTTGCCTGACAGATAATGGTGTCTCCTCCTCATAAGGTGTGAAGAATATATTAAACTGTTTTGCTGGGGTCCAACAAATTCCGGCATAACTCGGTATGCCGGATCCAGAATCTTAAACCCCGGCTTTGACTATGGGAAGTGATTTTATAGTTAAACGGTAAATAATGTTATCCCTTGTCGAGGATTTGCTTCCTGGTATCTTCAGTTATCAGGTTGTCTGTTATTACTGTATCAAAATCTTCAATATTTGCAAAATAGACATTGTTGACTTTGCCGAATTTAGATGAATCTGCAAGAAGAATCCTCTGTTCAGCAGAGTTGATAGCTGTCAATTTCAGTTCCCTTTCAAAGTGAGCGGAACAGGTAACACCCAGCCTGAAATTTATTCCAGAAGCAGAAATAAACGCTTTTTTTGCCCTGGTTTTTTCAGCAGGTCAATTCCTTCCCTGCTTTGAAATACCATGGAGCTTGGATGGTATTTTCCCCCTGGCAGAGTGATATTACAGTTTTTATTTTTAAGTATTTCATTAAATATATTCAGACTGAAACAAAGGATATCAAGCTGCAGGTATTTGGGGATAATCCGGGCTAACATCTCTGTTGTGGAGCCTGCATCGATAATAATAGTATCTTCGGGTTCAAGCATTGACCGGGCTTTTAGAGCAATCTTTTCTTTTACTGACCGGTTCAGGGTGGAGGCGGAAATAACAGAATACTTTGATTCCTTTGACCCGGGAGCAGAGTTAAAAATAAGCATTCCCCTGATAAGCTGGATTTTTGGATTATCCAGAACCTGATCCAGATCCCTTCTTATTGTCATTTTCGACACGGAAAATTTTTCTGCCAGATCTTTTATTGTAACAGAACCTGAATTTTTGATGATTCTCTGTATTTTGCTTACCCTGTCCTCACGAACACCCATTAAAAAAATCCTTTATTCTGTTCAAAAATAAATAAAAATTTGTTGACACGGCATTTTACTGTTGTTACCGTTGTAAACAAATAAATGTTACTATTGTAACATAAAAATTTTAAATTTTTTAATTTAATAAATAACATCAATTATAAACAGGAGTGAATGCTTTGTCACTAGTGAACGCAGAACTGAAACAGTCTATCGTAGATGGGGGATGAGACTGTTTGAGCAGGGATTAACAGTTGGAACATGGGGGAACTTGAGTATCAGGGACCTGGAAACAAATCTGATTTACATAAAACCCAGCGGCATGAATTATCCTGAAATCCAGAAAGATGATGTAGTAGTAATGAATGATAAAATGGAAATTGTAGAAGGACATCGAAAGCCTTCTATTGAATATGGTTTTCATATTGCAGTTATGAATGCCAGAAAAGATGTCAATTGTGTACTGCACTATCACCCTGTATATTCGAGTGTTTTTGGCGTTATTCAGGAAGATATACCAGGAGTTGGGGAAGATTTTGTACAACTGGTTGGAGACAAAGTAATAAACTGCAAATATGCTCTGCCGGGGACAGAAGAGCTGGCAGCAAATGTTGTTGAGGGCCTGGGAGAACGCAATGCAGTTATTATCCCAAATCATGGAAGTGTCTGTACTGGTGCTGATTTTGAGACTGCCCTTAAAACAATTCATGTAGTGGAAAAAACAGCACAAATCTATATCATGGCAAGATCTATCGGCACGCCGAATCTGATATCCCCGGATGATATTGCAGCAATGCAGGATTTCGCACGTAACCATTATGGACAGGGCAAATAGATTGATATTCTCAATCTGTTAAAATAGAAATAAATTTTAAAGAAAAAGGAGTGTGTCGGCATGAAAACGTACCAAAAATTGATGATTGTTGGAATGTGTTTTTCTTTTTCTACTTCCTGTGCACTTTGCAGGAGGGCAAACTGCTTTTGCAGCAAGTAAATTAGAGATTGCAACGGTTGTAAAAATAACTGGTATACCCTGGTTCAACCGGATGGAAGAAGGTGTAAAGCAGGCTGGAAAAGAATTTAAACCTAAAATCCTACCAGATAGGACCATCAGATGCAGATCCGGCACAACAGGTGAAAATGGTTGAAGATCTTATCATAAAGGGTGTAGATGCAATTTGTATCACACCAAATGATGCCAAAGCCCTTGAGCCTGCATTTGCCAAGGCAAAAGAAAAGAATATTGCCATAATTACCCACGAGTCACCAGACCAGAAAGGTAAAAACTATGATGTTGAGCTTATTGACAATGTAAAATTTGGCCGCCATTTCTGGGATGTGCTCGTGAAGTATATGGGCGATAGCGGTGAGTATGCTATTTTTGTCGGAGGCCTTACAGTTCCTCTGCATAATCTCTGGGCAGATGTAGGAATAAAATATGCAAAAGACAAATATCCCAATCTTAAATTAGTAACATCAAGAATCCCCTGCGGAGAAGACCAGGAAAAATCAAAACAGACAATGCTCCAATTGCTTAAAACCTATCCAAATATTAAAGGTATCATAGGGTTTGGAAGTCTTGGACCTCCAGGTGCTGCCCAGGCACTCAAGGAAAAAGGACTTGCAGGAAAAGTTGCAGTTGTAGGTACAGTCCTTCCGGATCATGCTGCTGCCTATCTAAAAGAAGGCTCCATGCAGCATGGTATTCTCTGGGATCCAAAAGATGCAGGGTTTGCAATGACCTGGATTGCCAAACAAATGATTGAAGGAAGGCGATCAAACAAGGTATGACTATCCCGGGTCTTGGAAAATCAACCTGGATGGTGATGTTATCAAGGTTGATGCAGTAATTGATATCACCAAAGATAATGTAGACACCTTTGGTTTTTAAATTTTTTGATATGTAATAAATGTCCCTTTAAGATTGATAGAGGGACATTTTTATCAAATTAAATAATTATTTGAGGGAATTAAAAGAATGGATTCAGTTCTTTTGAACATGGAAAGTATCAGCAAGAGATACACAGGTGTTCAGGCCCTTGACAGTGTGAATTTTGAGATAAAAAAAGGAGAAATTTCATTGTTTGGCCGGTACAAACGGCTCCGGCAAATCAACACTTATTAAAATTATTTCCGGTGTTGAAACACCTGACCCCGGATCAAAAATTTATTTTCAAGGCAAGCTCAGTTCCAACAGGACTTCCATTGACTCAATACTTCAGGGCATAGAAGTTATTTATCAGGATTTATCACTATTTCCAAATTTAACAGTCGCTGAAAACATTGCTTTGGGCAATTATATCTCAAGGAAAAAAAAATTTCTTTCCAGCCGGGGGTATTCGTCAATTGCTTCCAGGGCAATGGAGAAAATTAATATAAATATTGATCTGGGTAAAAGGGTGGAAGATCTTTCCATAGCAGATCAGCAGCTGGTTGCAATCTGCAGGTCTTTAAACGGCGAGCTCAAACTTTTAATCATGGATGAGCCAACAACTGCGCTGACCAGCCGTGAAGTTGATGCACTGTTTAAAGTGGTAACTGACCTACAGAATAAGGGGATTTCAATTCTTTTTGTAAGCCATAAACTCAATGAAGTAATGCAGATAGCCCAGAGAGTTACCATTTTAAAAGATGGGAAAAAGACAGGGTGCTACCCTGCATCTGATATGGACAGCCGGAAAATTGAATTATTAATGACAGGTGAAAATTTTCAATATAAAAAAACAGAACCCTTGTCCTGAGGGAAAAACCTCTGCTGGAGGTTAAAAATCTTTCCAGAAAAGACAATTATAAGGACATATCTTTTACACTTTATCCAGGAGAGGTTCTTGGCATAACAGGTCCACTAGGATCAGGCAGGACAGAGCTTGCTCTCTCTTTTTTGGAATGAATCCTCCTGATGCTGGCAGTATCAGCGTGGATGGCCAGAAAATAGATTTGAATTCTGTGGGAAAAGCAGTTGAGCTGGGAATTGCTTATGTGCCGGAAAACAGGCTTGTCCAGGGACTTGTCATGGAGCAGGGGGTTTCAAAAAATACGATCATCACTGTCATAGGCAGAATGCTTAAAAAGACAGGGCTGATAGATCATGAAAGAAAATCTGAAAAAATTTCAGAGCTGATGAATAAATTCAAGATAAAGGTTGCTTCTGTTGATGCGCCTGTTGCAACACTTTCAGGGGGTAATCAACAGCGTGTGGTCCTGGCCAAATGGATGGCAACCAATCCTCGGCTTCTCATACTGGATGGCCCAACCGTAGGGATAGACATAGCCGCAAAAGGAAGTATCCATGAATTAATAAATCAGCTTGCAGCAGAAGGCATTGGCGTAATAATCATATCAGACGAAGTGCCGGAAGTACTGAACAGCTGTCATAGAGTGTTTGTGATGAAAAAGGGAGGATGATTTCAGAGTTCACCACTGGTGAATCAACAGAAGATCAGATTCTTTCATGCATGGAATCTCAGGGCCAAGGAGTGATGAATGAAAAAGCTCTTTAAATACCATGAAACCTACCTGGTAATAATTTTAGTTTCCTGTCATTAATTATCACCTCGGTGAATCCTAATTTTCTGACAGCCGAAAATATGTTTGATCTGCTTAAAAGCAATTCCTTTGTCGGTATCATGGCAGTTGGAACTCTTTTGGTCCTGATTTCAGGCGGTATTGATATTTCATTTGCAGCCATTGCAACGGTAAGTGAATATGTCATGGCGCTTGTCATAATAAATATTGGCGGCAATATCTTTACAGCACTTTTTAGTGGCAGTCCTTGTAGGAACTTTTTTAGGGATGATTAACGGCTTATTAATATATAATTTCCGTATCCCTTCAATCATCACAACCATTGCAACAATGAATATATATTATGGTTTCCTTATCGTATTTACAGGCGGCAAGTGGATTTATTCCCTTCCAGGCTGGTTTAGAAAATTTGCAGAGATAAGGCTGCTGACGTTTCATACCGCCAATGGTATGCCGTATGGACTGTCCATTGTTACTTTTATATGGATTTTGGTGATTATAGCTGCGGTTGTAATTTTAAAACATACACTTCTTGGAAGAAGCATCTATGCGCTGGGAGGGGATCGCAAATCATCTTTTAGAATTGGATTTAACCTTTTTTTTTACAGAAACATTTTGTTTATGCATTTTATGGGGCTCCTTTCAGGAGTTGCAGGTGTGGTACAGGCACTCCTGGTTCAAACAGTTGCCCCGAATTCAATTGTGGGCAAGGAACTGGATGTAATTGCTGCAGTCGTTCTTGGAGGTGCAACCCTGAGCGGTGGTAAGGGAAGCGTCTTTGGTGCATTGCTGGGAGTTGCCCTGCTTGCTGTACTCAGAAATGGAATGTCGCTTATGGCAATTCCGGCAGTCTGGTTTGAGTTTCTTGTGGGTATTGTGATTCTGATAAGTGTCGGTTTCAGCTCATATCAGAGCAAACTTAAAGCCAATAAAACTTCAATAATAGACGTTGCTGATCAGGGAGCTTTTTATGCTGAAAATAAAAACACCCTTTGATAATGAAATAAATGTTCTGGGTTTTATTCTTGCCGGCGCTATTATCCTTATGGCGATTTTAAGTCCTGATCATTTTTTAAGGATCGAGACATTTCAAGGGATGGCCTTTCAGCTTCCGGAACTTGGTCTTCTCTCCCTGGCCATGATGATCTCCATGCTGACCGGCGGTATCAACCTTTCCATAATTGCAACAACCAATATCTCGGCGATTACGGCTGCTTTAAATGTAAAAGCCTGGATTGTTCCTGAAACTCCGGTTCCTGGTGATATATGGGTAATTCTAATGGCAATTTTTGCAGCCCTCGGGGTTTCTGTCCTGGTAGGTTTGTTCAATGGTTTTTTAATATCTGTAATAAATATACCGCCGATAATTGCAACCCTTGGCACCATGAAACTTCTACAGGGACTGGCTTTTATCATAACAAAAGGATACGTTATTTCAGGGATGCCTGATTTTATTAGATTTATTGGAAACGGCAAGGTTATAGGGGTGCCAACGCCTTTGATAATATTTATTTATTTTTGCATTGCTCATGGCGGTTTATTTAAACCATACTGCAACAGGTTTTAACATTTTCATGTTTGGTTCCAATCCCATAGCCACATTTTTTTCAGGCATTAATAATAAAAGGGTGATTATAGAGACATACATGATATCAGGACTTTTTTGCGGAGTTGCTGCCATTATAATGATGTCCCGGTTTAATTCTGCAAAAGCCGGATATGGTGAATCCTATTTACTGATTACAATACTTGCCGCTGTTCTGGGTGGTATTAAAGACCAGGGCGGTTTTGGCCAGGTAAAGGGACTTCTCCTTTCTCTGGTAATTCTTCAGGTAATGTCAATCGGGCTTAACCTTATCGGGGTCAGCTCCTTTTTAACCATTGCATTCTGGGGGATGATAATGATTGGGACCATGATAATTCATTTTGTTCTCAAACAGAGGGAATCTTTGAGATTGCAGACTGAAAAATCCACATCAGACTTATTAAAACAAAAAGGATGATGCATGAAAAAAAACTATGTTGCTTTTGACTGCGGCAATTCTTCCATTCGTGTTATGTCCGGTCTTTATGATGGTAACAGCATTGAACTGAAAAAGGTACACCAGGTTCCCAATGAGCCTGTAAGTGTTAACGGTATTTTTTACTGGGATATTTTATATATTTTCAAAGAACTGCAGGCAGGACTTTTGAAAGCTTTTCTGAAATACGGTCCGGTTGAATCTGTAGGCATCTCAACCTGGGGAATTGATTTCGGGTTGATAGGCAAGTCTCATCAGCTTTTGGGCAACCCGTTGAGTTATAGAAATACCCTTGGGGAAAATAATCCTAAAAGATCTTCAGATGAGGCAAAACATAAAACCTTCATGGCAACGGGAATTCCGGATCATCCTATGAATTCAGTCTATCAACTTCTGGGATAAAAAATATCTGCCTGAATATTACAAGGAGGCAAAGATGTTCCTCCTTATTCCCGATCTGCTTGCCTGGCTTTTTACAGGGAAGGTCTGTGGTGAACCAACTATTGCAAGCACGACCCAGATGATGAATATGAGAAATGGAAAATACTCACCCGAAGTTTTTAATCATTACAACCTTGACCAGTCTCTTATCCCTCCCTTACCGTGCATGGAGAAATCCTGGGTACCC
>LQAG01000435.1_pt1 | contig 11706 bp, 11 predicted proteins | sample 1535801 | NCBI WGS metagenome assembly LQAG01 (sample SAMN04331584, study PRJNA305678) | bioreactor metagenome | isolation source: bioreactor_3 inoculated with Wadden Sea sediment 1st replicate of a... | place: Germany:Bremen | reverse complement strand
AACAGGACCGCTGTCATAATCCCGGCACCGGCTCCCATCCAGACAAGCTGCCTTTCAAACAGGGGATGAAACCCGGTTCCCTCCCATCCCGCCGTTACGGCGGAATAAAGGACCGTCAGCCCGCAGGCTGAGACAGCCAAAATCAGCAGCAGCAGCCCCCAGTCGAAATGTTCCAGCAAACGTCGGTCAAACATAGCGGTTTTTCATCCTTCAGGTTCGTTCTGGTCGGCTTTTTGAGGCTCCAGCAGACCCAGATAGTGTTTCACCAGTGTGCCTGCCACCGGGGCAGCTGCCGATGACCCATGTTCCCCATGTTCGATGATTACGGAAATGGCGATCACCGGATCTTCAGCCGGGGCGTAACACACAAACCAGGCATGGTCCTGAAGGGTTCGGACCTGCTTTTCATTGTCGAATTTTCTCCGGTCTTCCTGGAAAACACCTGAGCTGTGCCGGTTTACCCGCCATTTCAATCTGTTTGATCCGGATACTTCTTGCCGTCCCCCGGGATCCTTGGATCACATCGGTCATTCCCTGTTTCACCAGTTCCAGTGTTTTTTGCCTGCCGGTATTCCTCCGATGATTTCCGGATCGATTTGCGTCACCACACTCCCATGAACATCTTTCACGGTATTCACAATTCTGGGACGGAACAACGTTCCCCGTTGGCAATGGCTGCCGTGAACACGGCCATCTGAAGGGGAGTGACCAGGTTGAAGCCCTGGCCGATACTGATGGAAAGGGTTTCTCCGGGGAACCATGGTTCGTTGAACCGCTCCCGTTTCCAGACTGACGTGGGAATCAATCCCTGTCGTTCATGGTTCAGGTCAATACCGGTGGACGTCCCAATCCACAACCGTTGGCATACTGGGCCAGTGCATCCACCCCTATTTTTTCCCCGGCAAGATAAAAAAAGACGTCACAGGACTGGGCCAGTGCATCCACGACATTCAATTTTCCATGCCCATGTTTGCGCCAGCGTGGTACCGCCGTCCCTTAAACATATAAAACCCCGGGCAATAGGTAGTGGTATGGCTGTCAATCAGGTTTTCTTCCAACGCTGCGATAGCGGTCAGGATTTTGTAAGTGGACGCCGGAGGATATTCCGCCTGAATCACTTTGTTGATCATGGGACGACCCGGATTCTCCATAAGTGCCTGCCAATTTCGGCTAGAAATCCCGCCGATAAAGTCATTTTGATTGAACCCGGGTGACTCGCCATGATCAGAACATCCCCATTGGCCGGATCCCAAAGCCACCACAGCCCCATCCCGATTTTGAAGCAAGTCTTCGGCCAACTGCTGGAGCGGCAGATCCAGCGTCAAATGAAGATTGTTGCCAGGCTCGGGTTCTACGGTTTTCAGCACCTTTACCACCCGGCCGTTCACATCCACTTCCACCTGTCTGCCTCCCCGCCGTCCCTGAAGATAGGATTCAAAACTCTGTTCCACCCCGTACCGCCCGATCTGATCTCCTGATTTGACGTGAGGGAAATCTCCGCTTTCCAGTTCTTCTTGATTCACTTCCCCCAGATATCCCAGAAGATGGGAGGCCAATTCCGGAAATATATAATGACGGGTGGGTTCTATCTCAACAAAAATGCCGGGCAGATCAAACCTATGTGCTTCCACAACGGCCAACTGATCCCTGGAGATGTCCTTTTTCAATAAAATGGGTCTGTAGAATGCGGCCGATCCCGCCTTCCGAATTTGATCCATTAAATCAACATAAGGTTCATGAATCAATGAAGATAAAAAGAGACGGTGTCCGGCACGGAACCGGCATCCTCCAGCACAATCATCAGGTCGAAGGCCGGCCGGTTGTCAACCAGCAATTCCCCATGCCGGTCAAAAATAAGTCCTCTGGAAGGTTTGATACTTTTCAGGCGGACACAATTGCTTTCAGACAGCCGCCGATATTCCTCCCCTTTTATCAGCTGAAGATAAATCAGTCGAAAAAACAGCAGCATAAACACGATCAAAATGCAAAGACTGGCAATCATCACCCGCTGTTTCATCCAGTCCCGCTCTTTGTTTTTCAGCAACTCAACCATGTGCCCGGGTTCTTTTGCCTTCCTTGTTTTTGACGTGTCTCCGGATTATTTCCAGCCACCAACGGTTCCCTTTGGAAATCATTATGACCCCTAAAGGCACCAGCACTCCCCCCCCATGCCATCTGCCTGAGCATCAAAGTGATCTCCATTGACCCGATTCCTGAATAATCCTGACGGACAATGACCGAAAAAAGAAAAAAATGCCTGCTGAATCGCCACCGACAGCAAGCCGATGACCATAACAAACAGCGCATGCGTCTGGAAAACAATCTGCCGGAACAACCGAAACCATCAAAAAAATCCAGACATAAGAAAACACATGAATGAAAAACGACCGCCGGAGATACTGTCCATGATAGCGCCGATACCCGGCAATGGCGCCAGGGTCAGATAATGGGAAAAATGAAGGCTGAAGAATACAACAAGGATGATAGTCAGATCAAAACAATAGAAAGATGCGGGTAATCCAGGAAGCAGCACGGTTTGAAAAACAACGAAAAAAAGGGTGATAAATCCCGCAAAAACCCATTTCATTGTTTGTATACCAACACCTCTTCCAGTTTATCAAAATCCACGCTGGTTTGAACCATGATATCCTGAAACAATCGGGAATGATCTTTTTTACATCCAGAACCGTCCCGATTTTCAATCCTTTGGGAAAGACCTGATCCAGACCTGAAGACACGATGACATCACCGGCATGAATCTCTTCCTTGCGCAACGCATAAACCAGCACACACCGGTTGTCTCCCCTCCTTTAACGACCCCTCTGGCCCGCGTGTTTTGCACCAGAATATCGACAGCAGAATTCCGGTCGGTGATAAGCAGCACCCTGGAAAAATTGGGTGATACCTTTGTAATCTGACCGACAATCCCTTCCGGAATTACGATAGGGGCATTTTTTTCAGACCGTGTTTTTCTCCTTTATCAATCATCAGGGTTTTAAACCAGGGGGAGGGATCCCGGGCAATGACCCGGGCCGCCACATAGCTTCCGGATGCCGATGATGTGAATGCCAGGAACTTCTTCAGCCGGTCGTTTTCAACGGTCAGCTCCCGGTTCTGATTTTCAATCTGCCGGACCCGGGCCAGCTGATTTTTTAATTCAACGTTTTCCTGCGCTTTTGACACACAGGAAAAATAATTGTTCCAGATGGATGACACATACGTGACAGACCGCTGCACCGCCAGTTGAAACGGGGCCGTCAATGTGATCAGGACTTCTTCTGGACCCTGCATCTGAAAATTCTGACGGCTGGTCATACTGATCACGACCAGATTGATCGCGGCAAATAATCCCACCCCGATAATGATTAACATTTTACGGGAGAACATGCTCTCAATCGATCACCACTTCGGTTAGAATATCAATACTGTCCAGCGCTTTTCCACATCCCAGGGCCACAGTCGACAAAGGATCCTCCGCCACCACAATGGGAAGGCCGCTTTTTTCCCGGAGCAGTTTGTCCAGATTTTTCAGCAGTGCCCCGCCACCGGTCAGTACAATCCCGGAGTCCACAATATCGGCTGCCAGTTCCGGCGGGGTTTGTTCCAGGGCGATCCGCACGGTTTCCACAATGGCTTCAATCTGCTCGGAAATGGCCATCCGAACCTCTTCAGAATCAATGGCCAGAATTTTCGGAATCCCGGACACCAGGTCACGCCCCTTGACTTCGATGGTTTCAAGATTTTCCAGATCCGGATAAGCATTGCCGATGGTGGTCTTGATGATCTCAGCCGTGCGTTCTCCGATGAGCAGGTTGTATTTGCGCTTGATGTGCTGGCTGATGGAGGCATCCATCTTGTCTCCCGCCACTCTTAATGACCGGGTATAGACGATTCCGGCCAGAGAGATAACTGCAACCTCAGTGGTGCCGCCGCCGATATCCACCACCATGTTGCAGGTGGGTTCCGTGATGGGAAGGCCGGCACCAATGGCCGCGGCCATGGGCTCCTCAATCAGAAAAACCTCCCTCGCACCGGCAGATTCGGCCGATTCCCGAACCGCCCGCTTTTCCACCTGAGTGATGCCTGACGGCACAGCAATGATGATCCGGGGGCGCACCATGGTTTTCCGATTGTTATGAACCTTTCGGATAAAATGCTTAAGCATGGCTTCGGTCACTTCAAAATCGGCAATCACCCCATCCCGCATGGGCCGAATGGCGACAATATTACCAGGAGTCCGCCCCAGCATCCGTTTGGCCTCCATCCCCACTGCCAGAACTTTGCTTTTGGCCCGGGCGTCTGTTCTTACCGCCACCACTGAAGGCTCACTCAACACAATACCTTTTCCCTTGACATATACCAGCGTATTGGCCGTCCCCAGGTCAATGGCCAGATCGTTTGAAAAGGCGCCAAGCAACGAATCCGTAATAAAGTTCATTTTACCTCGTTTGTGTTCTTAAAAATTTTCAATTGAATAACAGGTACACGTGTCGATCATCTCCTGAAACACAGTTGCTAACAAAATTGATCGTTTTTTACAAGAATAAAGTCCAATGTCCTTGTTTATTATTTTCGTCAGCGTTTATTTTTTCGTCAGCCGAAATCACAAAAAACAGCGGGCAATGCAGTCATGGATCTTTGGTCTGAATGCCCTTATCTTCTGATTGGCGCGGGAGGGATGCACCCGGTTGGTCAACAGAATGACAATCGCCCCGGTATCCGGATCCATCCAGAAAGAGGTCCCGGTAAATCCCAAATGTCCCACGGCCCGGGGTGAAAAAAACTGTCCTGCCGATGATCCGGTTCTTGACGGGGTATCAAACCCTGCGGCCAGCGTATGGCCTGGATATTTGTGGACGAATTTCGCCGCCACAAAGGGGTCCAACACCCGAGAGGACCGCCGTTCCATGGCGTTCAAAATCTCCAGGCAGAGCTGAAAACGGCTGCCGCAGATCCGAATAGCCCGGCATGTCCCTGAATCCCGCCTGAAACCCAGGCATTCTCATCTTCCACCTCCCCGGTAAGGACCCGTCCCCGCCAGGGACAATTTTGCGTGGAGATCAGCCGTGGCCGAACTTCCGGTAACAGAGGTGCGGCCAGATCGATAAAAAACAGATCATCAATCCCCAAGGGATGATACACCTGATCCCGGACAAACCGATCCAGCCGGACCTGCGTAACCGTCCGGATCATCCGGTCAAGCAGCATATACCCCAAATCACTGTAGACCTGATTCTGGCCAGGAAACGATGTCAACGGTTCAGACAAAACAAAAGAATCGATGGCCTGCAATGGATTTGATCGGGTGGCAGCCTGTCTGAAATATTCGCGATGAGCCGGCAGGCCGGATGTGTGCCGCAGCAGCATGTCCAGGGTGATCCGTGCTTTGGGGGTCCTGGCAGTCACCGGGAGATGGTCTTTCAGGGTTGCATCCGGATCCAGGCGCCCTTCCTGGACCAGCACCATCACGGCCATAGCCGTGGCCAAAGGTTTGGTGAGGGAGGCCAGGTCAAACAGGTCATCGGTTGCCACCGGGCGCCGGGTCTTCAGATCCGCCACTCCGAATGCCTGGAGATAGAAGATATCATTCCGCCGGGCACACAGCAGCACAGCCCCGGGAAACACATTGTCTTTGATGCCTTGGATCATCAGACGGGTCACCGGATCAGATCTCATGGCCGTCCTGTACTGTGTTGCCACCGCAGTGTCATGTCACCCGTGTCAATCCGAACCTGACAGCCCATGGGCAGCGAGAGGTTTACGGCACCATGCCCGGCCTCCAGGCCCGTTAATACAGGAATCCGGTATTCCCCGAAAATATCGGTTAATATCTCCGGCAGGTATTCAGGGTGGTCACACCGTTCAAACGTACCGGTGATTACCCCCTGAATCTGATCAAACAATCCGGCCAGTCTCATCTGGGTCAGCATGCGGTCGATTTTGTAGGCCGGTTCCCCCACATCCTCCAGAAACACCACCCCGTTTGAAAAATCCGGGGAAAACCCGGTTCCCAGCAGATGCACCAGTGTGGCCAGATTCCCGCCCACCAGGACACCGGCTGCCCGTCCCGGTACCACACACCCTCCCCGGGCAATAGATACCACGCATATCTGTCCGGTCAACGCATTCGAAAAGCGGTGCAGGTGGCTGGGCCGGCGTTGACCAGGGAACCAGGTGGGGCCGTGAATCACGCCCATACCTGCCCGCTGCATCACAGGGATCAACAGGGCCGTGGCATCGGAAAACCCGATAAACAGTTTGGGATGAGTCCGAATCAGTTGCCAGTCCAGGTACGGCAGCATGCGCAGGGTTCCGAAACCGCCCCTGGCACAGATAATTCCCCTGATGTCCGGATCTGACACCAAGCCATGGATCACCTCGGCCCGGCACTGATCGTTGCCTGCCAGATACCGTTTCTGACCAAAAATCTGATCGGGGGCCTTCACGCGGAACCCCAAGATTTTCAGACACTCGATTCCCTGATTCAGACGGGTTACGTCAAACCGGGCACCGGGGGCAGCGACCCCCACCTGATCTCCTTTTTCAAGAAACGGAATACGCATGATTTCCATGCTGGTATTTTGACAAAATCCAGAAAATTGCAATACTGTTTATTTAAAAATATTTTAATTTCAAAGGATCTAATGCGTTCCTCCCATACCCCCAAAATCCTGGCACCGGCCGGGGACAAAACCACGTTTCTGGCAGCGCTTGCCGCAGGAGCGGATGCCATCTACTGCGGGCTGAAGCTGTTTTCCGCCCGCATGGAAGCCACCAATTTCAGCATCGAGGAGCTGTCCCGCCTGTCCCGGCTGGCAAAATCCCGGCAGGTTCAGGTACATATCGCATTCAATACCCTGATCAAGGAATCGGAAACGGACAAAGCGCTCCGTCTGCTTGCCAAACTGCACCGGTATGTGGCGTTCGACGTATTGATCGTCCAAGACCCGGCCGTCATTTCCCTTGCCAGGCAGGCGGGCATCACCCAGGACCTGCACCTGTCCACCCTGGGCAACCTTTCTTTTGCCGCAGGACTGGAACCCGCCCACACAGCCGGGTTTTCTCAAGTGGTGCTGCCCAGGGAATTCTCTTTGGACGACATTAGGGCCATGGCTGAAAAAACCCCCGATGAGATGTCCCTGGAAGTGTTTGTTCACGGGGCACTGTGTTACGCGATTTCCGGCCGGTGCTACTGGAGTTCCTGGTTCGGCGGAAAAGCGCACTGCGGGGCCGGTGTGTCCAGCCATGCCGGCGGATATACCAGCTCAAGGGGGAGAAACACCGGTATTTCTCCTGCATGGATTTTTCAGTGGACGTGCTGGCCAGAGTACTCGGGGAGATCCCGGAAGTAGCCACCTGGAAAATCGAAGGCCGGAAAAAAAGCCCCCATTATGTGTATTACACGGTCAAGGCGTTTCAACTGCTCCGGGATCGTCCCTCTGAAAAAAACAGGCCCTGATCTATCTGGACCATGCCATGGGACGGATTTTCACCCACTATCACCTGTTGTCCCACCGCACGCAAACCCACTGGATCATCAAAACGACACGGAATCCGGCCTGTTTTAGGCTGGGTAAGGAACCCGGCCGCCCCTTTTCATCACCAGAGAACCACTGTTCACTGAGGATCTGCTGCGCATCGGCAATGAAGAAGATGCCGGGCACTTCATTCACAAAGTCACCCGTAGTGTGCCCAAAAAAGGAAAATTTGTTTTACCCCGGCACATGCGGCAAAAAGTGAAAAAAGGGGCCCCGGTGGTTCTGATCGATCGCCGGACCGATGAATTGTCTCAGCTGCTCGAATCCCTGGATGCACAGCTGTCCGCCATTGACCGGGTCCAGGTCCGGCCCCTGCCCCAAACTAAGAAGCCAGCCAAAGACCCTGTCCAGAAACCCCGGTCCGCCAAAGCCCGAAACCGCATCATAGATCTTCACGTTTCCCGAAAAATCCAGGGATCATTAAAGAGATCTGGGAGTTCAGGCATCTGGATCTCCGGCAGCCGATACAGCACCCGCCCGAACAAAGCCACCTGGCTGTGGCTGGATCCGTCCATTTTCCCGAAAGAGGAATCCCTGTGCCGGCAATTCATTGCCACTGCCCTGAAAAAAGGGGCCCGCCACTTTGTTTTAAATGCACCATGCAGATCGGTCTGTTTGAGAACCCGGACCGCCTGAATCTGTGGGCCGGTCCTTTCTGCAACATCACCAATACCCCTGCCATCCGGGTACTGAAACGTCTCGGGTTCAAGGGGGTGGTCATTTCTCCGGAAATGAACAAAAAAAACGTGCTGTCCCTGCCGGAAGCGTCTGTGCTTCCTTTAGGGATCGTGGTCCGTGGGAACTGGCCCCTGGCTGTCTCCCGAACGCTTTCGCCCAAACTGTCTCCGGGAAATTTTTTCACCAGCCCCAAAAATGAAGGGGCCTGGGTCACCCGGTCCAACGATCTGTATTACATTTATCCAAACTGGTCCCTGGACCTGACCCCCCACCGAAAAACCCTGGAACAGGCCGGATATACCTGCTTTGTCACCCTGGAGGAACCGGTCCCCAAAGGGGTGTTTCTCAAAAACAGACCCGGGTTGTGGAACTGGGACCTGAAACTTTTATAGTAAAGATGACCCGGCCATACTTTCTGGAAGGCCGGGTCGAGAATGTTTGACTAAGTCAAGGGGCAAAAAAAGCTCAGGCTTGATCCGGATGGACGGATACAGGCCCTTACGTTCTCCGGTTCGGTAAGGCTGGATAATGTTGAAAGAGATATGCTGGTCGTCCTGGGCATGTCCCCTTTTTTCGCCATCTTTGTAGAATGCGCCGTTGAGCAGCAGGATATGGTGGAGCCGGTTCTTGAACGCCTCGATAAAAACCGAACCTTTTCCGTAAAATGTCATTTTCCCGATGCTCAGACTGTCTCTCACTTCTGCCAGGTCATCAAGGGCAATGGTGTGATCTTTCACATCTTCCTGGGACCGGATCAGCCCCCACACCAGATGTTCATCCGGAATATGAACGGGGTGTTCCGGGTCCAAGATGGTGTGGGGCATGACGATACAGCCCTCCCCCAGATGGATGCGGGCGGTTTCCTTGCCGTTCAGAAACGCATTAAACCCCACGAAGCACCCCTGTCCCACATCCGCATGAATGATTTTGCCGCCATGGGCGGTAATACACATACCGGCAAGACGGGAATTGACAATATAGGTATTCTCCTGGGCATTGGACCCGTCCCCCATCACCGCATTTTCCAAGAACGCCCGCTGTGCCACCAACACATTATTGCCGATTCGGGTTTTCCCCAGGATAACGGCATACCGGTTTACGGCAGACGTATTCGGTGCCTGGTACGGCTCCAGGTTCATGACATCAAAGAGTTTTTCGTAGGATTCCTCTCTTTCTTTAACAAAATCATACATGATACCCCGGGGCTGGTGCTGATCGTTGGTCCCCACAAAATAATCCAGTGCCTGTTTATCATATTTGAATTTGAACTCGAAATTTTGACTCCGGATCCAGATGGTGCCGGGATCAATCTTGCGGTGGAACAGCTCACCCATCTGGACATAGGAAAATTCCCCCACAATGCACGAATGCAGGTTCATCAGATCCACCGTGGCAAAGGGACCTAAAAAACATCCCTCCAGGGTGGACCCGTGGATGTTGACATAATGGGTGGAAATGGTGTTCCGGATGCCGAATTCTTCCGGGCTTTCCGGGTTATGGGAGTTGCTGTGCACCAGGGTTTTATACAACAGGCTGTCCCGGATGGTGATCACCTCATCTTCCACCAAAGGGATAGCCTTGGCGCACCGGATGTTGTCACCTTCGCGCTTGAGCTCATCTCCCCGGATATCGCTTTTATAGATGGCAGATCTCCCCACATAGCATTTGCCAAGAAAATAACTGCCGGCAATATTGGAATTTCTGAAATGAAAATAGATGGGATGTTGGGAGGTGATGCCATAGAATGCGTAGAATTTGAGCATTTTTTCATGATCCAGCGCATGGGTCACAAAGGGTTCGGTATCAAATTCAAACTCATCCAGGTTCACGTTCACACGGCTGATGATTCGGTCGGCCAATTGCTGTAACTGATTCATTGTCGTGCCTTTCATTGTTAAATAATCTTGAATATGCATGCTTTGTTATTTTGCATGAAGGATACATTCCGATTCATATACCATAGGAAAACACTTGGATACAAGACATATCGACTTTCTTCTTTCTGATCAGAGGCTGCATTCAGCCGGATGCGAGAACAGATTTTTCAAAACGCTTAAATCTAAAGAAATGATGCGGTCAACTGAAAAAACAACCGTCCCTGCCGGAATCTTTTTCTTTTCAGATGATTCCGGCAGGACACGGCCATTATTTAAAAAAAGTCAAAAATCCGTGGAGGTTGGTCAGCGGATGTGGCGGGCACCCGGGAATAAACAGGTCCACAGGAAGGATGCTTTCGAGACCTTTGGCCACTTCAGGACTGCCGAAAAACGGCCCGCCCATGATGGTGCAGCTGCCCACGGCAATCACCAACCGGGGTTCGGGCACCGCCTCATAGGTCTGTAGCAGTGCGGTTTTCATGTTCCGCGATATCGGGCCGGTGACCACAATGGCATCGGCATGGCGCGGCGAGGCCACAAAATTAATACCGAACCGGGCCAGGTCGAAAAACGGGGTGGCCAGCACGTTCAAATCCGCTTCACACGCGTTGCACCCGGCGGCCGACACCTGGCGCAGCTGCAGGGACCGGCCGAACAGTTTCTTGAAATGCTGTTTTGAATGCCGGGCCAGGTCCGGCAGGGTCCCGTCGGTAATCAGATCCGACCGGTTTGCCGTGGAAATCTCGTAATCATTAGTAAAAGAGACAAAAGTCTTTTCCGACACCCGTTCACAGGTACCGCAGAACACGCACCGTCCCATGTCGATCGTCTTATCCGCCGTATTGATGGCATCCTGGGGACAGGCATCGGCACAGGCCCGGACCACGGAAGGATCCGCATCCATGTTGATATCAGGCCGTCCCCGGTAGCGGGGAAAGACCGCGGGTTTCTCTTTGGGGTAATTACAGGTGCGGTAGCCTTGTTCAAACCGGTTTTTAATACGCTGAGCATGGTGGCAAACTCTCTTTATCCGTTAAATTCAGAAAAACCCATCACCCGGATCCGCCCGGCACCAGGGCCGGCCGGTTGATCATCACAGATCAAACCCGCAGTAAGACAGGTTGAAACTTTTGTTATTCAAAGGAAAATCTGAAATCCCCGTGTCCCGGAGCGCCATGGCCAGGCCGTTCCAGTTGTGAAAGGACGGGTCCTTGACCTTGTACCTCAGAATCTCCCCTGCCCCATCAGTGAGCAGGGCATGGGATACCTCGCCTCTCCAGGCTTCGTTGAGCGTGACACTCAGACTGTCCGGCGGCAGAGCCGGAAAGATTCCGTCCATCACCCGGGTGGCCACAGGCCGGTCGATCAGTGACTGGATCATCTCCAGAGACTGGAGCACTTCGTCGCGCCGGACCAGGGCACGGGCATAGACATCCCCGGACAGTTTGGGGTTTTCCGGCACCTTGAGATATGCGTAGTGCTCGGTGGGAAACCAGCGCCGCACATCATAGGCCAGCCCGCTGGCCCGGCCGGCCGGCCCCACCAGCCCCAGGTGACCTGCATCTTCCGTACTCACCCGGCCGCAACCCTCGAAACGGGCCCGGACTGTGGAG
>LQAG01000434.1_pt1 | contig 11735 bp, 16 predicted proteins | sample 1535801 | NCBI WGS metagenome assembly LQAG01 (sample SAMN04331584, study PRJNA305678) | bioreactor metagenome | isolation source: bioreactor_3 inoculated with Wadden Sea sediment 1st replicate of a... | place: Germany:Bremen | reverse complement strand
GTTCAAAAAACGTTTTTTAATATGAAGTGGCTCTTTAACTTTGCAAGTTTTACGATTCTGGCAAAGTTGGTGTATTTCATTTTGGGGATTTTTTGATTTTGCATACTTAAAACCTATAGACCAGGTGATTGTTATTGTCTTTGCGACGATGGTCCACAACTTGATGAATATTGTGCTCACTTATACTGTGATCAGCTTGAGTGCGCAGGAAAATACTTTCAAGGAATTTAAAATCACCGAATACTTGGTTTATACATTTTATAACATATGTTTGTCATTCTGACTTGGTTTGGGTATAGGGCCTATGATGAAGTGGCCTTACTCCTAATGGGCATGCTTGTGGTGCCCCTTCAAAAGTCCATAATGATTCAGTCAAAATCTGAAGAAATATCTAAAATGCTTATTGAAGATTCTCTCACCAAAGCCAACAACAGACAGAGTTTTGAGGATGATATATATGAGAAATTGGAAAAGAAAATGCCATTTTCTCTTATCTATATTGATTTGGATAGATTCAAGCATATTAATGATACCCATGGACACCTCGTGGGAGATGAAGTACTGGTGGATCTCGTTGAAAAGGTCAGGGTCTTCTTAAGACTAAAGATAAGATATATCGATTCGGCGGTGATGAATTTTGCATTATAACCTATGACTTGGGCTATGGCGATATATTATATGAGATACTGAGGAAGAATCGCGGACATTTTTGCATTCATCTATCTGATGAAATAATCTATTATACATTCACAATGAGCCAAGTCAAATATGATGGCTTGAACCAAGAAAGCTACAGACAGCTTCTGCAAAGAGCTGATGAGGCGATGTATTTAAGAAAGCAGGGATCAAAATGGTCATGATAATTATACTCGTTCTATTCGTTTCAATTTATATGATGATTGCGGGACATCTAAAAAAGGATAAAACAGCTGTCCTATGGGGACGAATTCTTTTTGTTGCAACGGCACTGATGTTGACTGTTTTACAATTTACAAAATGATACATGATGTTTAAATGATGGAATATTTTGGTTGATATTAGGCATAAAGTATTACAATTATTGCGTATTCATTGACAGGAAAACGTTTAAGGGGTTAAAATTAAAGTAACAGCACGGATATCGATTGCAAGCCGTGTTAAATAACCCCTGACGAGATGTCGGCGGTTAAATTGAATCGATATCAGAAGGTGAAAAATTGAAAAGAGCACTTGAAATTATTAAAGACCAAACTTTAACGTATGAACAGAAGGTATTGTCCCTTGCAAGAGAGGCCGAGGACAGTTTAAATGTTCTGGACATTTCTCAAGGTGTACAAAAACTAAGGGACCAGGACATTGTCTGTGACCTCTTCGAGGGAAACGCGCCGTATAGACCGCGTTACATTGTGCCTGACTATGAAAAGTTCATGAAAGAAGGCAGTCAATTTCTAGCGCTTGATCCTCCAGAAGATTTGGAAGATGCGATCAACAACTTGCTTATACTTTATAAGCACGTCCCATCAATATCTTCATTTCCAGTGTATATTGGGAATCTAGACACACTGTTAGATCCCTTTATTGAGGATGAAGAAAAAGCCTACAAGGCCATTAAGAGATTTTTAAAGCATATTGATAGAACAATCACAGACTCCTTTTGCCATGCCAACATTGGTCCAAAAGATACACTGGCAGGGCGTCTGATTTTGAAAGCTGAAAGAGAGTTACAAGACTCTATTCCAAATTTAACATTAAAGCTTTCAGCAGACACTCCGGATGCTTTTGCTATTGAAGCTGTCAAGACGGCTCTAGTGACTGCTAAACCTAGCTTTGCTTTTGACGAAATGTTCCGATCTGACTTTAAAGGGGATTATGCAATTGTAAGTTGCTACAATGGCTTAAACATTGGTGGTGGCTCATATACCCTATCCAGACTCAAATTAGACAAACTGGCTAAAACAGCTGACTCTGTGGATGATTTTATGAACAACAAGCTTAAAGATGCTGTTAAGCTTATGTCTGAGTACATGGACGAAAGAATCAGGTTTATTGTGGAAGACGTGGATTTCTTTAAGACAAGTTTTCTTGCTAGAGAAGGTCTCATTCATAAGGACTTGTTTACAGCCATGTTTGGTATGGTTGGGCTGGCAGAAGCCGTTAATTATTTGATGGAAGTAAGTGGATCAGATGAAAAGTTCGGACACAGCCAAAAGGCGGATGACCTAGGTGAGGACATTATAAAAACCATGGAAATGTATGTGAATGAAGGCGATAATCCACATCTGAGTGTATCAGGAGGTAAATATCTTCTTCATGCTCAAGTGGGTATTGATTCAGACATAGGAACAAGCCCAGGATGCAGAATTCCAATAGGGCAAGAGCCAGAGATTCATGAGCACATGATGCAGGCTGGCAGATTCCACAAGTACTTCCCATCAGGCATTGGTGATATTTTTAGTTTTGATGAAACCACAAAGAAGAATCCAGAGTATATTCTGGATATTATAAAGGGCGCTTTTAAATCAGGTATGAGATATTTTTCAGCTTATGGTTCAGATGCTGATGTCATTCGAATTACAGGCTATCTTGTAAAGCGATCTGAAATAGAAAAGTTAGACAAGGGCGAACAGGTCTTGAGAGATACTGTTGCACTTGGTCTGGGTTCGGTTAAAAACCAGCATATACTCGAGAGAAAAGTAAGAGACAACCCAGAACTATAAGCATAGAAGTTAAAGCGTAAAAAGATAAAATGTATAAATAGCATGATACAGTTTGAAAGGTTCGTTTACGAACCTTTCATTTCGTTAAAGATCGATTGGGTGTGAATGTTTAGAAGACTTTGAAAGACATAGTACGGAAAAAATCCGTTTAATGACCGTAGTTTCCATACGTGATTTGAGCGGATTTTATCCTGTAGGCCAGTCGTTCAAGGTTCTTATCAAACTGAAAGGATAAGGCGATCCTATGAAAGGCATTGTGACGAGAATACTGCCCTTTAGTTCTGTGGACGGTCCGGGGAATAGATCTGTTGTATTTCTACAAGGATGCAACTTTGATTGTTTGTTTTGCCATAACCCCGAGACAATTCCCCTATTAAAAGCCCCACTGGCGCAAGAGAAAAAAGACAAGGACCATGTCCGCGAAATGGATGTTGCCCAGGTGATTGACCAACTGGACAAAAGTGCGAGCCTTCACTTCTGGCGTGACCATTTCCGGTGGAGAATGTACAGTACAGTTTGATTTCTTGCTGGATCTTGTGAAAGGTTTAAAAGACAAAGGATATGAAGTTTTTATTGATACCAATGGCAATGTGTCCAAGGAAAAATTTATAAGGCTCATGGCCTATGTCGACCAATTTATGATCGATTTGAAGTCAATTCATGAAGAGGAACATAGGGCCTTAACGGGTGCAACAAACAAGAGGGTTCTAGAAAGCATGGAACTGGCGGCACAAGCTGGAAAACTTTTTTGAAATCAGGACAGTTGTCATACCGGATGTCCTTGACAATATGAGAACCGTAGTTGGTGGTGCAAAGTTCATAGCGGAGCACAACCCAGACATTCGTTATAAAATCATAAAGTACAGGCAACATGGTGTGCGACCGGATATGCTCGAATCAAGGTCACCAACAGATGAGGAAATGAAGGCACTTTATGAAGTGGCTAAAAACATAGGGTGTCGCAATATTGTAATTATATAGATGAAAAACTTTGAGGAACTATAAATTTACAAGCCCTGAGGACAAGTAATTTTCATGAAACCCACATGAATAGTTTTGTCGAATGTATGTTTGTGTTATCATAAGATGGGGTGATGAAAATGTATGACTATATTAAAGGCACAGTAGAATATATTGCAGAAGACTATATCGTCATTGAAAATCATGGCGTTGGATATAAGGTTATGACGTCTTCGTTCACTATGGCAGATTTAAACGGCATGGATGGAGAAGTTATCGTTTACACTCAGCTCATTGTCAGGGAAGATGACATGAGCATATGTGGTTTTTCTTCAAGACATGAACTGACAATGTTCAGACTTCTAACGTCTGTAAGTGGCATTGGTACCAAGGTGGCCTTGGCTGTCCTGTCTTCCATTGGCGTATATGACCTGGCAGCTGTTATTGCATCCGGTGATGTGAATAAACTGGTTAAAGCGCCAGGTGTGGGGAAAAAAACAGCCCAGCGCGTCATATTAGAGTTGAAAGATAAAATAGACAAGAAACTTAAAGCAGATGCTTTCCCTGTTGGAGAAATAAGGATGCCAAAGCCTATTGCTGTAACATCCAGCACTCGAGAAGCTCTTGAAGCCCTGATTGCTCTTGGCTATTCCAGTGATGAGGCAGAAAGTGTTTTGGCTCAAATTGATTCGGCAGATAAAAATACGGAAGCAATTGTTAAAGAAGCGCTGCGATTAATTATGGCAGGTTAGGTTGGAGGCATATATGGATAATTTTCAAGTGGATCGGTTTGTAACACCATCATTCATTGAAGAAGATCATAAAGTAGAAACAAGTTTACGGCCTCAACAGCTCGATGATTATATCGGCCAGGCTAAAACAAAGGAAAAACTCTCTGTATTTATCGGTGCAGCGAAAATGAGGGAAGAACCCCTAGATCATGTTCTCTTATATGGCCCTCCGGGACTGGGAAAGACAACCCTTTCTGGAATCATTGCCAATGAAATGGGTGTTAATATGAAGGTGACATCTGGGCCTGCCATTGAGCGGCTGGTGACTTGGCAGCCATTTTGAACGGCCTAAAGGAAAATGATGTGCTTTTTATTGACGAAATTCATAGATTGAGCAGGCATGTGGAAGAAGTTCTTTATCCTGCAATGGAAGACTATGTTTTGGATATAATTATAGGGAAAGGTCCGAGTGCCAAGTCGGTGAGGATAGACTTGCCTAAGTTTACTTTGGTGGGTGCCACAACAAGAGCTGGTCAGCTGACTTCGCCCTTAAGAGACCGATTTGGTGTTATATGCAAATTGGAACTTTATGATTCACAAGAACTTTCTGGCATAGTCAAGCGGTCTGCTGGCGTTCTCGGTGTGGATATTAATGACAAGGCAGCCCTTGAAGTGGCAAGACGAAGTGAGGCACACCAAGGATTGTTAATAGACTTCTAAAACGGGTAAGAGACTACGCACAGGTTTATGGGACAGGGGAAGTGACACAAGACCTTGCCAATAAAGCGCTTGACATGCTTGAAGTCGACAAACTTGGACTTGATGGTGTTGACCGAAAAATACTTCTTACTATTATTGAAAAGTTCGATGGCGGTCCTGTGGGACTTGATACCCTGGCAGCTTCTACAGGGGAAGAGCGCAACACCATTGAAGACGTGTATGAGCCATACTTATTGCAGCTGGGATTCATTAACCGAACGCCTAGAGGCCGTGTGGTCACGCGACTGGGTTATAAGCATATGCAAATTGACATGCAGTCAGATTTGCTAAATTGGACAGAATAGTGAGGGGACTTATGAATCTGAAAAATTCAGTTTATTGCTTGTCTTAATTTTGATATTTACAGGACTGGTTTCCTTTGCGGATGATCTTCCAGAGGGATTAATTCGAGTGGGTTTAAAATACGGAGCTGTGACCAGCGGCACTGAAGAAATCACGTCAGAGACAGGTTTTGAATTGGCTCTGAAAAATGGTGATTCGGTTACAAAAATATATGACTTTGGAAAGAGTGAGACCATCAAGGCGCGTAAAGATGATGCTTACCATATTCAGATTGGAAGCACTTATACTGATATTGGCTCAATGCTAATCGTCTTAAATGACCTCATCAAGAAAGAAGCGGGTCCATATCCGGCTTATGAAAATGGATGGCGCATATATTATGGAACATACAGCTCAAAATCTGATGCTCAGGCAAAGCTAAATGCCGTTAAAGGCAAGTATTCGAAGGACGTGTCTGTGACAGGCGCTAACTCTAAAGCCATTGAAGTGTTTTCAAAATCAGCCCCTCTCTTTGTTTATGAGTCCGGTGACAACGATTTTTTTATCCGCCCCAAAAGCCAAGGCGTTGTAAGATACGGTGGCAAAGGTTATAGGGGGGGGATCGGTTTTAAAAGGTACCCTGATTCTGTTTTGACAGTGATCAATTATATTTCAATGGACAATTACCTATATGGTGTCTTACCCAAAGAAATGTCAGGTGATTGGCCCCTTGAAGCTCTGAAAGCACAAGCGGTTGCAGCCAGGAATTACGCCATGGTCAATTTTGGAAAGCACAATGACCATGGGTTTGACATATGTGCAACAACAGACTGTCAAGTTTATGGTGGCTATGATATAGAAAAAACAGGTTCCAATCAAGCAGTTGACGAAACCACAAGGTAAACTGTTAAAATACAACGGGCAAATTGTACAGACCTACTACCATTCAACAAGTGGTGGTCATACAGAAAGTATTGAAAACATCTGGTCTGGGTCCCTGCCCTATATCGTTGGGACATATGACCCTTACTCTATAGGTGCGCCAAATACCGATTGGGAACTAAGCTACACAAGAAGTGAAATAGAAAGTATATTGTCAAATAGTGGTCATAACATTGGCACCCTAACAGATGTGCGTATTGATGAGGTGAGCGAAAATGGCAGAGTTCAAAAGCTCGTTTTTGTTGGTACGAATGGTGAAGCCGTTTTTATAAAAGAGAAGGCAAGAAAACTATTTGTTATACAACCTTAAAAGTATGTGGTTTGAGCTTGGCAATAAACCCATGGTGACAGTGGTAAGTCGCAGTGCTTATAGCAGGGAAGACTTATCCACATCTGAATACATAACTTCTGAAGGCTTAGAGTCTGCTAGTGGGTCCTCCTTTGTTGTCACAGATGGTCAATCTGTAACAAGGCTGTCCTTCTCTTCTGACAATATTGTCTTTAAGGGGCATGGCTATGGACATGGGCTCGGCATGAGTCAGTGGGGAGCAAAAGCTATGGCTGAGCAGGGCTTCACTTATGAAGAAATACTAACGCATTACTATAAGGACACCAATATTGAATGATTTTGAAGTAAGCATAATAATAAAGAGACGATTATATCTAGTGATAGATTTATAAATGTTTTTTCTAAAGTTTGAAAAGGACAAGGAAGATATTAAGTCGTTTAGAATAGGATAAGATTCATGAAAAATCAGATTTTACTTTGACTTGCCAGATCACCTCATTGCACAAACACCGCTTGAGGACAGAACAGGTTCTCGTTTGATGGTTATTGACAGGGCATCAGGTGAAATTGAACATCATAAGTTCAAAGATGTGCTGGATTATTTAGGTGAAGGTGACTGCCTAGTCGTCAATAACACAAGGGTTCTTCCTGCACGAATTTTCGGCACAAAGGATACAGGGGCAAGGGTAGAATTCTTGCTATTAAAAAGGCTATCAGACAATCGGTGGGAGACACTGGTCAAGCCTGGTCGTAAGGCAAAACTTGATGCTGAGTTTACTTTTGGAAGCGGTCTTATGCGAGGTAAGATTGTGGGCATGGCTGATGAAGGTGCACGTATAATTGAATTCACATATGAAGGTGTCTTTGAAGAAGTGCTTGATCAAATTGGACAAATGCCTCTTCCACCTTATATAACAGAAAGCCTTGATGACCAGGAGCGTTATCAGACTGTGTATGCTAAAGAGCGGGGATCAGCGGCGGCTCCAACAGCGGGTCTTCATTTTACAGAAGAACTTATGGAAAAACTAAGGGCAAAAGGCGTTAAGATCTGCTCTGTCATGCTTCATGTTGGTCTGGGCACTTTCAGACCAGTGAAAGAAGATCATATACTTGACCATAAAATGCACTCGGAATATTATGAGGTTTCAGAAGAGACAGCACAAATTATAAATGAAACCAAAGCAAACGGAGGACGTGTCATAGCTGTTGGAACAACATCAACACGTACCCTTGAAAGTGTAACTGATGAAAATGGAAAGGTTCAACCATCTAAGGGATGGACAGAAATATTCATTTATCCAGGCTACGAATTTAAAATAATAGATGGACTGATAACAAATTTCCATCTGCCTGAGTCGACACTAATCATGTTGGTTAGTGCCCTATCTTCAAAGGATAGAATTTTGAATGCATATGCAGTCGCTGTCAAAGAAGAATATAGATTCTTCAGTTTTGGCGATGCCATGCTACTGATTTAGTTGGAGGATACAATGGCTGTAACTTATGAACTAATTAAAACCTGTAAGCAGAGTGGTGCGAGACTGGGTCGTCTTCATACGCCACACGGAACCATTGACACACCAGTTTTATGCCTGTTGGCACCCAAGCAACAGTTAAGTCAATGACACCAGAAGAAATTAAAGAGATCGGTGCGGGTATTATTCTAAGCAATACCTACCATTTATTCATGCGTCCGGGTCATGATTTGATTAAAGAGGCCGGTGGCTTGCACAAATTCATGAACTGGGATGGTGCTATCTTAACGGATAGCGGTGGTTTTCAAGTTTTTAGTTTGGGAGACCTTCGGAAAATTTCAGAAGAGGGTGTTGAGTTCAGATCACACATTGATGGTTCAAAACACTTTATCAGTCCAGAAAAAGCTGTAGAAATACAGACAGCTCTAGGCTCGGATATTATGATGGCCTTTGATGAGTGTGCGCCATATCCAGCGGACTGGAACTATGTGAAAAATTCTCTTGAAAGAACAACGCGTTGGTTGGGACGATGTGTTGAAGCCCACACCAATACAGAAAATCAAGCTCTTTTTGGAATCATTCAGGGGGGCATGTATGAGACTTGCGTCGTCAGAGTATTGAGGAAATCACCCAATATGATTTACCGGGCTATGCCATCGGAGGTCTGAGTGTCGGTGAACCAAAGCCACTTATGTATGAAGTGCTTGAGTATACCACACCTTACATGCCAAAGGACAAGCCTAGATACCTAATGGGCGTTGGTAGCCTGATTGTCTTATTGAAGGGGTTATTAGAGGCGTCGATATGTTTGACTGCGTCCTTCCCACTAGAGTTGCCAGAAATGGCACAGCTATGACATCTCAAGGGCGTATTGCCATTAAAAAATGCCAAGCATACAAGAGATTTCACACCACTTGATCCTGAGTGCGACTGCTATACATGTAAAAATTATTCAAAGGCTTATTTGAGACACCTCTTTAAGTCTAATGAAATCTTATCATCAAGACTCTTCACCTACCACAATATTCATTTCTTGATTAAGCTTATGGAGCAGGTGCGTGAAGCTATTATGGAAGATAGACTTCTTGATTTTAGAAAAGAGTTTTCGAAAGTATGGATATGAACTGTAAATTTATGTGCATAAATAGGAAATAAATGAAAAATATTGACCGTCTAGGACTTAAGTTTATTAAGTTTTAGGCGGTTTTTTCGTGAACTTAGACATTAAAGATGCAGAAAATTTAGAAAAAAAGAATGTCGAATATAGTCGAAACTATGGGAGAATGGTAAAATATTGGGTATATAAAGTATGAAATCCAGTGAGGGGGAATGATTATGAAGTTAGGTATACGTGGGAAATTGATTTTATTATTCACAGTGGTACTCGTATTGGCAATTGGATCGATTGGGGCTGGGTCCTATATCCAATCGGCCAGCATGCTTGAAACAGAACTCAAACAACAATGCAGAGTCGGTGCTCCGATTAATTTCAGATCAGGTAAAAGAGTATTTTGACATGCACTTGGCATCCGTTCGTATGATGGGGGCAAGTGACAACGTTGAAAACGTTTATTCTAAGTTTAATGCGGAAAATGACATGATGAGCACCTACAAGGACTACATTGAGCAGTATCCAGACGTCATGAACATTTATATGGGGACAGAACGTAAAGATTTCTTCATATGGCCTGAAACGGAATTGCCAGAGGGCTATGATCCGACGGTAAGACCATGGTATCAACAGGCTATAGAGGCGGGAGAAGCCATTTGGACAGATCCTTACGTGGATGCTTTTACGGGTGATATGATTATTTCCGCTGCCATGCCAGTCTATGACAGTCGAGACAAATTTGTTGGTGTTCTCGCCATTGACTTGTCTCTAGCGGGCCTGTCTGAACAAATCACAAGTATAAAAATTGGTGAAACAGGCTATCCGTTTATATTTGATAACAATTACAATTTGATGATTCACCCGGATCCTGAGAAAATCGGTGAACCATCGGCTGTGCCTGAACTAGAAGCTTATATTCAATCAGGTGGAAGAGGAATCATTGAATATGTCTTTAATGGCCAAAAGAAGTTTGCAGCCGTTGATTATGTTGATGAAATAGGATGGCCAATTGCAGCCAGTCTGCCAATTGATGAAGTACAGGCTAAATCATTTGTTATCCTTAGAGCCATTATTTTCATAGGCCTTATAACCCTAGTGGTTGCTGGCCTTGTCAATCAGTTTTTTGCTAAATCCATTGTTAACCCAATCATTGTTATAGGAAATGAAATGGAAAAAGTGAAAAATGGAGACTTCACAGTTAAAGTCAATATCACTACAAAAGATGAAGTGGGTGTGCTTGCAGACAATTTCAATATGATGGTGGAACAGGTTCGAGAACTTGTTGCAAGTGCAAAAGAAGTGGCTAAAAGTGTTTCGCTTTCAGCAACAGACTTAGCGGCAACATCTCAGCAGACAAGTGCTCTTTCCACAGAAGTCTCAAAAACTGTTGATGAAATTGCCAAAGGGGCATCTGATCAAGCTGGTGAAGCTGAAAAAGGCGCCCAACTTGTATTTGGTCTTGATCAGAAGTTTAATCAACTTTCAGAAGGCACTTCTGAAATGGGACATTCAGCCGAAGAAGCCATTTCTTCCAGTGCTGAAGGCCTTAAGAGTGTTGCAGAACTCATGGAAAAAACAGAAGAAAGCAATACGTCAACAACCAAGGTTGGGGAAGCTATAACAGCCTTGACGGAGAAATCAAGTAATATTGGTGTATTTGTCGAAACCATTAGTTCTATTGCAGAACAGACCAATTTACTTGCACTAAATGCATCTATTGAAGCTGCAAGGGCTGGTGAACACGGTAGAGGCTTTGCGGTCGTTGCAGACGAAATTCGAAAGCTCGCTGAGGGATCCAATGAAGCGGCTGAAGAAATTCGCAAAATTGTTGGCGAAATCATGGATGAAAATAAGAAAGCTCAGCTCATTATGTCTGATGTAGGTGATATTGCAGAAAGACAAACAACGGCGGTTGAAGGTGTGAATACTTCCTTTGATCAGATTTCTAAACTCATTGACGCCATCACAGATAAGATCCGTGAAACATCAAGCTTTGTAACTGAAATGACGAATGACAAGGACCTTATCGTTTCAGCCATTGAAAATATTTCAGCGGTTTCGGAAGAAACGGCGGCATCAACTGAGGAAGTTAGTGCCTCTGTAGACCAGCAGTCTAACGCTGTAGACGAAGTGGCCAGAGCAGCTGAAGAACTAAATCATTTGGCTGACTCTCTAAACAGTGAAATCAGTAAGTTTATTGTTTAAACCTATACCTTAATTATTTGCAGGGTCTGTTCGCAATATTATGAACAGACCCTTAAATTGTTTAGTAATTCATAAAATCTTTAAAAGAATTTATAAATAAAAAGGATTTTAAGAAGAAAAGTAGAATATGTTATCTAGTGAAGGTTAAAGGAGGCTATATATATGGCGTTTCTCTAGTTTACATTGCAGCGATCTTCGGGATTTTTTACTTCCTGCTTATTCGTCCTCAGCAAAAGAGAGCGAAAGAGCTTCAGGCAATGCGTGACAGCGTAAAAGTCGGAGACA
>LQAG01000433.1_pt1 | contig 11752 bp, 17 predicted proteins | sample 1535801 | NCBI WGS metagenome assembly LQAG01 (sample SAMN04331584, study PRJNA305678) | bioreactor metagenome | isolation source: bioreactor_3 inoculated with Wadden Sea sediment 1st replicate of a... | place: Germany:Bremen | reverse complement strand
GAACGGGTTGCTTGATTTTTCATCTTATTTGGAGATAACATTTTTTTTTGTTTGAGTACATGGTGTTGTTTTACTTGTTTTCACAAGTGTTTATTCAAAGATTTAAAAGCTATATAATTTAACTATTCTTTGATAGGGCTTTTAACTGGAGTCAATTTTTTAATTGATCAGTATGCGGGCTTAATAAATGGTCCAGGGATGGTTATAAAAACTTTTAGTTAGTTTTATGTTGTATTTTTGATAATTTTTAAAGGAAAATTTCTTCATATTGCATTGATGTCAATTATATGTTTTTATAAGTATAGCTATTTCAGACATTATTGCAGCATTAGGTTTTGCGGCTTTATTTGGATATGATAGCTTTGAGTCAATAATAGTTGGATATAATCGATTGGCTTTTGTTATAGTAGCGAAGTTTCTATTTGTAGCATTTAGCCAGTTTGTGCTTTCAAAATTCAAAAAATCTTAATGTTGCTGATCCGCGAGATTTATATAAAATTATAATGGTTTTATTAATTGATGTTGCATTTATAGTCATTGTCGGGGATGTATATTTTCAAAATAAAAGTATATACGAAAGCGATGTGCTATTCATTGTTAGTGTATTGTTTGGGATTGTTGCAATTAGTATATTAGTTGTTCGAATGACTGAAAGCATAGTGACGTATGCTATGAAGGAACGTGATTGGCAGTTACAAGAGGAAGAGTACAATAGACAAATATTTTATTTAAATCATTTGGAGGATATCAATCATCAAATGAAATCTATAAGACATGATTTTAATCACCATATAGGCTGTTTATATGGAATGTTAGAACAAGGTGAAATGAATAATGCACGTGAATATGCTGGGGAATTAGTTAGTGAAGCTGAGCAATTTAATGTTGCATTTAGTTCAGATTATCCAGGAATTTCGGGTTTGCTAAGTTCGAAGTATCAGATTATGAGATCCAAAAATATTGAATTTTATTGGAAAGTTAATCTGCCTGAAAAGATGAATCTGAAGCTGATTGATCTTTCTGTGATATTAGGCAATGCATTAGATAATGCAATAGAAGCAGTCGAGAATCTTAGTGAAGATCAGCGATCGATCAATCTCAATATATACTTTGAGATGGAGTATATAGTTATTAAATTGAATAATATGTATAACGCAAAGTATTATCAATGAGGACTTATCGACAAACTAAAGAGGATACTAAGAATCATGGATATGGTTTGGGAAATATAAAATTTATCGTGAAAAAATATGATGGTATTCTCAAGATTAATAAAAGAAAACAGTGAGTTTAAGCTTAATGTTGCATTGCCAAATACCAAAATATAAGGAAACAGTATATAAAAGTGAGGTCATTGACCTCACTTTTTTTTTTGAACGAATAGCCAATTGTGACGTTTCAAGGTTTGAATATGCAATGTCCGTTCTAATTTATCCATAATCGAATTAAAATATTAAATAGTAAAGTCTTACTTGAAATTTTTAGGAGGATTCATGATAAATCAGATGTCGAGAGAGATTACTCGATCGCTTATCAAAAACGATATTATTAGCTTTGATGATATGTCAGTATATCAGTATGGTCTAGAAGTGTTGTTTCTTACAACAATAAAATTAATAGGAATATTTATCTTAGCATCTTTGTTTGGTTATGTTATAGAATCAGTTTTATTCATTATTGCATTTGGATCTTTAAGAATGTATGCAGGGGGATACCATGCAAAAACTGTCTTTAAATGTTTTATTCTTACCATAGGTTTTATAATTGCAGATATTTTAACTTGTAGTTTGATCTCTATCAATAAATCGCCTATATTGATTTTTGCTATTACTTTAATATCATTTACTATTGTCTACATTTTTATCTCCTGTAGCAGTAAAAAGTAGACCGATTACAGTAGATGAACGGCGCAAGTTTAGAGAAAGCTCTATAAAGCTTATGTTGGTTTATCTAGTGATAATAACAGTTTTAGTCATAAAGCAGAGTTATTTATGGTATGTTGGAATATTTTCTTTGGGGTTTATTTTTTGAAGCGACTACGCTTCTGGCTGAAAAGTTGAGGAAGGAGAACTGGTAATGAAGACTTTTATAATGAGGTTAATAGCAAAAGCAGCAAATCAAAACAGCATATTCTGGAAAAGAAAAAACATAGTTGGTATTTATCATACCAACCAAAAATGCCACAACAACTACTAAAAGACGAGAAATAATCAACCCTTTCTTAAAAAATTAAAGCATTATTGAATATCCCCTTAGACCAATCGTCAAAGGGGTATTTAATTGTCAATAAACCGTAATAGCCATGAAGAAATGATCATATATTTGAAAACAAAATGTAATCCCGTATGGCTTGTAAAAAACTTTGAAATCTGGTATGATTGTTCTGATTGATGAAAACAGGAGGATGATTATGCGTAAGAAAATTGCAGCGGGTCTGCTTATCTTGGCTTTAGCCGTATCAACTGCGGCGTGCTCGCAAGATACAGAGCCGGCAGACAACAACGCACCAGTGAAGAGTCAGCTCAAACAGAGAAAAATGAGCAGGAGACTTCGGACCAAGCTATTACAACAGAAAACGTAACAACACCTGAAAAACTCACAGTTATGGGTGATGAAATGGAAATGGAAATAACTTATCCAGAAGTGAGTGGTTTAGAAGATAAGCTTATTGAAGAGCGCGTTAATATGACAATTCGTCAAGCCTTCAGAACTGAACATGCATTGCTTTCAGGTGAAGCCAATGTTATAGAAACAAGTTTTGATGTAACACACCTATCAAATCAGTGGATTTCAATTCGTTTTGATTTCACGACAGATCCAACAGGTGATGGTAAGAATACTTATGACCTATTTACAAGCTTTACTGTAGATATGACAACAGGAGAGCCTATACTGTTTCACACTTTATGGACAGAGTTAAGTGCTGATGAGCAAGAAGCTTTTGTTTCATCTCTTGATTCAGCAATGATGGAAGGCCAAGTGAATCCGATAACAGGTCCAGAGTCTTTCCCAGAAGCCTACATAAATGGTGAAGAATTTGTTGTATATTACTATGACAATGAAATGCATGAACTTAAAATGCCATTAAGTGATGCAGGCCCACTCCTTATCAAGTAGACAAATGAACCACATTTATTATGTGTGCTTTGAAATATTAGAAATGTCTAAAATGAAAACTTGATAGAGAATATTCAATATAATAATTAAACGGTGCGAAAATTCGCACCGTTTTTTGTATAGGTATTTAGCTTGATTATGCCTTACTGATTTACAAAATTTCAGGTAAAACAGTGCTTAATATTTTGTCCATTATTGAGGGCGTCTTTGCATAGTAGCTGTTTGCTTGATCTTCCGTGGTTGCGCCATTGTAGCCAGGAATATCTGTCACACCTCGTATGACAGTCAAGGGAACATTATTGATCTCACATATGTGGGCCACTGAGGCAGATTCCCAGTCAGCTGCAAGAACCCCAAGGGGCTCAAGTGAGTTTCGAATGATCAAATCAATATCTTGATCGCCTGTTGCAATCCGCCCAAAGTGGATACCAAGATTCCTGAGGAAATCAATTTTCTGAGTATCTAGTTTGTATCCAGATAGGGAAAGAAGGGGCATCGGAATGGGTGAATCGGTCGATGCAGTCATAAAACACAGTTTCATTTGCAATAATTACATCACCAGGATGGAGTTTCCGCTCACACCACCACAGGTGCCGCAAACATATATTTTTTCAGGAAACCAAGTGCTAATGGCGTATTGGGCTGCTCCGGCTGCCTTGGTCTTAGAGTATCCAGAAAAGTAAAATCGACAGTTTTTGCCCCGAATGCTCACATCAAAATATGGACCATACGGTGTGGCATGTGTGGTCTTAATATTATAAATTTCGCAAATAGACCGCCACTCTGTATTACTTGCTATTTGAATACCAATCATTTTGTTGTCCCCCTTTTCATGAAATGATCCAGAAAAAACGCATATCCAATATGGCATCCTTAGAAGGGTTTGCCAACTTAAGCCTTTGCATCTATCAGACAAGCGACTTCATTATTTATACCAATTTAAATGCAAATTATCAATGGAATTGGTTATATCGATTCTATTTCAGGGAATTTGTAATTAATGCCATAGATTTCAGGGTATCTTTGAAGTACGATAGATAAAAGGAAGTGATTTTATGGAAGTTAAACATATTCAAAATAGATTGGCAAAAGAGTTAAGTCCTTATCTTTTACAACATGCAGACAATCCAATAGACTGGTATCCTTGGGGAGACGAGGCTTTTGAAAAAGCAAAGGATGAAAATAAGCCAATATTTTTAAGTATAGGATACAGCACATGTCACTGGTGCCATGTCATGGCGCATGAATCTTTTGAAGACACTGAGGTTGCAGACATACTAAACAAACATTTTGTTGCCATAAAGGTGGATCGAGAAGAGCGTCCAGATATTGATCATGTTTATATGATTTACTCTCAAGAAATGACGGGCAGTGGTGGTTGGCCTCTAAACTTAATACTTCGTCCAGACGGGATACCTTATTTCGCAGGAACCTATATTCCCAAAGAAGATAAACAGGGCTACAAGGGCCTTAAGCGACTCTTAAAAGAAGGCTGTCAATTATACTCTGATGATAAGCAAAAAGTGGATGAGTTTTGCTCTAAGGTACATGAGGGCGCAAATAGGTTGCAGTCTGCCGATAATGGGCCTGTCATATCTAGAGAGACCTCACTAAGAAATGTTTTAGATGCCTTAATGGAAAATTACGATGGTGATTATGGCGGGTTTTCAAATGCCCCCAAGTTCCCCATGCCCCATTTTGTTTTAACGGCTTTATATGCAAGTGAAGCGTTTGATGTACCCCGCATAAGGAATGCGGCTGAAAACACCCTCATGATGATGCGCCAAGGGGGCATATACGACCAAATTGGCTATGGCTTTATGAGGTACGCAACCGATAAAAAATGGATTGTGCCCCATTTTGAAAAAATGCTGTATGACAACGCCCTTCTTATATATACTTATACTGAAGCCTATAGGCTCACCGGTCGAATTGGCTATGCAGAAACGGCCCATGAACTCATAGCGTTTTTGAATGAGGAAATGTTATCACCAGATGGAGGATACTACGCAGCTCAAGATGCTGACACGGAAGGTCAGGAGGGGGCGTATTATTTATGGACACCGGAAGAGATTGAATCAGTCACAGGAAATGCTCTTTCAGGCGCTGTATCTGGAATGATCGGTATAAGTGGTGAGCCAAACTTTGAAGGAAAATGGGTACCGAATAGAATAGAATGTAAGGGGAAAATGGATGACGCCCTATGGGAGCGTGTACGAAAAGACTTATACCAATACAGGTTAAAAAGAGAAAGACCAAGTGTTGATAAAAAGTTCTTACAGGATGGAATGGGCTGATAATTGCTGCGCTTGCAAGATCGGGTGCGATTTTAAAAGAGGACGAATATATACGCCAAGCTATGAGCGTGCTGAATAAAATCGGTGGCAACGACGACCCCGATAAGTTGGTACGTGGATTTATTGGAGAAAGACCCCTTGGCCCTGCATATTTTGAAGACTATGCCTTTCTAATATGGGGATTCATCGAACTCTTTAAAGCCACTAAAATGCCGGTTTTCTCATTGCAAGCTAAATCTCTTGCTAGATACTGCGAACGCTCATTTAAACTTCCAACGGGTGGTTATGCCATGACAGGAGAAAGACATGAGAATCTAGTGCTTCGACCAATACAATTAAACGATCAGGCGGTTCCAAGTGGAAATGGTATTCACTTATGGAATTTACTGCGTTTATCAACCCTAGGCGCTGATGAAATCCTGGCGCATGCTGCTAATGAGCACGAAGCTTTCATGCGTATGGAATCAGCGATTAGACCACTTGGGACAGCGTCATGCGCCATTGGTCTTTTAAGGACGGGGCGTCTCCAGTAAGAGTCGCTTCAATAGGCAGGTGTCTTTATGAAAAGATCTGAACTTGTAAAGACTATCAGGACATACTCATTACTCTCAATTTTGTTATTGGGAGTCCTTATTGTGTCAACTATCACTGGACTGGAATATTATCAATATAGAAAAGACGTAGATGCAATTCGAACAGACTATTTAGAAGAACAGAAAGATGTGATAAAAACCGTGTGCTGGAGTTCATTGAGTATGTTGAATTTGTGAGAAGCACTCAAAGAAAGCATGTTGAGCAAAACTTAAAGACACGGGTGGATTCAGCGGTTCAAACAATCGCAAACTTGCATGAAAAGTATGCAAACACACTGCCGGAAGAAGAACTAAAAAACATCATAAAGGATGCCTTAAGGACCAATCGTTTTGAAACAGAAAACAACTAATTACTTTATTGAGGATTCAAAAGGCAACAATGTCCTTTTTGCATATAGCCCGGAAATGGAGGGGCTGAACTACTGGAACCTTCAAGATGCAAAAGGGAATTTCACTGTACAAGATGAAGTAAGCAAGGCCCTGCGTGATGGAGAGGGCTATGTTACAGGCTATTGGCCTAAGCCCAGAGATTATTATGGTGATGCTTATGAAAAATTGACTTATGTAAAATATTATGAGCCATTTGACTGGATTGTTGGAACAGGCACATACCTTGACGAAATGGAAACTCAGGCGCAAAATGAGGTTCTTGAAAGGATGGAGGCCTTACGATTTGGTCAGCAAGGTTACATTTTTGCAAATACTTATGATGGCATAGCCCTAGCCTTGATGGAAAAGTGGTGGAATCGTATAAGAATATTTGGGAACTAGAAGATCCGAATGGATTCAAAGTCATCCAAGCGGAAAGAGATGCTGTACGAAATCCGGATGGAGACTATATTTATTATGTCTGGAACAAGTTGCAAAATGATAAACTCGCACCAAAGGTATCTTTTATTAAAGGTATAGAGGACTGGGAGTGGATGATCGGTTCAGGGGTGTATTTAGATGATGTGGAGATTATATTGGCACAGAGACAAGAACAGCTTTTTGACAGACTCCTTACAACTCTAATTGATATAGGGATTCTATCCATGCTGGCCTTGATTATAATGCTCAGCATTTCTAGAAAAAATCTCAAAATAAGATTGAAAAAAATATTACACTCTTTACGGAATTCTTTGAAAAAAGCATCATCATCAGATAAGTATATTGAAGTAGAGCATGTGGCCTATGATGAGTTTAAAAAAAATGGCTCATCATGCCAATGAAATGCTTGAAGTGCGTTCAGCTTACAAGGAAGAACTTAAGGCTCTAAATCAAAATCTTGAATCAAAGGTGGAAGAGAGAACACTAGAACTTCAAAAGAATATCGAAGATTTAAAGGCCCTTCAAGATAAGCTTATACAGAAAGAAAAAAATGGCTATTGTTGGAGAATTGGTACCAGGTTTTGCTCATGATATTAACACACCAGTGGGGTATCAATAACTGCAAACTCTTATATAAGAGAAACCACAAACAAATTGCAATCAGCGCTTGAAAATGGCACCTTGAAAAAATCAACTGCTGAAAAGGCCTTAAGGGACATCGAAGAAAGTGCTGAGATTATTGAAAGTAATTTGAAAACGAGTTCAGAACAAAGTCAGAGTCTGAAAAGACTATCTATAGATCAAAACACAGATGAGTATAGGGCTTTTGATTTAATGGACTATCTCAAAGAAATTGTTTTGAGTTTGAAGCCGCTGACGAAGTCGGGAAATCATAGTGTTCATATGAATGGCCCTCAGTCCTTGCTTATTCACAGCTATCCCGGAATATACTTTCAGATTTTCTCCAACTTAATCTCAAACAGTGTTATGCATGGCTTTATGGGACGTGAAAGAGGGGAAATTGTTATTGAAGTCAAGGAAGTGGATGGAAGCCTAACCATCTTATACACCGATAATGGTGTGGGTATAGATCCTGACCACATAGACAAGATATTTAACCCTTATTTTACAACGAAAAAACATTCAGGCGGAAGTGGAATAGGGCTGAATATCGTCTATAATTTGGTGACCGATACCATGGGCGGAAAAAATCAAGTGTCAGAGTGAGGTCAATGGAGGCACAAGTTTTAGACTTGATATACCAAAGAACCTAAAAGATCAGTGAAGTGGATTCACTTGTCAGAAATAGAAAGCTGAGGGCCACAGCCCTCAGCTTTTAAATTATCTACCTAACATTGTAATAGATTATACTCGTATAAATTGGTCCTCAGTCAAAAAAAAATTTTACTTTAAATTTCAAGTCTGAGAGTGCAAAATACGTATCAAAACTTATTTTTGATAGAGTTGTTTTATGTAGGCTTTCATATAGGCGGGCAAGTCTGGCGGTCTTCTGCTTGAGACAATATGCTCATCGACAACAACGGGTTCATCCACCCAGAGAGCCCCAGCATGGATCATGTCGTCTTTAATACCTGGCGTGCTTGTCACGGTTCTGCCCTTCACGATGTCAGCAGATGTTAATACCCAGCCAGCATGACAAATATGCCCTATAGGCTTTCTAGCCTTATCCATGGCCTGGACAATTTCAATAACCTTGTCATAACGTCGAAGCTTGTCTGGCGCCCATCCTCCAGGAACGAGAAGACCGTCATAATGGTCAGGATCAACATCCTTTAATGCGATTGTCGCTTCTGCAGGAACACCATATTTTCCGTAATAGACCTTGTCTTTTTCCGGTGCGGCTAAATCAACAGAGGCTCCTTCTTCTCTTAGTCTAAGAATCGGATACCACAGTTCTAAATCCTCAAAGTCTTTTTCCAACAAGCATAGAATTCTGATGTCAGTGTTCATTGTTTCCCTCCTTCGTAGCACACTATAATAATGCCCATTTTTTTTGAAGACAAAACGTAGAACTGACTATTTTGTCATTGTAATTTAGTACAAATGTGAAATTTATATAACAACTGATTCAAAATGCGTTTAAAATGTTATAATGATTAAAGAAGTTTAATTAAGGAGGCGCAACATATGAAAGTAAATTTAAGTATGAATAATGAAAAAAGTGAAAATCGAGTGATTCTTCAGTTTGAAAATGGTGTCTTAACGGGCCAACTAAGTGAAGGCTTTTCTAAACTATTTGACGTGTATAAATCTTCAGATAGATTCGAAAAGAAAGCGGGATCAAAGTTTACGAACACTTGGCTAGATGATAACAGGTTAAAGTCTGAAGCCGTATTTGAAATGAGCACTGGTAGCCTAAAAGATTCTCATAAGGCTGGTCAATCAATTATACAATATGCCATTTCCAATAAATTTGAATCCATTGAGATTGATTTTGAAAATATAAGTGGTGCAGAGGATAAGATCCTTCTTGTAAGAAACTTTGCAACGGCTCTTACGGAATCAGGCTATAAATTTGACACCTATAAAACTGGTGATAAAAAAGATGAAAGACTAGATGTTATTGTAAACCTTGAAAATGATGTTGATGTCAAAAAAGCTTTTGAAGAAGGGGTTACCATTGGTGAAGCCACAAAAGTTGCTAAAATGATGGTCAATGAGCCTGCAAACGTGATGTTGCCTAAGCGAATGGCAGAAGAAGCTGTTAAGGCAGGCAAAACCTTTGGTTTTGATGTAAAAGTCTTAGAAGATCCAGAAATTGAAGCACTAAATATGCCGGCTTATTTAACGGTTGCCAAAGCCAGTGAAAATAGACCACGTTTAATTGTCATGGAGTATAAAGGCAATCCGGATAAGGCTGACGACGTTTTAGGTCTTGTTGGTAAGGGTCTTTCATTTGATACAGGTGGATATTCTTTAAAGCCTCCAGCAAGTATGACGAATATGAAAACGGATATGGGTGGTGCAGCAGCTGTTGTTGGTGCTATGGCCGCTATTTCAGGTCAGGGCCTTAAGGTCAATGTAACAGCTGTGGTTGCGGCATGCGAAAATATGATTTCTGGTGGTGGTTACAGACCAGGTGATATTATTGATTCAAGAGGTGGTAAGTCAATATTCATTAAGAGCACAGATGCAGAAGGTCGTCTAACGCTTATTGATGCTATAGATTATATAATCAAAGATCTGAAAGTATCTCGAGTTGTTGATATTGCCACACTTACAGGTGCTCAAGTCATTGCGCTGGGCAACACTGTAACTGGTGCGGTTTCAAACAATGATGACTTCTGGTCAAAGATGGAGTCAGCTTCGAAAATTTCTGGCGAAAATGTTTGGAGAATGCCACTCACAGAAGAAATTGTTGACTCAATCAAGCATAAGGAAGCTGATATTACAAATGCTGTTCGCGAAGCAGGCATGATCACTGCAGGTGCATTCATTGGAGAGTTTGTTGACGAAACACCATGGATTCATCTTGATATTGCTGGGACAAGCTGGACGGAAAAACCATTTGGACTAACACCATATGGAGCCACTGGTGTTGGTGTTAAGAATCTGTACTTCCTAGCAAAAAGTTTTGCATAACCATTAATAAAGTAAGTGTATTAGGCGTCCTGAATTTTCGGGGCGCCTTTTTTGTGTAAGCTTCATGTGAAAGCGGGTATAAAGTAATTGATAGCAAAATAAAAAAATGAGGTGTTCTATGAGAGTTTTTGTTGGACTTGAACTGGGAGAAGAGGCAAACGAAGCCTTAGCGACCTTCCAAAATGACTTGCGGCCATATGTGGAGAGGGGCAATTTTACACGAAAAGAAAATTTCCACTTAACATTATGGTTTATAGGAGAGACTGATAGTGCGCAGGTCAGTATGATTACCCATGCTTTAGAGGATATTGCTAGACATTTTGCCCCATTTGAGATTGAACTAGGCGACTTAAATGCATTTCAAAAGAAAAATAGAAAAATATTATGGATTGGACCTTCCAGTGGTCTCTACCATCTCGAGAAATTGTATGATGCCCTTGAAAAGGACTTTAGGCATATTGGTATTCATAAAGAACCAGAGGCGTTTACACCTCATATAACATTAGGACGCCAGCTTAGTCTGCTTGATACAGTGCAAAACCTTAGAGCGAGACATACCGTCAAGCCGGTTAAGTGTCACATTGGCTATATCACTGTTTTTGAAAGCAAAAGAGTGAAAGACTTGCTAACATATGTTCCAATAAAAAGAGTTAAACTAAAATGAGTAAAACTAGATGAATAAAGGGGATGTCAGAATGTATGAAGCAAAATATTATGAACAGTTGTCTGATGGTAGGATACACTGTCTATTGTGTCCACATCAATGCATTGTTGCAGATCAAGCCTATGGCCGATGTAAGGTCAGATACAATGAGGGTGGCACTCTTATAGCAAAGTCATACGGCTTTATAACATCATCAAGTTTTGATCCGGTTGAAAAAAAACCGTTTTATCACTTCATGCCAGGACAATCAATATTTTCAGTTGGAAGCAAAGGGTGTAATTTTAAGTGTGATTTTTGTCAGAATGCAAGAATTGCTTTAGAAGAGGACGCTGAAGGGAAAGAATACACTAAGGAAGACTTGCTAGAGGTTATGTCGCAAAGAGAAGACAATGTTGGAATAGCATTTACCTATAATGAACCGATGGTTGGTTATGAGTTTATGCTAGATATGGCAAAAGCAGCTAAGGAAAAGGGCTACAAGACAGCCTGTGTTAGCAATGGATATATTATGCCTGATCCGCTGAGTGAACTCTTAAACTACATAGATGCATTCAATATTGATCTAAAAGCTTTTAATGATAGATTTTATCACCAAATCTGTAGGGGCGAAAGAGCTCCCGTAATGGAAGCCATACGAAGAATGGCAAATCCATCATGTGGAGGATGAC
>LQAG01000432.1_pt1 | contig 11765 bp, 16 predicted proteins | sample 1535801 | NCBI WGS metagenome assembly LQAG01 (sample SAMN04331584, study PRJNA305678) | bioreactor metagenome | isolation source: bioreactor_3 inoculated with Wadden Sea sediment 1st replicate of a... | place: Germany:Bremen | reverse complement strand
TTCCCTGGGGTAAAATGAAATTATCTACAGTTTTATTTATAAATTCAGCAGGTTATGCAGAATATGGGATGATGTCACATTGATTTGATTTTTTTAAAACCACGAGATGCGCGAAATACACTAAGAAATAGCCTCTTCCTGTACTTCGTGCTTTTCATGGTAAGAAGGTTTAATAGCTATGAAGGTCTGAGATTGATGGGTTGCCGGTCAGAACGAATTGACCTTGATGCATAAGCCATGGACATTTTGCTGAAAAGCAGGTAAGTTAAAAATTCGCGTTATGGCGGTCATGGCAGCAGTTTGACAACAATACGGGGTGAAGGATTCGGAAAAAGGGTGGATATCAAAAAAAGACATACCCAGCAGTTCACGGTATTTGAATGCAGTGCAGACACCTGTGATTCCATCTCCATGGAGCTGATCGGTGAAGAGCCCTTTTTGATCCGCATCGAGGACCATCCCTATTCAGTGGTGATGCGAACCCCTGGCAACGAGATCTGGCACGCAGCCGGGTTCTGTCTGGGGGAAGGCCTGGTGAGCCGGCAGAGGATATCCGGACCATCGGGTATGATGTGGACCTGGACTCCAACGTCATTGATGTCTGGCTGACTGCTGAGCGGCGGAAAAGATCGGTCATCTGCTCAAGCGGAAAAGTTTTGTCAGCCAGACCAGCTGCGGTATCTGCGGCAAGGAAATGCTTAGAGATATCCAGTCTTCGGTGCAGCCGGCCCCGGACGGATTCAAGCTGTCGCTGGACCGCGCCGTGGCTTGTATTTCCGCCCTGTCCAAAATCAGAAATTCTACCAGCGGACCCGGGGGTCCCATGCGGCCCTGCTGTTCGGTGCTGATGGGGAGACTTTGGCGTTTGCCGAGGATGTCGGGCGCCATAACGGTCTGGACAAGGCTGTGGGCAAGGCGTTCCTGGATCAGACCCTGGCCCGAGCCCGGATTCTGGTGCTGTCATCCCGGATCAGTTATGAGCTGGTACAGAAAGCGGCCCGGGCCCGGATTCCGGTGATCATTTCCAATTCCAGGCCCACGGCCCTGGCAGCGACCATGGGAAAATCATTGAACATGACCCTGGCGTTCCTGCCGGTGAAAACCAGATCATGGTGGTATGCGGTGAACACCGGATTAACCCAAGCAGTAATTACCTGCGGGGAATCTCTTGAAATATGGAGAAATGACCCCCCGAATATGAATAAAATACTGAGGAGGAACCATTGAAAATCTTGACAACTGTTAAAAAAGTCGTTGACGTGGAGTTGAATATCCATGTGGAGAACGGCGCCATTCTGGACAAAGGGTTGCAGTATGTGATCAATGCCTGGGATGAGAATGCCGTGGAAGCTTCGGTTCAGCTCAAGGAATCCCACAAGGCGGACACCACTCTGGTATCTCTGGGAAGTGGAGACAATACTGATATTATACGAAAATGCTATGCCATGGGGATTGACAATGCCATTCACATTGATGATCCGGCCCTGGCGAACGCGGATTCACCTACTTTTGCCAGAGTCCTTCAGAAAGTCTATGAAGCGGGGCGTATGACTTGGTGATTACCGGCAAGCAGGCCCAGGATACGGATGCCGGCCAGACCGGTATCATGCTGGGCGAATTCCTTGGCATCCCTGCGTCAGCAATGTGATCAAGATTGACGTCACGGATGATTCCCATATTCAGGTATCCAGACTGGGGGATGCGGGCACGGAAATTCTCGATGTGACACTGCCGGCCGTGATCACGGTGAGTGACAGCATCAACGAACCCCGCCTACCGGCCATGCGGGGAATCATGATGGCCAAGAAGAAAAAGATCAACGTCATGGACCTGGCCGGGCTGGGGACCTCTTTTGAAGACGTGTGGGGGGACTGCCTGAAATCCGAAATCCTGGAATTCATGCCGACGGAAAAACGCAAAGGCGGGCAAAAATTCGAAGGCGATCCAGCGGAGGTCACCGCCAAAGTGGTGGATCTGCTGGTGAATGAAGCCAAGGTGTTATAACCCCATTTCAATTGTGAAGGATAGTGACGATGACAAATATACTTGTAGTTGCAGATATCAAACAGGGAGAGCTCAAAGGAAGCACTGCCGAACTATTGTCCAAAGCCAGGAGTTTGGGGCGCAACCGCTGTTGTGGCGGTGGGCAGTCAGGTGAAGACCTGGCAGGTCAGCTGGCAGCCGCCGGATCAGATACCCAGTATATCGTGAGGATGCCTCCCTGGAAATTTTTTCAGCTAAACCGTTTTCCGCAGCTGTTGTCAAGGCGGCCAATGAGTTCACCGCAGACATGGTGTGGTTCGGGTTTTCTGAGACCGGCAAGGCGGCGGCCCCCCGGGTGGCGGTGCAGCTGGAAGCCGCCTGTGCTAACGAAATCACCGATGTGACCATTGACGGGGATGACGTACAGATCATTCGTCCCGCCATCGCCAACAAGGTCCTGCAAAAGGTGAAAATCAACGCTCCCAAGCTGGTGGCCCTGGTCCGGGCCGGCGCGTTCGAAGCGGATCCGGAAGTGACGGGCAAGGAAAACCCAGTTGCCCTGGATCCCCCGGAAGCGGATACCGGTGCCAAAATTAAGGAGCTGATCTCCGATGCATCCGGTGAAATCGATCTGTCAGATGCGGATATCGTCGTGTCCGTTGGCCGAGGGGCCAAGGATCAGGCCGGTGTGGATATGGTCAAGGCCCTGGCTGATGATCTGGCTGCCGGATTCGGATCGTCCCGGGCCATGGTGGATGCCGGGCTGATGGCCCACAACAAGCAAGTGGGCCAGACCGGAAAAATCGTGGCACCGTCTCTGTACATTGCCGTGGGAATTTCAGGGGCGATTCAGCACCTGGCAGGCATGAACGGGTCCAAGGTGATCCTGGCGGTGAACAAAGATCCGGAAGCCCCGATTTTCAATGTGGCGGATTTTGGGATTGTCGGGGACCTCTTTGATGTGGTACCGTTACTAAAAGAAGAAATTAGAAAAATACGGGCATAACCGCCCGCAACCCTGAAAATTTGTATTTGAGGTAGATATGAGTCCCCTGTTCATGACCCTTGTGCTAGTGGTGGGCCTGGGAATTTTCGCCAGGACCATTTATCAGAGAATCCTTTTGCTGATGGCCCTGGAGCCGGCCGACCGGTTCAACCGGGTCAAAGACCGGCTCAAGAATCTGGTGGTCATCGCCATTGGACAAAAACGCCTGGTGGGGCGGAAAAAAGAACGGGCATCCGGTATCATGCACGCCCTGATTTTTTGGGGATTCTGTATCCTGCTCATCCGGTCCATCACGCTTTACGGTGAAGGGTATGTTCACGGGTTCCAGCTCCCGCTGCTGGGGGAATCCTCAATTCTGGGATACCTGTACATCGCGTTGAAGGATATCATGGAAGGGGTGGTGTTGATCATGGTGATCTGGGCGTTTTACCGGCGTCTGGTGGTCAAGCCGCCCCGGCTCCACAATACCTGGGAAGCATATCTGGTTCTGGGCATGATCGGGGTGTTGATGATTTCGGACTTGCTGTATGACGGGGCCCGGTTCAGCCTGATCACATCCTATGGCAACCCCGGGGACATTCATTATTTCAACAACCCGACGTTCGGCCAGGAATTTCTTTGGACCCCGGTGTCCGTGCTGGCGGGCAATATGATCTCCGGGTTTCCCCTGTGGGCATGGAACGGGTTATGGGGCTGATGTTTTGGATTCATATCATCACCCAGCTGACATTCTTGAATATTCTGCCGTTAGGCAAACATTTTCACGTCATCACCTCCCTGCCCAATGTGTTTCTTAAAAGCCTGGATTATCCCCATGACAAGATCAAACTGCTGGACCTTGAGGATGAATCGGTCTGGGAAGACGAAACCTTAGGTGTCAATCATCTGTACCAGCTTAACTGGAAACAGGGCCTAGACCTGTATACCTGTACCGAATGCGGCCGGTGTAAGGAGGTGTGTCCCACCTATGTCACGAACAAGCCGCTGAACCTGTATGATTTTAACGATACCCTTAAAGCGGAACTGTACGCCAATGCCGGAAACCTGATCCTTCGGGCAAAATTGGAGAAAACCCTGACCGGGGATGCCGAGACAGATGCTAAAACTAAGGAAAAGATGGCAGTGTTCAAACCGGAAAAAACCCTGGTGGGAGAGGTCATCTCCCTGGATACGCTGTGGGCATGCACCACCTGCCGGGCTTGTGAACAGGTGTGTCCGGTGACTATTGAGCACGTCCCCCGGATCATTGCCATGCGCCAGGGCCAGACCCTGATGCAGGGGAATATCCCCAGGAACTCAATACTGCCTTCAAGGGGCTGGAACGCAACGGGAACCCCTGGGGCATCGGGTATGACAAACGGGCCGACTGGGCCGAGGGCCTGGATGTCAAACTGATGGCCGACCATCCGGATGCGGAATACCTGCTGTGGGTGGGATGTGCCGGATCCTTTGACGACCGGACCCAGAAAGTGTCCAAAGCCCTAGTGAAGATTCTGAAAGCTGCTGATGTGGATTTTGCCATTCTGGGCACCGAGGAAAAATGTACCGGCGATTTCGCCCGCAGGTCCGGGAACGAAATGATGTATCAGATGGTGGCCACGGAAAACATCGAAATACTCAACGGGTACAACGTCAAAAAGATTATTGCGGCCTGTCCCCACTGCCTGAACACCCTCAAGCATGACTATCCCCAGATGGGGGGACATTATGAGGTGATTCATCACAGTGTGTTCATTCAGCAGCTCATTGCCGATGGAAAAATCCGGGTGAAAAAAACGCTGGCCGGTACTCTCACATATCACGATCCCTGCTATCTGGGCCGGTACAACGAGATTTACGATGCACCTCGATCTGTATTGAAAACCCTGACCGGCCAGGGTCTGAACGAACTGCCGCGACACGGCTCGGAAAGTTTCTGCTGTGGGGCCGGCGGTGGCCGCATGTGGATGGAGGAAACCATCGGAACCCGCATCAATGTGGAACGGTCCAGAGAGATTGTGGGTGAAAAGCCGATACCGTGGCGGTGGGTGTCCTTTCTGCCTGACCATGATCGAGGACGGCATGAAAGAGCTGGACAAGGACGAGGAGATCAAGACCCGGGATATTGCCGAGCTGGTGGCTGAAACCTGGTTTAAGGTTTTTCCACGGTTTCGGACCGGAAAATATCAAAAGCGGAAATATTTAAAAAACACAGGCAACACAGGCAGACCCGTCCTGTGTTGCCTGTGTTTTAGTTGAAGAACCGGCATGGACGTCGATTCAAGCATGAAGCATCAGCTGATCCGCAGAACCGTGCGGGATTTTGCTGAAAATGAGATTTGGCCCAGGGCTGTGGAAATGGACAACCCCCCCCCGGGTTTTCCGGACGACCTTTTGGAAAAGATATGGCTGAGTTTGCCCAAAAATATTTTGTCAGTATACTGCCTGATGCCATCTGATTTTTGCACCGTTCAATCCAGTTCTCGCTTGTCGCCCGCTGATCATATTGTTTATGGGTAAGCCCAGAGGCTCAGGTTTAAATTTGAGACATAACAAAAAAAGTCGTATTCATATCTTGCGGATTTGAATTAGGGCATCTTCTTCCATTATTGTATCGGTGAGGAGCCTGACAGCCAAAAAGGTTCCGGATTTTGGCCAGCCTGAGCATTTGTACTCAAATTCAATGCCTTCATATCCTGGCCGGCCTGCAATCTTTCGCCAGGTCATAATTAATTGCCACCGTCATTCCTGACATTCCTGAATAAATCGACCATAGCGGGTTTTGGATTGTAAGGGCATCCGATAATTTTTCGAACCGTGAAAACGCATGCCTATTGAAAAAATTGTTTTCTAAAAAATTGTTCTCTGTTTATTAAATCGTCTGATATTTGTGGTATTGCCACTCCTTGTTTCGCAATTATACTGATCTACCTGTTCCGTTTAGGAATCGTTCTTGCTTTTTCAATAAAAGTGACGATGATCCTATCCGCGGGGCATGGCTTGGAATTTATTTGCCAAGATCTGCTTGGATTTCGGCCTCCCCGTGGTATTTTTACCTTGACATTGGGGGCTGTCAAAAATTAAGGTAGATGCTCTTCAGAGGATTTGTTGTAATTTAAAAGTTTATAATTTTTGGGTATTTCATACAACACTATTTTGAAAGGAGTGTGCTGATGTTCAGAACAAAGCATAGAAAAACCGGTTTAGTAATGTTTGTGTCTTGTCTTATCATTTCTTTTTGCAACCTGGCTGTTGCGGATGAAATCATTATTGGCGGTGCATTGAGCTCAACCGGAGTACAGGCTCCTTTGGATGATCCTGGTCTGAGGGGGGCGCAAGTGGCGGTCAAGGCGTTGAACGATGCGGGCGGCATATTAGGCCAAAAGGTCCGTTTTGTGAATCTGGACGGAAAAAGCGACCCTGTTACGGTGGGCAATATTGCGGTGCAGCTTATTGACAAGGGGGCTTCTCTTTTTGTAGCTCCCTGTGACTTTGATTTTGGTGGTCCGGCAAGCAGAGAAGCTCAAAAATCCGGCATTGTTGGAGTCTCCACTTGCGCATCGGATCCTCTTTACAGTTCATGGTCGCTGGGAGATAAACAGTTTACGTTGTCCATGTGGAATACCACAATGGGGGCTGTTGCGGCTGAATATGCATACAATGAAAGAGGCTGGAAGACCGCCTATGTTGTCACGGATCAGTTCATCGCATATACAAAGAGTTTAAGCAAATATTTCCTGGCTCATTTCGAAGCGATAGGCGGGACCATTCTCGGAGATGATAAATATACTCAGGGCGATCAGGACTTTTCAGCACAGCTGGCCAGGATTAAAGCTTTGGAAAAAAAGCCGGATGTCATTTTCATCTCTTCATATCAACCCGACCTGAGCACCATAATCAGGTCTTTACGCGAAGTTGGTATCGATTCACCGATCATGGGCGGAGATTCTTATGATGATCCTGGTCTTTTCGAAGCTCTGGGGACAAAATTCGGGAATGATATTTATTTTGTGACTCATACCTGGATGGGGCCTGAAGCACATCCTGACATGCCTAAATTCATCAAATTGTATAAAGAATATTATAATGAGGCACCGGATACCTCTTTTGTGGCAACAGGATGGGATACTATCATGATGCTGGCTGAAGCAGTGGAACTGGCTGGGACGACCAACGGTGATGCTGTGGCAAAAGTACTGGAGACTCATGAGTTTAACCTTTTGACAGGAAAACTTTCTTACAAATCGGCGACGGAAGGGCATGCCCGGATAAGGCAGCCGTTCTTGTCGAACTGCAAGAGGGTAAGCCTTCTTTTATCGGTTGGCGGCGGCCTGAAAATCCCCCGGAACCATGAACCGTCTGAAAGCAAAGTCAAAATCCGGTTTGGTGAAAGTTGATCACAAGATTTTGTTCTGTATTTGTGTAAAAGACAATCTATTTAATGGTGACTGGTAAATGGAACAAAAAGCACTTGACGCGAGTGGTATTTGTGTGGATTTTTTGGACTCAGAGCCTTGATGATGTATCAATAAGCTTGTCAAACGGTGAAATCTTGGGATTGATCGGTCCGAATGGATCCGGCAAAACCACTTTCGTCAATGCGTTGACGGGTCAGGTTCCATTATCGGCGGGAAAGATTGTTTGTAATAATGTAGACATTACCGGCCTTCCTCCCAACAAGATAGCGGGTCATGGCATTTCAAGGTCCTTCCAGATTGTCCGTCTGTTTGATGAATTGACAGTATCTGAAAATATTGAGATATCGCTATCGCCCAAGGGGAAACACGAAAGGAATCCAGAAAAAGAGCTGTCGAAATGATGGATAAATTTGATCTGACCCAGTATTCTGATCAATTAGCCAAAAGCCTGAATTACGGCGACAAACGGCGAGTAGAAATCTGTCGAGCGCTTGCCAGCAAACCCTGCTTCTTGCTGCTTGATGAACCGGCTGCCGGGATGAATGAAGTGGAGAGCGATACACTGCTGGAAATTCTTAGTCGCTTGCCTGATGAATTTCAGCTGGGAATTTTGATCATCGACCACGATATGAGCCTGATCATGCGGTTGTGTACAAGGCTGCATGTCATAGATTCCGGAAAAACGATCGGTGAGGGAGATGTGGATACGGTAAAACGGCTCCCGCAGGTAATAGAAGCTTATCTTGGGTCAAGTGCTCAAACAGAGGAAACAGCTAATGCTTGAAATTGAGTCCCTGGGGGTCCATTACGGTCCTGTGGTCGGGGTCAAAGAAATTACCATGTCTGTCAAAGAGGGTGAATTGATCACCCTCCTTGGTGCAAACGGAGCGGGAAAATCTTCGACACTGCTGGCTATTGTCGGGGCCATTAAAAGCGCCCGTGGGAAAATTGTGTTTTCTGGCCAGGATATTACCTCAAAACCACCCGAAAAGATTATTCGGATGGGTGTTGCAATGGTGCCGGAAACCCGGGATGTGTTTCCTGATTTGACAACCCGGGAAAATCTCATGCTTGGCGCTTTTATTCATAGCCGTGATTCCGCTGGTATTGCCAGAGATATGGAGCGGATGTTTTCTTTGTTCCAATACTTAAAACAGACTGGAGCAGGCCGCAGGCTCTCTGTCCGGTGGAGAGCAGCAGCAACTGGTGATCGCCAGATCACTGATGTCCCGGCCGAAACTATTGCTGCTGGATGAACCCTCACTCGGGCTCGCGCCGGCCATCGTGGATCAGATTTTCGAATTGATTCATCAGTTGAAACAAGAAGGTCTCACCATACTTCTGGTGGAACAAAATGCGGTAAAGGCACTGGAACTGGCCGATCGGGCGTATGTCATGTCACTGGGAAAAATTGCGGCAGAGGGGAGTGCAAAGGAAATCGCCTCCAATACCGATTTGGCATCAATCTATTTTGGCAATTAAAGGGTAAGGCTGTTCAATCATGGGACAATTCATACAATTTGCGATTGATACGTTGAGCCTGGGCAGCTTGTATGCCCTAATGGCATTGGGGTTGGTAATTGTTTATGGAATTTTGAAGCTGGTAAACTTCGCCTATGGTGAATTGATCATGGTCACCGGATATACCCTGTATCTTTGAACGGCTCTTCTCTACCTTGGATAGTCATGGCGGTTTGTGGGGTCTTGATGGCGATGGTTGCCGGCATATCGACTGAGCTTGTCGCCTTTCGGCCTGTACGAGCAAAATCAGTAACTGCCGTATTAATAACATCATTTGCATTCAGCACTCTGTTGCAGAATGCGGCGCTTTTGTTTATTTCACCCAGGTCCCGTCAAGTTCCTTTGCCGGATCTTTTCACGCAATCCGTGGAATTTGCCGGTGTCATCATCCCGGTTAGAAATCTTTTGACCATTGTCATCGCTGTCGTATTGCTGCTTGCTTTTGCGCTTCTGTTAAAAAAAACGATTCTCGGTATCGCCCTACGTGCGGCAGCATCGGAATTTCGCATGGCACGGATGCTGGGTGTGCCGGCCAATCTTGTGATCAGCTTGGCATTTGCCATAAGCGGTTTTTTTGCCGGGGTTGTCGGCCTTCTGTGGCTGGGCAGGATAGGGGTCGTCCTTCCGACCATAGGCCTGGAGCCCCTGCTTGTCGCATTCATAGCAACTGTTGTCGGTGGTATGCGCAGCCTACAGGGGCTGTCCTGGGGGATATCTGCTGGCCTTTGTCGATATGTCCTTGAACTATTCTCTTCCCCAGGAGATGTTACAGTTCCGAGATGCATTCACATTTACTTTTGTTATCCTGTTTCTGGTCTTGAAACCCGACGGTCTGATCAAAGGCCCGGCAACCGGCCAACGCACTTGATGGAGGATATCTCATGCTGATCAAGAACAACCTGGCGACTTTTCTCATCCTCGCTTTTCCTGTGATACTGATCATTGTTTTGGTGGATTTGATTGATATCCGGCTTCTAAATAGGATTGGAATTATTCTGTTCATCAATCTTACATTGGTGTTGGGACTTCAATCTTTCATGGGAAATTCAGGAATCCTGTCATTTGCTCATATCGGATTTATGGGGATAGGTGCATATACATCCGCTTTACTGGCCATGCCGATCCGTATGAAGGGGATGGCATTACCGGAACTTTATCCTATTCTGAAGACCATAGAAATGTCTCCATACCTGGCTATTCTCATCGGAGGCCTTCTTGCCGCTTTTTGCTGCTGTCATATCCTACCCTTTGATGCGATTGTCCGATGCTGCTGCGGTGATTACATCATTTGCACTGTTAGTGGTGCTTCATACCATCATGGTGCATTGGTCTGCCGTAACAAATGGCCCCAGAACCCTGTTCGGGGTCAGAGAAGTGACTGATATCCATTTGTCCGGCGGTATCGCTATTGCGGCACTTTTTTCTAACCTTGGCATACAAAGAATCGCGATATGGGCTGATGCTCAGGGCGGTTCGAGATGACGAAGTTGCGGCTTCCGCCATTGGGGCAAACCTTTCCCGCCTGAGGTGGATTGGATTTATTATCAGTGCCTTGATAGCAGGCGTGGCTGGAGGGGTGTGGGCACATTTCATCACATCGTTTTCACCCAATGCCTTTTATCTGAAAGAAACCTTTGTCATACTGGGAATGTTGGTGATAGGCGGGACCTATACAGTCACTGGTGCGGTTTTAGGGACAATCTCAGTCTCGTTGGCTTTTGAAAGCTTGAGAGCAGTTGAAAACACGATCAATATGGCCCAGATTTTTTCCAACCAATTGGTGGGCATGACAGAGATCATCCTTGCAATTGCCATGATCGCTTTTTTAATATTAAAGCCGGGCGGTTTATCTGGATCAGTGGAAATCGGCAATTGGCCTTGGATCAAGCGAAAACTGGGATTGAAAAATCGTTGAAATAAGAGGAGGAAGAATAGTTTATGAGCTGGAAAACCGCATATCGATCATTTTATTATGAAGGCGCCCCGGAGCCAGAAGATCTGGTCTTAGAAAAAGATGAAACGGCTTTGCTGGTTATTGATATCCAAAATACCTATCTCCAGCCATCAGATGATCCTGATCAACGGAAAAAATGGTCGCCGTTTCTGAAACGGATGAATTCTCAGGTTATCCCCCGTACAGCCGAAATGATAACATTTTCCGCAATCAGGAAATGGAGGTTTTGTTTGCCCGCATTGCCTGCCTGAAGGAAAATGGAAAAGACCGTTCACTGAGCCAGAAAAAACCGGGTTGGAACTATCTTCTGCTTCCAAAGGATTCTGAAGAATCACAAATCGTTCCCGAACTGGCACCTGAGAAAAATGAAATTGTGGTCTGCAAGACAACGGACAGTGCTCTCACCGGAACAAACCTGCGCCTGCTTCTTCACAACATGGGGATCAAAAATGTTGTGATAGCAGGCATTTTTACGGATCAGTGCATTTCATCTTCTGTAAGGAGTCTAGCGGACGAAAGTTTCAACGTGGTGGTGATGGAGGACTGCTGTGCCGCAGGCTCAAAAGATCTCCATGAAAGAGAGCTTGAAATTTTAAATATGATTTATTGCCATGTAGTCTCTTCTGAAGAGCTACTTACCTTTATCAAATAGTTAGCTATAAAACCCATATGAACGAAACTGCAAAGCAGCCGGGCTGTTTAAAAAAACAAACCCGGCTGTTGAATCAAAAAAAATTACGGAATCAACCCTTCATCAAAAATGAGACAAACCATCCGGTAAGCCCGCATGAGATTCTCATGCGGATTCAGAAAATGATAATTCTGACAATTTTTGGGTGTTGTTTACGGCCTTCAATGTCTCATAAATCCTAACCTATATATTAAGTCTCACATTCCACACCCC
>LQAG01000431.1_pt1 | contig 11877 bp, 17 predicted proteins | sample 1535801 | NCBI WGS metagenome assembly LQAG01 (sample SAMN04331584, study PRJNA305678) | bioreactor metagenome | isolation source: bioreactor_3 inoculated with Wadden Sea sediment 1st replicate of a... | place: Germany:Bremen | reverse complement strand
TTTGAACTTGTTTTTTACTTTTTTTCTATATCTGTTTTGCAAAGAATACAAATGGAATAGCTAATGGGCCAAAAACTGCTCCCATAATTGCCCAGAACATAACTTTTGCCCCTCTTTTTTCAGCAATTGTACCTAAGAGAAAAGCAAAAGCCAAACTGATTAGACTTCCGATTATTATGCCTGCCATTTCTAAACATCCTCCATAATAGTGACTGTCAAATCTAAAAAAACGTTCAGTTGAGCGGTGTCCGGTGGTTGGCGCATCAGACCCGAGCTTCTGATCATGTGAGCCATTTCGTCGATATTGTGTGAGAAAAATTATTCACTTCATCATTTTACAGCTTTCGCCTCCGGTGCTTTCCATGTACCGTCAAAATACGGTTTCTGTGGCAGATATATTCGCAACATATAGTTCCACCCAGGCATAATTGGAAGAAAATTATCTTTTGAAGAATCACCTCCAAAGTGTATCATTACCGAACCGTCTTTATCGGTTTTCGCCTTACGGCTGTTGATGACATATTTATTGTACTCGTTCTCCTGAAAGAACCCATCACTGTTGTAAACGCTGATGGACCAGAAAGCGTCTTTAGCCGCAGGCACGTTCTTGAGCGTTAGAGTGTACGGTGTTTTGCCATCATTATTTTGAGGGACATAGGACCTGTAAACTGCGTTCTCGGGCTTCCAACCGCCCCACGTGTCGGCGGTACCGACAATATGTGCAATCGGATCGACTTCTTCGATGCTGCCTCCATAGGCCGTGTCTCGGATCGGCAGATATTTACCCAGCACTTTTAAAGCATCACGCATTTCTTTAAGTGCATCACGATCCCAATTCGGCACCTCGAACTTGCCTATAGACTTTTGGATTAATTTCAGTCCATCTTGAGCCTTGTGAGCCTCGTCCAGGTCATTTGGGTCCTCCGCGTCAACAAGTGTCCGCACAATAACTGCAACATACCGGCTCCCCATCTTTTCATTTGTCAGCCTGTACTTTCCTGGTTTGTAGGCAACCAGTGTGGCAAAGTGTCCCTCATTTACTACCAGGAGAGATTGGTAGCGACCCTGTGTGTCGGGCTTGATAATGGTGGCGGGTTCAGTGAGATCGAGCACCACTGAGGAGTATAAGGTGTCCCGGTTCATCCTCACCACATTCTGCCTTTCGATGGGCGTAAATCCCCGATCGTGAAACCATTTGCCAAAACTATTCTGGGTATCGATGCCAAGCTGCATCATAAAATGCGTTTCGGCAGTGGCGAAATTGTCCAAGGTGACCGGTACTTTTTCCGACACACTTGACTTTATTTCGCCGGCAGAGACAGGTGCAGATACAATGGCTAAAAGTAAAAGTCCGGCACTAAATAAGTAATCTATTTTAAAATCATGTTCATCTCTTCCTAAAGAGTATTTAAAAGCTACTTAACCATTTCGATCTTACCCGGCCGCCAGGTTTATCAAACCATGGATCCAAAGGACCATACAGTCTGAGAATAAGCCAGAAGCCTTTACCTGGAACCGTCTGTGCCCAATTGTTCTCTTTGCCTGCCGGAGCTTCGGGGCCGAAATAAATATCGGTGGAACCGTCTGCATTTATTTTTACTTTTTCGCTCTGGCTGTTAAGACTTGGAAACTGGGAATCGGTCTGTAGCATGGAACGCGTCTGCGGATCATAGAGCACCACGGACCAGAAATCCTTGGCAGGAACATTGGGAGGAAGCGTCAATTTGTAGGTTTTGCTTCCATCAAGCCAGTTTCCTTCCGAATCTTTTGCTGCGGCTGCATATTGGGACCCGATGCCGGGCATGGCAACTGCCATGGCCGGGGTAATGCCTATGGCATTGTACATGAACATGGTGCGTGCATCCCGATGCAGCCATCCCTCTGCGGACATGAACTCATGATTTCCAATGGCAAAGGCGCTGAACCAAGTTGGATCATCCTCATAGAAACTGACTGATGGATCCGTGGATGCCCAGGAGATAGTCCGGGCGATGGCAGCACCTGTCAAGGCCGCTTCATCCATGATCCTCTTCATGCGTTCATCCGGCTTGAACGCATGCCCCTTTATGATGCCCAGTAGCGCCAGTCGGCCTTTTCTTTCGGCGTCGATGGCATTCTTATACTCACCCTGCACAACCGCGTTTACCTCTTCATAGAACTCATGGTTATTCGCGTGGATGGTATTGTGCGGCACACCAGAAGCATCTTTAAATTCCATCGCAGGAGGATTGTCCGCTTTTGCCAGCGGATAAATGCGGAGGCCGCTCTTGAAACTTTCCACTGCCGGTCCGGGATCACCATCAACAAGAAACCCCCTGATGATAAACCACACGCCGTATGTTCTTGACCGGAATACATGGTAACCATCAGGCACAGTACCGTCGAAACCAGGAGGAAGGATCAGGAACTTGCCACCCTTGCCTTTGTCTGGACCTGCATTGCCGATATCGCCCACATAGCGCATCCACATATCGTCTAAAATACCCAGGACATTTGGCGGAGATTCGACCACGGTGGGACCGTCCTTTTTCAGATCGAGAAAATTGGAGGCGTATACCGTTTCCGTATTGGCGGTTAGCCACAGTGCCTTCGAATCCATCAAGCTTTCAAAGATGGCTATCTGATGGCATTCACGGACGCCCATACTCCGGATTCCCTCGCGAAGTGCGAAAATGGAAGCAGCGCTCATTTCATCAAGAAATACATCAACCGCCCGGTGGAAATAGAGATAGTCTTGTATTTTCTGTACGGTTTTATCTGCAGGAAACCCATCGAAGAACTCAAGCGCTCCTAACCTGGTTTCGACCGTACCCCGGGATCATGATGGATTCCGGTATATCCGTGGTCATCTTCATTCTTGGGGGCTCGGCAATAGCTGCGCTTGCCAGAATAGCAAGTATCCCGATGACTATGAGTGCTTGTACTTTCATGATTGTAGTCCTTTTTTTCTATTTGATGTTTTATATCTTATCGATAATGAAAAAATCTGCGGTCTATCCGTCAGTAATTTTCTTTGTTTAATCTTTATAAGGCCAATAATTAAGGCTTGGCCCTCGCCTACAAATTCCCTGCAATTAAATATGCTTTCCTACTTTATAATTGATTTCTGTCAACATAGTCAATCCATCTTTGAGGGTATCCTTAGTTACTTCCGAATGCGTCTCTAACCTCAAAATCTGAATACCATAGTTTTTAAAAATTCCATCCTTCTTGAAAATATCCGCAAGCCGTACTTCATGGGAAAACGAATAGCATCTGAAAGCTTCTTCTGTAAGCAGTTCGTTTAGGATAGAGTAAATGATTATTTCTGATTTGAATTTGATGTTCTTTTGGACATTTTCTCATAGACAATTTTCTTTTCCACAGTTTTTCCGAAAATCTTTATACAACAGATCAAAGACTGAAACGACACGTCCTCTCTCAACATTACTTTCATCATGGTATTCAATGTATTTGAGCAAATCACCGATGTTATTTCCATTTTTATAAAACGCATCTGCGTCTGAGATAATTATCGACTGTTTTATGGGGTTATCCTGCACTTTCCGGCTCGTGTCCCTGACGAATATGCCTTCTGCGGACGTCTCACTTCGTATCCCGCTGCAAACTACGCCGATTTACTCCCGGGCAAAGTTCTTCAAAGTCTTTTATTGCGAGTTTTCCATGAGCGAATAAAAATTCTAAGGCCTTTCCCTGTCGATCGTTCAACCCATGTTTCTGTACCAGAATATCTCTGCGGATTACCTGCTCCCCACGCTCTTTTACGTCGATCATCTGTGTTTCCAGGCCGGTGATGAAATAGTCCAACCATCCGGTCATATCCATATCACTTTCACGAACGCTTTGGAATTTTTTATAAACGGTGTGAAACTGCATAATACGGTCGTAAAATTTGAACTACTTAGCGCTTAGGAACGGCATAATCTCATTCATAAAAGCCAAGCTCGTCATATACTGTTCAGACTTTGAAAAAGCCCATATCTCAGAATAAAGAGCAACATAGTTTCCTTTAATCTGCAAGGTGACCTCACGCGGAATAAGCCGCCCCGCATACATAGGCCCTATATTTTCCGAACACGTCCAAGATTTTTGGTGACGCATATCTTTGGTATCCTTCATGCCTTCAATTAAGACTTGATGGTTTTTCAACTTCCCTTTACCATATTGAAATTCTTCCCATTCCGGCGACGAAGGTTTGTATTTTTCAAGCCACCCATAACTATCTTTTTATGAAAACAAATAAGCCCCTCAAAACCCAATAAGTTCTCTTGCATCTCCAAAAGGCATACCGACCATACTGGCACCATGCGATTTGTATAGCCTGTATCGATAGCCTCATCGCTTTGCTCAAAGAGATAGATATTTATGCCCAATAATTTGCCACAAACCATCTTTTCGATAGGCAAGGTACTCATTCCAAAGTCAAGCATGTCTTTTGTTTTGGACTGAATATGGTATCGATCATTTTGTATGTATTCTCCGTTCAACTGTTCCGCTAATTGAGAAAACATATAAGTATCAGCATTCTCAGTCCGGGCCGCCAGCCACCGCAACAGCCCATAAAACAAACCAACGGCACCAATAGCAACCAATATAAATTTAAACAATTCTATCATTTCCATGGTGACCTTAGAGAGCCTGAAGGGGTAGTTCCTTTGGGCGACTCCCCTGGGAGGGCTCCTTATCCCGAATTGAAAATAGACAATCAGGGCAAATTTAATTCTGACAACCATTTGGATGCAAACCTAATTTCTGCCCCATTTGGAAAAGTCTTTTCCCGGCCCAGATTTCTTGAAATTTGAACCATTTTGATTTTGGGAAAAAATTTTTTAAATAAATCAAAATTGGGGCTCAGGTTGTTCTCGTTCCATTTTACCTCTGCTAATAGTGAAGGGGTACCTTCTTTTGAAACACAGAAATCAATTTCCCTGCCGTCCTTATTCTTCACATAATACAGTTTCCCTTCTTCCCCCTGGCAATCCTCCAGAAAGTGCAATTCTTTTTGAATCGCACAGGCTACTGCGTTTTCCAGCTTTATACCTTGATCACCCAGCACTTGACCTGTATCGTAAAAATAAAATTTAGGGGCCTTTTGAATAGCCCTGGCAATATTTTTATGGAAAGGTGGTACTTTAAAAAGTACATACATATTTTCGAGTATCGTTAACCACCTTTTTACCGTTTTATCGGAACATTGCAGATCCTGTGCCAGGGAACTATACGAAATTGGACTCCCCACCCGTTGTTTTAATAATTGGATTAGCGTTTCTATCTGGGTGATCTGCTGAACATTTTTCAAGGTCAATAAGATCTTGTTTTAAAATAATATCAAGGTGGGATTTTTTCCAGCGGTTATAGAAACGGCTTGTTCCATTTAAAAAAGGTTCCGGAAAACCACCTAACGATAGAAGTTTGTCCAGTCCATCTTCAAGGTCATCTGGTTTTAATAACATGTGGATTTCTTTAAGATCCAATGGATGCAGTCTGAATTGGAAAAACCCACCTGCCAGAGAATCTCCAACTTTTTTATAAGTATCTAACCTGGCACTGCCTGTGACAACTAATGATGGTGGAATGCCTTCCTTATCATAAATCCCCTTTATCCATGATTTCCAATTTTTCAGTTTATGTAATTCATCAAAGATAATAAAAGATTTTGACCGGTCCCAGGATCTTTCCAGTAAGCTTGTTCTGTCATCCACATTATCATAATCGAAATAGTCAAAATTATTATCCAGCATTTTTGACAAAGTTGTTTTTCCGGCCTGACGCGGTCCGGTAAGCAGAATAATTTTCTTGTCCAAATCTTCTTGAATATATTTTGTAATATACCGTTTCATGAAAAACTATTCTGGCATGAACTCCGAAATAGTCAAGACTTTTTCGGAGTTTTGTTCGAAAAAGTCAATACAGGCCTGTTTTAGGGGGCTTTCTTAAGCTACCTTATTAATTGACAGTTTTGCTCGGGTCCGACCTCACCAACCCTGCAACAGGTGGTGTGGAGGGCTCCTCAGTGATGGGGAGTCCTATCCCGATAGACGTCATTATCGTCTGAAAAAATTTTATTCATCGGTAAGAATTTCGTGCGTTACATTGCTTCTCGACGAAGGCTGCCACACCTTCTTGTACATCAAGAGTTGGCACTATGCTCGCAAATGCTGCTTCTTCGATGCCAAGACCATCGTCAATTGATGCATCCATCCCCCGATGGATCGCTGCAAGCGCAGCCGATAGTGTCAGTCGAGGCTTGGTGGCAAGCTTGTTCGCTTAAGATATCGTCTCCTTGAGAAGATCGGCGTCCGCCACAACGCGGTTAATCAAGCCTATGCTGGCGGCTTCTTTTGAAGCAAAAACGCGTCCGGTCAGGATCAGCTCAATTGCCGCCTTCCGGCCGACATTGCGAGGCAGGCGCTGCGTACCACCAAAGGTCGGAATTATCCCTATGTTAACCTCGGCCTTCGAGAAGGTAGCAGACTCCGCCGCAAACGCGATGTTTGTTGATTCCGTTAGTTCGCATCCATCGCCGAATGCAATTCCATTCACCGCCGAAATGATTGGCTTGGGAAAGGATTCCACACGCCGGGTCATCTGATGTCCTGGCTCATGAAGTGCATAACGGCTTCCGATGGGCCAGCTCGCATATGTTTCTGAAACGCCGCTATGTCCGCGCCAGCGCTGAATGCTCGTCCTGCGCCAGTTATCACGACGACGCGAATGGACGAATCGAGTTCAATGCTATTCAGCGCAGTCATTATGCTGTCGATTAGCTCATTACTAAGGGCGTTAAGCTTATCGGGTCTGTTTAGTGTTAAAAAAATAGCAACTGGGCCGCTATTCTCACGCAATAGGAGGTGCTTTCTCATACTTATTTTTCCTTTACACTGTTTAGGGTCATAGGCGTTTTAATCGATTATGTATGTAACATGAAAATCTGCGGTTCACCCGTCAGCATTTTCTTTGTTTGAATTTATAAAGACAATAATCAAGGTTTGACTCTCGATACTCGAAAAATTTAAGTAGCAATTGAAGAGGGAACGATGTGATTTTAACTAATATTATATCAATCCCCAATCAGATTGTCAATATTCTAACTATTTGATATTATTGAATAAATAATTTGACAATGCGTCTTTAGTCTGCTATTTTCTCCTCAAGATTCAAATTCTTATTTTATCATATTTTTTTATTTCAGGAGAAGATCATTGACAACCTTTCCGGATAATCATTTAGAAACCAGACTGGTTAAAGCAGCAGAGCAGATAAGTAAGATGCCGGCTGCTGTTGCAGAAAAAGCCATGGAAGACATTGCCCATAAAAATGGTGATGATTTCCTTCAAACAATTCTGGCTCATATCTCCCCTATGAAAATAGCCGACATGTTAAAAAGAAGTGATTTTAGCAACCCGTCTATTCTCACCTGGATAATGACACCCCGGATCATTTCACAAGTAATCAAAAAACTGCCTTTGTTCTGGATGGGTGTGCTTGATTCAGAAAACCGTCTGTTTTTATCAAATCCAAAAGATGCTTTGGATTTGATGGTATCTATCCTCATACACATCAACCACAGAGATAAACAACATCAAATACTCAAATATTTAAGCAACGAAAGCCAAACTTTATTTTTTCTGACCATTCCCTTTATTGGGTGGGACATTAAAAAAGAGCAAACCCTATTAATTGAAGATCCTGATTTGGACCCCGGAACAGCCGATCATCTGTTTGAAGTGATTCGATGGGCATCACCTTCAACCGCAAATCAAATATTGGATTATATCTCTTTCCAAAGCCCTTCTTTATGTTACCATATCATAGATATTTGGATGGATACGTTCAATGATTTTGAAATAGACCATGACCTGGCCTTAACTGAATCTGCCATGTTTATCTCTCCCAATCTATCTTGAAAAGGAAGACATATGAATTTTGAAATAATTAAAAACCATTCTAAAATTATTCCTGTTCCAGATAATTGAGCATGGCATGAAACAAGAACCTCATTGATGAACATTTTTTAAATAGCAATGATAAAGCAGGCTGTAGAGATGTCCTTTGTCTTTGCCAGAAAATACTATACCATCGTCTATGATGCACACCTTAACCAAGCCTCGGATTGTGTGCTTGGAATCATGAACCTTGGACTTATTGAATCCTCAGATAACAATAGAGACAAAGCCCTTAAACTTCTCATCCAAAAAGGATACTTTGGTGCATTCCGGAAAGGCTGGCAACAGGTTGCAAAACTTGCAGTCCATGCACGAACAGCAGAATATGAAAACAAAACCGCTTTTGAATGGGAAAAGGACTTTTCAGAAATTTTCAGCGCTAAACCGGGCAAATACTGGAATGGACATAACGAATATCTTGCCCATATGTTGTTTTATTCCAGGAAAGGTAAAAGTAAAAATGAATTCCATTAACTATTTTGACATATTGGGTATTGAACCGGATTCAACCCCTGCTCAAATAAAAAAAAGCTTTTAGGAAACTTTCTTTAAAATACCATCCTGATCATAACTTGAATCGATCTGCCGGAAAACAGTTTAACCGAATTCTCCTAGCCTATAATATTCTGATCGATCCGGTAAAAGAGAAGAGTATATTCAAGGAAAACACTGTGCCGTGAATGATAATCCGTGGCTCTTTCTGGAAAACTACTGGAATTTAATCCACGAAAAATCCGTTGAAAACGAATGATTATTTTTTCTTGATACACTTTTGGAAAACATGAACATCTGCGGTTTATCTACAGCATTTTGCTGGTTTGGATTTATCTGCCAATTATGGATTCGTTTATAGTTGCGACTTAAATAGGATTTAACTGAGCACCTACAAGGGAATATTCGTAATGTTGATAATAATCATATCAACAAATTTTTGACTTGTAAATTATTGTAAATATTTGATTTTTTTGAATAAATTGTTGATATGTATAATGGAAAATGTTATATATCAGAGCGAACTTGGATTGTCTTCTCTATTCATTTAAAACAATTGATTCTCATAAAAAAACTTTAAATTCGGACTAAAGGTTCCCATATGAAACAAAAATCAAATGCAAAACTTATTGAAGGTGATATCAGTAAAATTCTTTATAAAATGACGATTCCAATGATAGTAGGAATATTCGGAATGATTTTTTTTAATCTTGTAGATACGTATTTCATAGGTATTTTGGGTGTTGATGAACTTGCTGCCATCAGTTTTACCTTTCCTGTTATCATGATTGTCATGAGTATATCCATGGGGCTCGGAGTTGGTGCCTCGTCTGTTATTTCACGGGAAATCGGTATAGGCAATTTGAACCAAGTCAAACGCTACACAACGGATGTCTTGATTCTATCCTTGGCGATTGTCATTTTGTTGGTTATCCTGGGACTTTTTACATTAAACCCTCTCTTTCAATTATTGGGCGCCAAAAAAAGAGCTGATCCCCTTAATCAGGGACTATATGATCATCTGGTATGCAGGTGTTCCACTTGTTGTCATTCCGATGGTCGGTAACAGCGTCATCAGAGCAACAGGAGATACAAAATCTCCAGGACTCATTATGATGGTTGCCGTGCTTGTGAACCTGGTGATGGATCCCTATTAATATTCGGTATGGGCCCTTTCCCCGGCTTGAACTTAAAGGTGCTGCCATAGCCACCCTCATTGCCAGAGCCTGCGTTTTGATTTTTGCACTTTATGTACTGCACCGAAGGGAAAAAATAATTTCTCTTCAATTACCCACCCTGAAAGATTTATTTCACTCATGGAAAAAAATTCTCTATATAGCACTTCCAATATCTCTGACAAACCTGATTGCACCCGTCACCATTGCAATAATCACTAAGTTGGTGGCAGATTATGGAAAAATGCGGTTGCCGCTTTTGGTATAACCTCAAGATTAGAGATGTTTTCATTGGCAATTGTGATGGCCCTTTCAGCTGTTATTGCACCATTCACCGTCAAAATTATGGTGCAAAAAAATACAAGAGAATTATTAGAGGGATTCAACTCAGTACCAATTTTTCGATTATATACGGTCTTGTTGTTATGTTTTCTTTCATTTCTTTTCAAAAAATAGCCTCTATTTTTACGGACAATCAAGAGGTAGTTTCAACACGCTCAATTTTTCCTCATCATTCTTTCTGTAAGCTATGGCGCAAACGGTATTATTAAAATAGCAACTTCGGTTTTTAATGCTATTAACAAACCGTTGTTATCAACCATTTTAATTCTATTTCAGATGGTGATACTGCTCATACCAATGGCATTTTTAGGTTCAAAGCTGTATGGGTTGAAGGGAATCTTCATCGCGTGCACCCTGGCCCATATAATATCAGGTTGTTCTGCGTACTTTTTATCCCCTGGGTGTGTACTAAAATAAAAAATTAACGCTGCAAATTAGCCGCGCCGCTTTTGACGTCGTCTGCATTTGTCTTGTTATCTTTTATTGCCACATAACCGCCAAAGAGATAGGTGTTAAAAAATTTATGAACCTTACCCTCCTCAAAGATATTTTGGTCTTACAATCTCTGTATCAGGTAGACAAAGACCGGCAGCCTGCTTTCCTCCTTTATCTTATAAAACCGGGCTAAAAGCTCTCTTTTTTAGGGCTGTCTTTTGATCGGGGACACGTATATCGAACCTTTTTTCTTCCCTGCCGTATCAGCGTTTTTTAATAGGTCACCAAGGGATTCTTCATGACCTGGTGACAAATTGTCTCCCGCGATAAAATTGCCTGTGACTTCAATCCAGGAATATGCAGCATTTATTTCAATCATTTTCAAAAATGCTTGTTTTACCTTTTTCAACCGTAACCGGTTTGCCGATATCGTCCAGAGTATCTGCATCAATAGATTCAAACCCGATATTGATATATGTGTAAAAAGGAAGCTTGTTCAATTCCTCAAATACACTATGACCGGATTTTAACAAAGAGTCCACACTGCCAAAGAAAAACAGAAACGGTTTTTGACCCACCCGTGGCCTGAGCCCGAATGCATCGTAGGCTTCCTGCGCTGCATAACAGATTAACTTCGAGCCCGCAGCCAGTGCATCATGATTCCCGAGAAACAGCGCATGGTAATTGACAATATCTGAACTGAAATGATTTTTCAGGGCGGCAACCTGCTCCCGGATACTCTTTTGAGACCTTTTTTTAAATGCCTGATCTGATTTGACACAACAAAATTTACAATGATACAGGCACCCATCGGCTATGGTCAGGGGAATGATATCATAATCAACATGCCGTGTATCCGGCGGGAGTACAGAAACCCGTCCGCCAATGATTTCATTCAGCTGTCTGGATCGTTGATAAAGTGTCTGATCATCATTAGCCAATATCCGCTCAATAAGATCCCTTGCCTGCGGATACAGACCTTTTTCATTTGCCATATACAGGGTGCCAAACAGCTGTGACCATTTTCCCATGGCATTCATAACCACAGGATTGGAAAAATAATTAATCTCCCAAACAGGATTACTGCTATATGGCAGGCAGGGCAGATAATATTCTCCCATCCAAGATATGATCCCGTCACTGCCGCTTTTATCGCCGACTGTATAATATATCCAATCATTACCGGCTGTCCGCTTAAACTGCTCTGCCGGATGGGGCCAGTCCGGCAGAAGCCCTCGAATGGATTTGATTTCACCATTCAGATTAAAGCAGAACTCAAAGTCCGGTGTCCTGATTTCCGAATATCTGCCAAATCTAAGTGGAAAACTTTGTTTTTGCAGTTTGTCAGGACCCTTTTTTTCAGGGATGATCATCAAATGCTGCTGTAATAAAAATTCCATTATTCACATATTTTGTTCAAGCTCTGAAAGATAACGTTAAGCTAAGGGGCGCAAAAGGTTGGAGCGACCGATAGGGAGCGGAGACCT
>LQAG01000430.1_pt1 | contig 11880 bp, 18 predicted proteins | sample 1535801 | NCBI WGS metagenome assembly LQAG01 (sample SAMN04331584, study PRJNA305678) | bioreactor metagenome | isolation source: bioreactor_3 inoculated with Wadden Sea sediment 1st replicate of a... | place: Germany:Bremen | reverse complement strand
GATGATCAGGCAAGTGTCTGCCGCACCCCGGTTCAAAAAGATGGATTCCACATCCAGGGGCCGCGGATTGATCCTTCCCAGAAATCCATGGACCGTATCACAATAATACAGACCTGTCTCAATAGCACCGGATTTGAGAACCGACAGATACAATTGAGAAGGATACAGGCCCCCGGCAGAAGGCACACTCCGGAACAGGATTCCCCGGGTCCGGTCCGCCAGAGTCACCCCATAGGCCAGTCCCAGGATTCGGGAAATCCTTTCCAGATCCACCCTTTTCCATCGGGCACCTGATCGGCCATCACCTGCCCGACCGTGATCTCCGGGCCATCAAGAATCCGGTTCTTTCCCCGATCCTGACGGATCCCGCACGCCCCGGTTCAATGAAATCCGGTCATGATAGCCATATGTTTTAAACGGCGCCGGATAGCGGGAAAAATCCAGGGAATGGGGCGTTATCCGATGCCGGACATGGCTGGTGCGGCCATGGTACTGAACCGCCGACACCGGCTCAGCGGTGTTCTGGCTCATCATCCTCCTGAACCTCAGCTTCCATTTTCATCAGGCATTCATGACATTCCAGCTCGATATTGGGCACATCGCCATATTTTTCCCTGATCTTCTCTTCGGTCAGCGTGGTGGTCCCGGTGCATCCGCACCGGGGGCAGGACGAACGGATTCTGTATTTTTTTCCCATTCTGTCCGCCTTCAGTCTTTTCCAGAAATTCTCGGGTCATTGGGTTTCCGCACAATCAGCGTATAGCATGAATTGTCCACAAACGAACAGTCTTTCTTGCAGCTCGGACATTTTTCCGGCGGCGTGTCCGCCTCCAGGTTATATCCGCACTGGTCACAAATCCAACTGGTCATAACAACCTCCTTGATTCATAAGTTTTCAGGTGTATCACAAAAAACCTGCCGGTGACTGGAATTTGAACAATACAAAATACATGCCGGCAGGCGCTTTTTATGCTAAGACAAAGACTCATTGGTTCAGGATAACACAGCACCGGGCCCAGTCAAACCTTATTATATGAAAACACGCCGGTCCGGCCCCTTGTCTGCCAAGCGGCCGCCCGCCCAGGCAGGAAAAAGAAAAATGCCGTCAATGTCTTGACTCCGGAGTTTCTTGACATCACAGGGAAGTATGCCATATATACGTAAAGATTTACAATGTTCATTAATTTACCACAGCTGTGCAGGTCCTCTCTTCCGGAAAATTTGCAACCGGACGAAAACTGTCACGGAGGAACATACTGCACATAAACATCGTTTACCTGTAAACTTAAAAGGAGACACACCATGGGACTCAAGGAAGAACTGGAAGAAAAAGCCGAGGAGTGTGACGCGCCGGAAGAGTACATTGAAGTCGCCAAAGAGATCGTGGAAGGCCTGGATGACAAGGAATGGGCGGCCGAACTGCTGGAGGAAGGGGCAGAATGGGCTGAAACCTGGGAAGACTCCGTCACTTACGCCAAAGCCTGCCTGGATATCCTCGAGAATGACGAAGCCGCTGCCACTCATCTGGATACCGGGAAAATCTGTGCACCTCCATTGAGGATTTCCTGGGGTTGGCAGCCGCAGCTCTGGAAATGGGGCAGAAAGAGGTCGCTACGGAAATCTACAACGCTGCCGGCACCAAATGCGTGAAAACCTCGGATTTCCTGGAGCTGAGCAAAAGTATTTCAGACGTTCTCAACGATTCGGAACTGGCGGAAAAACCGTTGAAAAAGCCTTTGCAAAATGCAGCAAAACCGAGGATTTTGTGGTGTTCGCCAAATCGGTGCTGGACATGTTCAAAGACAAAGACCGGGCCAAAGCCGTCTATGCCAGTGCCATGGAAAAGGCATCCAAGGCCGAGGATTTTGATATCCTGGCCGCCGGGGCGGTCAAGGATCTGGAAGACAAAACGCTGGCCCGGCAGATCTATGAAAAAGCGCTGTCTTCGCTGGATTCAGGCAACGAATTGCTCAAGTTTGCCCGAACCGTCAATGAAAAACTGGATGACCCGGATTTGTGAAATCGATCTACAAAAAGCGGAATCGGTTTACACGGAATTTTCCGATTACCTGAAGCTGGGAAAAGAGGCATTTGAAGTCACCGGGGACGCGGCGTTCGCCTCCGGAATTTTCAAGATTGCCGCCGCCACCAACCCCGCTTGCGCCCAACTGGTGGATTTGGCTGTGGCCATGGCCAAAGACCTCAATGACAAAGACGCAGCGGAGAAGGTTCTCAAACAGGCCCAGGCCGCAGTCAAAAGCAACGCGGATTTTATCAAAACCGCCAAGGCCATTCAGGAAATTGTCACTGATGACAAGGAATGGATCGATGCCATCACATTTCAGCTCGAAAAACGGGAAGAGTTCAAAGACCTGTATGCGGATTTCATCAACCGGGAGCAGGAGACCAAATCCTGTGCCGCCAAGCGGGCTTTGGCCCATGAAATTGTGGAAAAACCGGGGACACCTATTATGGATCCAAGATCTACCGCCAGGCCCAGGCTCGGACCCGAAATTTCAACGATTTCATTAACTGGGGATGAGCATTCATCAAGATCTGGAAAACACTGCCTGGGTCAAAGAAATTTTCACCGACCTGCTGGAAAAATGTACCACCTTCAGTTACTATAATGAACTGACCGATGCCATTACCGCCACCCTTAAAGACGATGCCTGGATCAAGGATATCTACAAAACCGTTGAAAAACAGGGGACTGACAACAGCGAACGGGTGAAACTGGCTGCGGTCGTTGCCCAAAAGTTCAATGACAAAGACTGGGCAAAAATCTTTTGGAAGCCGCTGAACAAAACAGCCGGACTCCCTACGACCTCACTTTTGTCGGCGGCGCGTATCTCAGGCTTCTGGATGATCAGGACAAGGCCATTGCCCTGTTTGAAGCGGCAGAGGCACAATGCACCGATCAGGCATCCTATGCCGGACTGATCAGCCTGATTCAGGGTCAGACCAAAGACCCGCTTACCTGACCGGATTCTGTTATCAGCCAGAAAAACTCTCGAATTTCGATGACCTGCTGTTTCTGGCGGAAACCGCCTGCATTCAACTAACAGATTCCCAGCCGGCATCCCGGCTCTATGCCAGCGCAGAAGGAAAAGCAACGGACAACCGCCAGCTGTCCCGTCTGGCGACCAGCCTGAACCAGCTGAAGAAAGACAGTGCCTGGGCTTCCAGGGTGTTGCGGAAAATCGCCTGATGCACCGGTTTCTGCACTGGATGAACCCACCGGATGATGACATCATGATCCGTATGTTTAAAGGGTTGATCATTCCGGTGATCATTCTGGGCGTGTATTTTTTTCGACAGGTCCGTGGCTTGATCCCAAAAAAAAACAGCCTCAAGGCGGAAAAATCTGGGCCGCCCCGGTGGAAACCGCTCCCATAGCCCAGGGTCCCATGGAACTGCGCCGGACCTTCAGCGGCTCCCTGGCATCCAATGCCGAATTTCTGGTGGCCCCCAAGGTCAGCGGCCGGGTGGAATACATGGCTGTGGACATCGGAGATCCGGTCCTTCGGAACAGGAAGTGGCCCGTCTGGATAATGACGAATATATCCAGGCCGTGGCCCAGGCAAAAGCGGACCTTGCAGTAGCAGACGCCGACCTCACCGGTGCGGAAAACGCTCGGGACATTGCAAAGCGGGAATTGAGCCGCATGGAAACCCTGAAAACAGGGGGTGTCTTCCGCCTCCCAGGTGGATGCGGCCCGGGCAGCGTGGCTGGCTGCCAAAGCCCGGGTGGAAACCGCCCAGGCACGGGTATTGAAAGCCCAGGCCCAACTCGAAACCGCCCGGATCAGGCTGGGATACACATCGGTATTCGCGGACTGGACTGGCGGGAGCGATACGCGTTTCATGGCCGAAAAATTTGTGACCGAGGGAGACACCGTGTCGGCCAACACTCCGCTGGTTTCCATCGTGGAACTGGACCCGCTGATGGCGGTTTTCTTTGTCACGGAAAAGATTATGGCCGGCTCGACATCGGCCAGCGGGCAATCCTTTCCACGGATGCATTTCCGGACCGGTCTTTCCAGGGGCAGCTGGCCCGAATTGCGCCGGTATTCAAGCCTCAGACCCGACAGGCCCGGGTGGAAGTGCAGGTTCCCAACCCGTCCCTGGATCTCAAACCCGGGATGTTCGTTCGGGTCACCATTGTGCTGGAACAGGTGACAGACACCCTGATGGTCCCGGAAACCGCGCTGGTGATCCGGAATTCGGAAACCGGGATTTTCGTGGTTACCCCGGATCACCAAAAAGTGGCCTGGCACCCTGTGGTGACCGGGATCCGGCAGAATCACCTGGTCCAGATCCGGGGAGCGCAGGTATCCGGCTTGGTGGTGACCCTGGGACACCAGCTGCTGGATCACGGTTCTCGGATCCGGATCGTTCATCAGGACCGATAGCATGAATCTGCCGGAATTCAGTGTTCACCGACCGGTGTTCATCACCATGGTCTTTCTCATGACCCTGGTGATCGGTGCGGTTGCCTTGAGCCGGCTCAAAATCGACATGCTTCCGGAAATCGAGATGCCCACCCTGAGCATTCGAACGGAATTCAACGGCGCCAGCCCCGAAATCATGGAACGTCAGGTGACCCGGGTGATTGAAGAAATCGTTTCCACGGTGCCGGGCGTGGAAGAGATCACTTCCGACTCATCTGAAGGAAACAGCAATGTGCAGGTCCGGTTCACCTGGGACACAGATATCGATTTGCCGCCCTGGACATCCGGTCCGTCCTTGAGGATGAATTCGATGAACTGCCCGATGACATTGAACGGCCCAAATCCGCAAATTTGATGTCGGCAGTTTCCCGGTGGTGCTGCTGGGTATCTCCAGCCGGCTGGATCCGGTGGACCTGACCCGGCTCATTGAAGACGAGATCCGGTACCGGTTTTCCCGGATCCCGGGCGTGGCACAGGTGGACATATGGGGCGGCTTCCACCGGGAAATCCGCATCGAGCTGGATCCTGAACGGATCATGGCTCTGGGGCTGCCCCTGGATCAGATCATCCGCGCGGTCAGGCAGGCCAACCTGGACCCGCCTGCCGGCAAGCTTGAACAGGGGCGCTATGAGATCCAGCTAAGAGCCCCGGCCCAGTTCACTGATCTGGATCAGATCCGGAACACCGTGGTTGCTCGTCAGGACGGGGCTGCCGTGACCCTGGGGCAGGGTGGCCCGGGTGAACGACACGTATGAAAACTTACCCGGATCATCCGGGTCAATGGAGAACCCGGTATCCGGGTGGCGATCCGAAAACAGTCCCAGGCCAATACCGTGGAAGTGTCAAACCGCATCCTCAAAGAAATCGATGCCGTCAATGACTCCATGCCCCAGATCCGAATCATCCCGGTCATCAACCAGGGAAACTTCATTCAGCGTTCCATCGCCAATGTGGCCCGGTCCGTGATGTACGGCGGCGGCCTGGCCGTTCTGATCCTTTTGTTTTTTTTGAGAACTGTGCGCAGCACCGTGGTGATCGCTCTGGCCATTCCCATTTCCATGCTGGCCACCTTTGCCTTGATGTTTTTTTCGATCTCACCCTCAACCTGATGACCCTGGGAGGGATGGCCCTGGGGGTGGGCATGATGGTGGACAATTCCATCGTGGTTCTGGAAACATCTTCCGGCACCGGGATGAATACGGCACTTCCCCGGAAACAGCATCTAAACAGGGGCCATGGAGGTGGCACCAGCCATTCTGGCCAGCACCATCACCACTCTGGTCATTTTTTTACCCCTGATCTTTGTCCGGGGCATCTCCGGGATTTTGTTCACGGAGATGGCCTATGTGATTATCTTTTCTCTGACCTGCTCGCTGCTGGTGCCCTGTCTCTGGTTCCCATGCTTACCTCCCGGCTTCTGGGCATCAAACCGCGGGACAAAACAGGTCTGCCCTTTCGATCCTGTTTTCACTGTCAGAGTCCCTTTTTCTTGCTTTTCAGCACGGGTATAGCCGGATTTTAACCCTTGCGCTGAACCGCCGATGGATTCCCTTGATGGCCACAGCAGCCGCTCTGGGCGGGGCCTTGATGCTGGTTCCGAAAATCGGCACGGAATTTCTTCCACCCAGTGATGAAGGGGAAGTGCGGATCACTGGAGAAATGGAGGTAGGCACGCGGCTGAACCTGGTGGACCGCCAGAGCCAGTGGATGGAATCCATCATCACCCCGGCCGTCCCGGAAGCAGTCTCCTCCGTGGTCAGTGTCGGTGCGTCCGGACACCGGCCCGGCAACACCGCAAAAACCGAAATCCGCATCTCCCTGACGTCCGCTTCCCAGCGGGACCGTTCAAATATCGACATTGCCCGTGACTTGCGTCAGCGCCTGAGCGGCCAGATTCCGGGGATGCTCGTCCGGACCCGGGCTCCCCAGGGCCAGTTTATCATGGAACGGATTCTGGGCGGAGAAGACGGCCTTCATGTGGAAATCCGGGGATTTGATCTGGATATTCTGGCTTCTCTGGCCTCCAGGGCGGCAGAACTTATTGAAACGGTTCCGGGAGTAACGGATATCGAAATCAGCCGGGAGGCCGGCACCCCCGCAGGGAAATTCATGTGGATCGGGACAAAGCCGCGGACCTGGGTTTAAGTGTCCAGAATATCACCGATGTTCTTTCCACGGCCGTGGCGGGTGCAAAAGCCGGTGAATACCAAACCGAAGGGGAATCCTACCGCATCTTTGTCCAGCTCAGGGATGTGGAGAACCAAAGCCTTGATCAAATCCTGAACCTCACCCTGACCACTGCCTCCGGACAACAGGTGGCCCTGACTAATCTGGTATCTGTTTTTTTCAGGATGGGGGCCGCAGCTGATTGACCGCAAGGACCAGCAGCGCATCATTACGATTTCCGCCAATGTCGCGGGCCGGGATATGGGCTCCGTGGCAGCGGATGTCTCCGGACTTCTGGATGGAATACCCCGGCCGACCGGATATGATCTGGGGGTGGCCGGGGACTTTGAAGAACAACAAAAAGCGTTTCGGGAACTGGTGATTTCCCTGATTCTGGCCCTGGTTTTGGTTTACATGGTCATGGCCTGCCAGTATGAATCCCTGGTCGATCCCCTGGTGGTGATGTTCTCCGTTCCGTTTGCCGCCATTGGGGTTCTGATCACGCTTTTCTCACCCACACGACCCTGAATGTCCAATCCTATATCGGCTGCATCATGCTTGGAGGAATAGTGGTCAACAACGCCATCCTGCTGGTGGACCAGTCCAGCCGGCTGTCTCGCCGGGACATGACGGTGCAAGATGCGGTGATGGAAGCCGGCCGTCGCCGGCTGCGGCCCATTCTCATGACCAGCCTGACCACCATCCTTGGGCTGACACCCCTGGCCCTGGGGATCGGTGAAGGGGCTGATGCCCAAGCTCCGCTGGCCCGGGCGTGGTAGGGGGCTTACCGGTTCCACCCTGATCACCCTTTTGCTCATTCCGGTCATCTATTCTTTTTTTCATCCGGACTCAAAAAAGACGAGGCCATGACATCCCGATTTTTCCATTTATCCGTTTCTACCGTTCATGCACTGGGTTGCCTGTTCTGTGTCTGGCTGCTCACCGGCTGCACGCCGGCCGGTTTCCAAATGACCGGGGCCGAGAACCTGGAACCCCATGTACCCGTCCAGACCGAGGCACCGGTCGAAAGCATGAAAAGCTTTGAATTCACTCACCAGGATCCGCCGGCTCCTGTTCCTGAACCCGCGGGTCAGACACTGACCCTGTCTGTAGAACAGGCAGTGATGCTGGCTCTGGCCCACAATCACGACCTGAAAACCCGGCAGTTAGGCCCTGTCATCGCCGGTGCCTTTGAGCAAATGGAAAAAGGCCGGTATGATCCGGAGGTGTTCGCTCAAATTGATGTCACCCAGGAACCCATCAACAAAACGATTCCGGTGATCTGGCCCTGGCCGCCACTGTCGGCGTCCGCAAATCCTTTCCCATGGGCACCACATTCGGGCTGGAGACGGGCCTTGAGCAGGACCGTGCTCCCGGACCACGGACACGGATACGGACAAGCCCGGATCACCCTGTCTGTCACCCAGGCCCTGCTCCAGGGAGCCGGACCTGCCGGCGGGCTGGTGACCATCCGGCAAGGTGAACTGGAAACCCGGGCCAGCAGTCATGAATTGACCGCCTATGTCCAGGCCCTGGTGGCGGAAACCGAAATCGCCTACTGGCAGTATGTCCTGGCCTGTCAAGAGCACGCCATCGTGGAACGGTCCCTGGCCGTTTCCAAAAGACAGCAGACCGATGTACAGCACCAGATTGAGGTGGGGTCACTGCCCCGCAATGAACTGGCCGCCGTGCAGTCGGAAGTGGCCCGGCGGAAACAGGCCCTGATCGACTCCGCCAATCAGGTGGAAACGTTTCGGCTAGCCCTGCTGCACCTGATCGATCCGGGGATGGCAGGCTACCTGGACCAAAACGTCCTTTCCGTAAGTGATCCGGTCATCGACCCAGACCCTGTCGACGACATCAAAGACCGTACCGAACTGGCCGTGAAACTGCGACCGGACCTGGCCGAAGCCCGGCTGCGTCTCCAGCAGCATCGTCTGGAAACCATTGTCACTCATAACGGATTGCTGCCCCGCCTGGATTTCTTCATGGACTTAGGCATTGCCGGATTCAGCCGCCGGTCTTCAGAAGCGCTTCAAACCCTGGACAACGGGGATCTGGAACTTTTTGCCGGCGTGTCACTGAGCCGGTTTGTGGGAAACCGTCCGGCCAGGGCCCGGCATCAGGCCGCCCTTGCCACCCGTCAACAGGCAATGAAAGCCCTTGAAAATCTCGGCCGGACCATTGATCTGGATGTCCGCCTAGCAGCCAATGAACTGGAACGGGCCCGGCAGCAGATTCATGCCTCCCGGATCACCCGCCGGTCAGAAGAGCAGACCGTTCAGGCAGAGATCGAGCGGTTCATGGGTGGGGGCCGGGACGGCCCTGCTGGTGGCCCAGGCTCAGCGGGACCTGCTGATCAGCCAGATCGCGGAGTGCGGCCACCATCAACTACCGCATTGCCCTGATCCGGCTGTTTCTGGCCGAAGGCAGTCTGCTGGCCCGCCGGGGCATCATCTTTCACGAATAATAATTTTGCTTGCTTCGGATGCCCCAGATGATATGGTAACCGCGCAACTGATTGAAACCAAGGAGAGTCTCCCCATATGTTACCCGCCCTGTGTGCTGTGATCGCAGGCTTGATTTTGCTGGTCTGGAGTGCGGACCGATTTGTGGCAGGAGCGTCCGCTGTCGCATCTCACTTCGGCATGCCCCTTTGATGATCGGCATGGTGATCCTGGGATTCGGCACGTCGGCCCCTGAAATGGTTGTGTCCGCCCTGGCTGCCTTTCAAGGGAACCCTGGCATTGCCCTGGGCAATGCCTACGGTTCCAACATCGCCAATATCGGACTGATCCTGGGTGCCACCGCCTTGATCAGCCCCATTGCCGTCCATTCCCGTGTACTGCTACGTGAACTGCCGCTGTTGCTCCTGATCACGGTATTTTCGGTTTTCCTTTTGTGGGATGACCGTCTGGGCCGCCTGGATGCATTCCTGCTCCTGTCTGTCTTCAGTGCCGTCATGGGCTGGACGATCCGCCAGGGATGGCAGGTCTCCAACCAGTATCCAGCGGCAGCCACCGGCATTAATATCGATATCCCGGCAATGTCTCGGAGTCTGGCTTATTTCTGGCTGGTCGCCGGGCTGACGGTCCTGCTCATCAGTTCCCGAAGTCTGGTCTGGGGGGCCGTGGAAATCTCTCAGACCCTGGGGGTCAGTGACGTCATCATCGGATTGACCATTGTCTCCATCGGCACGTCCCTGCCTGAGCTGGCATCTTCCATTGCCGCCGCCTGCAAAGGCCAGCATGATATGGCCCTTGGAAATGTCCTTGGATCCAACCTATTCAACACCCTGGCCGTGGTGGGCATTGCCGGTGCCATCACCCCCTTTGACACAGACCCCGACATTCTGGTGCGGGACATGCCTGTCATGGGCATGCTGACGCTGTTGATATTTTTGCGGGATACGGGTTCAAGGGCCAAACCGGCCGGATTAACCGCTGGAAAGGTGCCCTGATGTTTTCCGCCTATATCGCTTATATCGGCTTTTTGATTACGACCATTGCCAGGCCCATGACCTAAGGGTTATCATGGAATAAGGCCACTGAACAAAGTGCCGCCGGAACCCGTCATAACGGCCGGGTCAGCCGGTACAGCCAGGAGGATACCCGTGCCTCCAGGCGAGGAGACAGGCGGTCAAAAACCTGCTGATGATACCAGTCGATCCAGGATCTTTCCGCATCCGCAAGCAGATTCGTATCGATCAGGTCCCGTTCAAAATGACACCAGGTCAAATTTTCAAATGTCAGAAACCGGCCGAATTCCGTCTGGCATGCATCGGTCACCAGCACCATGTTTTCCAGGCGGATGCCGTATTCACCTTCCCGGTAGATACCGGGTTCGTTGGTTAACACCATGCCTTTTTCCAGGGCCGCATCCACAGGATGGGGGCTGATCCGGGCCGGTCCTTCATGGACACACAGAAAAACCCCACGCCATGGCCGGTGCCGTGGCCGAAATTCATGCCCTGCTCCCACAGAAACTGCCGGGACAGGGTGTCGATCTGAAACCCCCGGGTGCCTTCGGGAAAACAGGCCGTGGCCACGGCGATATGCCCCTTGAGCACCAGGGTGTAGTCCCGGATCTGCTGTTGAGCCGGCTGGCCCAGGCACAGAGCGCGGGTGATGTCGGTGGTGCCCGTGAGATAATTGCCCCCGGAATCGGTAAGAAACATTTTCTGTCTGTCCAGCAGCCGATCTGTTTCAGGGGTGGCGACATAGTGACACATGGCGGAATGCGCGTCATAGGCCATGATAGGGTCAAAGCTGTTGGAGACGAAATCCGGCTGTTGGCGACGAAACGCCAGCAGTTTTTCCGCCACGCTCACTTCCGACACCTGCTCAGTCGGATCCCGGTGGGCCAGCCAGTAAAGAAAATTCACCACCGCTACCCCGTCCCTGACAGCGGTTTCCCGAAGATGATCGATCTGAGTCTGATTCTTGACCGCTTTGAGCCGAACAGCCGGCCCGGTTTGATCGATGATGCGGCAGTTTGGATTGACAGCGGCCCAAAGACCGGCGGAGACCATGTCCGGATCCAGCAGAACATGGGCCGTGTCCGGTAAATTCCTGACCGCGCCATAGATGTCCGTGTAATTTTCCAGTTGGATTCCGTCAGCAGACAGACCGGCGGACAGATCCGAATCCACCTTTCCGGATGAATGAACAGCCGGACAAGTTTTTTGTCCACCAGGGCAAAGGCGATGTTCACCGGGTTGTTGGGAGCATCGGATCCCCGCAGGTTAAAGGTCCAGGCGATATCCTCCAGCCCGGTCATCACACAACAGTTCGCCCCGGCTTTTTCCATGACGTTCCGGATCTGTTCAAACTTTTCGGCCCTGGACTGGCCGGCAAACTTCACATCAAACTCCCAGGCTCTTGTGACCGGCATGGAAGGCCGTTCTTCCTGCCAGATCTCTCCAACCAAATCCAGATCGGTGCGCAGGCGAATTTCACGGATATCCCACAAATGCCGCCAGGTCTTCTCCTGGTTTCGGGAATGACGCGGCCATCTATGGCCACGGTCTCTTCAGGAGACAGGTGGTCAAAAATCCAGCGGTGGAATTCGGGCACACCGGTTTCCCCGGTTCTGAACAGTTCGAATTCCGATCCCTGAATCTGATTGCCGGCCTGAAGCCAATATCTGAAATCCGTCCACAACATGGCCCGGTTCCGGGTGACCACCGCCACACCGGCCGAGCCGGTAAATCCGGTCAACCAGGTCCGGGCCTGCCAGTGAGCCGTGACATATTCACTCTG
>LQAG01000429.1_pt1 | contig 11908 bp, 19 predicted proteins | sample 1535801 | NCBI WGS metagenome assembly LQAG01 (sample SAMN04331584, study PRJNA305678) | bioreactor metagenome | isolation source: bioreactor_3 inoculated with Wadden Sea sediment 1st replicate of a... | place: Germany:Bremen | reverse complement strand
CCAGGGAATGTCGGAAATGGAGAAAACCAAGACACCGCCCAGTCTGCTGAACATGAACCGAATTAATTTTCTGTCCGTTCTGAACCATCTGGATGACGGGGTGATGATCGCCGATATCCAAGGGGTCATACAGTTTTACAATCAGTCCCAGTCACAAATCGACGGAATTTTACCTGAAAATGCCATCGGACTCAAGGTGACCGATATCTATGAACTGAACAACCGCACCAGTATGATCATGCAGTGTGCCCATTATCAACAAGCCATTAAAAACCGAATTTTTTTTTACAAGACCGTATCCGGAAAAATCGCCAATACCATTACCTCGGTGTATCCGTTGTTTGATGATGACACCATAACCGGGGTGATCTGTTTCGTAAAAGACTATAAACAGCTGCGCCGGTCCATGCCTGTGACCAATGCATCCGAATGCCGGTTCACCCTGGGAAACGGCACCCAGTATACGTTTGACGACCTGATCGGCTCCAGCCCTGATTTCATCCGGGTCAAGGAAACCGCCCAGAAAGCGTCCATATCCCCTTCCCCCATCATGATCCAGGGGAAACCGGTACCGGCAAGGAATTGTTTGCACAGTCCATTCACAATTTCAGCCCCAGGCACAAGGAAAAATATGTGGCGGTGAACTGTGCCGCCATTCCCGAATATCTGATGGAAGGCCTGCTGTTCGGCACAAGAAGGGGGCGTTCACCGGGGCCCTGGACAAGCCGGGACTATTTGAAACCGCCCACAAAGGCACGTTATTTCTGGATGAACTGCTGACCATGCCCATGGAACTGCAGGCCAAACTGCTGCGGGTGATCCAGGAAAAACAGGTGCGCCGACTGGGGTCGGTCAAGGAGATCCCGTTGGATGTCAAGATCATCAGCTCCGTGAACCGGGACCCCCGAATGGCCATCCGGGAAAACCGGCTGCGAACGGACTTATACTACCGGCTTGGGGTGGTGATGGTCAAACTTCCTCCCTGCGGGACCGGCTGGACAGCATCGGAGAACTGACCGCCCATTTCATCGAAAAATACAACCAGCGCCTGGGGACCCATGTAAAGGATATATCCCCGGAGGTCCGGGAACTGTTTCAGATCTATCAATGGCCAGGCAATATCCGGGAACTGGAACATCTCATTGAAGCGCCTTGAACCTGGCGGGTCAGGAAAATCCTGGGCATAGACCCGTTCACCCCGGCTGGATACCTGGAGCCCATGGACAACCCCGTTCCTGCCGACCGCCCGGGCCAAGGGGCGACAGGCCTTCAGGCCATCAGCCCTTTGACGATTTCCCCGGCCGACGGCCAGCCGGATTCCGGCCGGCCCTTGGCACAGATCCAGGCAGACCGGGAGCGGCTGGCCGTAAATGAGGCCCTTTCTGCCTGTCAGGGAAATGTGACCCGGGCAGCCCGGCAACTGGGCATATCCAGACAGCTGCTCCACTATAAAATCAGAAAACACCGGCTTTGCAGGGCTGACTATCTGCCCAGGAATTGAAAATAATTTTTCATAAGACAATATTTTTTCATCAATTCACCAAATTATAAGAAAATAATTTTTCACTTTTGACCGGTTCCTGTATCTTCCTTTTTGAGCAAAACCCCACACATCCCCTTTCATAGCAGGGGTTTCAGGACCGGACCAAAATCCGTCCCAAACAAAATTGTGATGGCACCAATCCTGCTTTATTTCAGGGAAAAACGACAAACATAACGACAAGACATAAGCACGGGATTTCCTGAACTGACTATAACGGGTCCCCGAAAACCCGAAATACATTCACTGCTTCAAGAGGTTGTCAATGACCCGACCGACTGCTTCGACCCGATCGTTTGATTCCATGGTTTTCTGGATGTCCGACAGGGGGACCGTTGCATTTGTGCTCGGGTCGGTTCTGTTTCCAGACAGAATGGCATCCGTGAGCAATGCCGTGTTCACCTGGACCGCCACCATGTGGACCTGGCTATATCTGCTTGCGGTGTTTTTCTGGTCACGGGATACTTTGTGCTCATGGGGCTCGCTTGCGGGACCATGAAACTGAGATTGCCCGAAGGCCGCCCCAAATTCTTCAATTTTTCCTGGTTCGGCATGCTGTTCGGCTCCGCCAATTCCGCTGCCGTCTCCCTGGCCCTGTTCAGCCTGTTTAAAAGGGTTGAATCCGTATAAAAACAAATCACGCGAAACCACCCATATTAACCAGTGGGCCGTTGGGTCCGAATGCAAGGAGGAACCATCATGTATGACCGAATGCAGGAACTGAGCCGGCAGGACATGGAAAAGATCCATGATGCGGCCATGGATCTTCTGAAGACCACCGGAGTGGCCTTCAACGATGAAGAAGCATTAGCCATTTTCAAGGACAACGGATTCACGGTGGAGGGCGCCACCGTGTTCCTTGAGGAATCCGCAGTTCAAAAAGCCCTGGAAACCGCACCCAAGCGGTTCACGGTCCACGCCAGAAACCCGCAGAAGTCCGTGGAAATCGGTGAGGATGACTTTGTTTTCTGCCCGGGTACGGGGCACCCTTTATCATGGATGCCAAAGGCAACGAACGCCAGGCCACCATGGAAGACTATGACAACTTCTGTAAACTGATCCAGACCTCGCCCTATATCGACATGAACGGATGGATGATGGTGGAACCGGCAGACATGCCTCACCAGACCGTACACCTGGACCTGAATCTGTCCAACATGCTGTTGTGCGACAAGCCGTTTATGGGCAGCCCGGTATCCCGCCAGCGCCTGGACGGCATCGAGATGGCCGGAATTCTGTGGGGCGGCAAGAAAAACATCATGGATAAGGCCGTGTCCGTGTCTTTGATCAACTCTCTGTCCCCGCTGCAGTTTTCCGATGAAATGCTCGGATCTCTCATCGAACTGGCCCGGCACAACCAGGCCTGTGTGGTCGCGTCCCTGATCATGGCCGGCGGTTCCGGCCCGGTGACCCTGGGCGGTGTCCTGGCCCTTCAGAACGCCGAAATCCTGGCCGGCATCACCCTGGCCCAGCTGGTGCGGCCCGGTGCACCGGTCATCTACGGCTCCACCTCGTCCGCCATGGACATGAAAACCGGGGCATTGTCCATCGGTGCGCCGGAACTGTCCAAAACATCCATCTGGTGGCCCAGATGGCCCGGTTCTACAACCTGCCCTCCAGATCCGGGGTGGACTGACCGATTCCCTGTGCACCGATGCCCAGGCCGGAGCGGAATCCGCTCTGGCGCTTTACACGGCTGCCACCAGCGGCATCAATTTCATTTTGCATGCCTGCGGCATCCTGGGCTCTTACATCGCCATGAGCTTTGAAAAATTTCTGGTGGACGAAGAGCTATGCGGTATGGTAAGAAGCATGATCAAACCCGTTACTCTGACTGATGACGCCATTGATCTGGATATCATCAAACAGGTGGGTATCGGCGGGCAATACCTGACCCATCCCAAAACCTTCCAGTTGTGCCGGACTGAATTTTTCATGCCGACCCTGATGAGCCGGAAAAACAAGGATGCCTGGGCCAAAGCAGGGAGGCAGCACATCTATCAGATCGCTGAAGACAAAGTGGCACAGCGGCTGGCCGCCTATGAACGGCCTGACATTAATCCGGATATTGAAAAGCAATTGACCGATTTTGTTGAAACACGTAAAAAACAATAAAGGAGAAAAAATGACTGATTTCAATGCGATTACCGAAGCCCTGGTGGCCTGTGACGAAGCCAAACTCGAAAGCCTGGTAAGAGAAGCCCTGGACCAGAACGTGCCGGCAAGCGATATTCTGAACAAAGGATTGATCGCCGGCATGGACATTGTGGGCGAGAAAATGGAATCTGGAGACATGTTCATCCCGGAAGTACTGATGGCAGCCCATGCCATGGCCAACTGCGTCACCATCCTCAAACCGCTTCTGGCGGAAGGGGAAGGCACTGCCGCTGCATCCGTGATCATCGGCACGGTCAAGGGGGATCTGCACGATATCGGCAAGAACCTGGTGGCCATGATGATGGAGAGTGCGGGCATGCAGGTGACCAACATGGGTGTGGACATTTCGCCGGAAGACTTTGTCGCCAAAATCAAGGAAACCAATGCCAAAATCGTTTGCCTGTCTGCACTTTTGACCACCACCATGCCCATGATGAAGCAAACCATTGACGCCATTGTGGAAGCAGGGGTCAGGGATCAGGTAAAATCATGGTGGGCGGGGCCCCGGTCACCCAGTCATTCGCCGATGAGATCGGTGCGGACGGATTTGCTCCGGATGCCGGGTCTGCCGCAAAACTGGCCAAACGTCTTGCCGCATAAGGGATACGAATAAGGAGAGACCCATGTTTGAAGTAATCGGAGAACGCATCAACACCTCCAGAAAGCTGGTCCAGGCTGCTGTGGCGGATAGAAACGCCCAGTACATCATCGATGATGTCACCAGGCAGCAGGAAGCTGGGGCCGCGTTTATCGACGTGAACGCCGGGGCCCGCATTGGTCATGAAGAAGAGGACATGAAATGGCTGCTGGAAACCATCCAGCCCATTGCCAAGGTGCCCCTGGCCCTGGACAGCCCGGACCCGGCCATTCTGGAGATGGCATTCGCCATGGTGGAAAAAACCCCCATGATCAACTCCATCAGCCTGGAAAAGGAACGGTTCGACAACATGATTCCGTTTTTGAAAGGCAAGGACTGCAAGGTGATCGCCCTGTGCATGGATGACGGCGGCATGCCCACCCAGTCCAGTGATATCGTTGACCGGGCCAAAGCCCTGGTGGGAGAACTCAACGAGATCGGGATCCCCACTGCCAACATCTATGTGGACCCCCTGGTTCAGCCTATTTCCACGGACGTCACCAAAGGGGTGATGGTCCTGGATGCGGTCCGGGCCATCAAGGCCGAGTTTCCGAACGTGCACATTACCGGCGGCCTGTCCAACATTTCCTACGGCCTGCCCCAGCGGCATATCATCAACCGCACCTTTGTCACCCTGATGATGTCTTCAGGCATGGATTCCGCCATCATCGATCCTTTGGACAAAAAGATCATGGGTACCATCAAAACCGCGGACATGCTCCTGGGCCATGACAATTACTGCATGAACTACCTGAAAGGGGTCCGTGCCGGGGTGATCGAAAGTTAACCAAATCTGGAACGTCTGATTTTTGGTGATGGACTTAACTTGTCCGGTGCGGCCTTATCAGGCAGGACCGGACATTTTTTTCATAAAGTGTATCGTTGGAGTAATGCTTGACACCAACCTGAACAGTGATTCAAAAATATTATTCCGAAAGGGGAAGCATGGAAACATTTGACGTCATCGTGATCGGTACCGGGACGGCCGGGCAGACGGCCGCGTTTGATCTGGCTGCGGACGGATATCGCGTGGCCATTGCCGAAAACAGTCCCGCACCCGGAGGTGTGTGTGCACTCAAAGGCTGTCAGGCAAAAAATGGTTTTATGAAGCCATGGAAATTTCGGCCCGCAGCCGCCACCTCATGGGAAAAGGCATCACAGACCCACCTCGGTTCAGCTGGGAGCAGGTTCAAAAGGAAAAAACCCGGTTTACCTCAAAAATTCCCGAAAATACCATCACAGGCCTCAAAGGCGCTGATATCGATTATCTGCCGGGGCAGGCGCAATTTTTGGATGGCCATACCCTGCACATTGACAACCGCGATTATCAGGGCCGGTATGTGATTGTCGCCGCCGGGGCTCTGCCGGCAACCCTGCCCATAGACGGGGCAGCCCATTTGATTACCAGTGATGATTTTCTGGACTTGACTGAGTTGCCCCAACGTATCGCATTCATCGGCGGCGGGTTCATCTCTTTCGAATTCGCCCATTTTGCGGCACGCCTGGGCAGTGCGGCCGGGCAGGTTCATGTTCTGGAAGCGGGCGACAGGCCTTTAGCCCCTTTTGACAAGGACCTGGTGGCCCAGCTGGTCAAGGCATCTCAGGCAGAGGGTATTCAGGTACAGACCGGGGTGTCGGTGACATCTGTAACCAAAACCGGTGATGAATACATTGTTCATTTTGAATCCGGCCCATCTCTGGCGGTGGACCGGGTGGTGAACAGTGCCGGACGGACTCCCAATATCAAAACGCTCAACCTGGAGGCTGCCGGAATTGAATCATCCGGCAAAGGAATTGCCGTCAATCCCTCCATGCAGACCTCGGTTCCTTCGGTTTTCGCCATTGGTGACTGTACCGATACCGTGATGCTGGCCCGGGTGGCAGATATGGAAGCGCATGTGGCAGCCGGTGCCGTCATGGCTATGGAAAAGGGGATAGCACTGCCAGCCATGGACTACCGGTCCGTTCCGGCCATATTATTCACCTACCCCCAGCTGGGATGGTGGGAAAAACCGAAGAAACGCTCCGGAAGGAAAACACGCCGTATTGGAAAAGTTTTGAAACCGGAGTGAACTGGCCCACTTACCGCCGGGTCGGAATGAAGCATGCCGCCTACAAAATCCTGGCGGATAAAAACGGAACCATTTTAGGGGCTCATTTTTGGGGACCACACCACCGGCCTGGTCAACGCCTTTAAACAGGCCATGATCGACAACACGCCGGTCAGAAAAATCCGGGACGACCATATCATGGCCCCTTATCCGTCCCGGGAAAGCGATATTCTGTATATGCTGGATTCACTGATCGATTGAGACCTGGCCCTCGAAACCGCGTGATTTAAAACTGAAGCGCAGAAAACAATCGTAATGTGTTTTTCTGCGCTTCAATTGTCATTTCAAAGTGACTACTACCGGGCTATTGTTTTTCCATGGGCTGGCCGCAACAGACCAGTTCCCCGCCGCCGGCTTCCTTTACTTCCACAACATTTCCGCATATTTCACATTTGTAGGTTTCTCCAACAGCTGGCATCATCCGCCTCCTTTTTATTTCAGGGTTCATGTCATTGTCTGTCCCTGGTGAATAAGTATTACACAAGGGAAAACCATACTCTATACAAATAACCGCCATTGATTCTTTGTCAACTAAAAAAACATATCAGGGACAGATATCCATACCACCCATTACCCCATGCCGGCCAGAAAGGTTTCCGGTTCTTTTCGCACACCGCAGGTCTGATTCAGTTTGGCGGCAAACTCTTTGAACAAACCATCCTTCATGATCCGTGCAGATTCCGGACAGGCTTTGATACAGGCGCAGCAATGGATACAGACATCATCCAGGGTGCAGTAGCCCTGTTCTTCATTGATCGCATCCACCGGACACACCGCCACGCAGATACCGCATGCAGTGCAGTCATCCGACACATCAATGAATGGCACGCCTATGGCGACCGTGGGTTTTTATAAGGATAATTGCCTGGAACCGAAACCGTGGCATCCGGTTTGTCCTGTTCAATTGATTCCATCAGGCGGCCGATTTTTTGTCCGAATTCAACTGCCAATGTCAGATCGTTTTCATCCGGCCGGCCAGGGGCAATGGGCGCCGGTGGGGTGGAAACGAATGCTCACCGATGAACGCCCCTGCTGCCACAGGAACCCCTCCGCACCGGATACAGATATCTTTCAACTCCAGCAGCGCATCCTCATATTCCCGGTTGCCGTAAACCACGACCGGCACGGCGGGAATCCCCGATACAGACAGCTGTCTGAAACACTCCGCCGCCACTTTCGGCACTCTGCCGCTGTAAACCGGTGCCCCGAAAACAATCAATGAAGTGTTCAGTTTTTGCGGGATTTTTCTCTGGCTTGAGACAATGTGATGTCATACCTGTCCACCGCATATCCGGTACCCCTTGCGATGGCATCCAGCACGGTTTTCGTGGTGGTGGTGGGGCTGAAACATACCAGTGAAATCTTTTTATGGGTCATTCTTTTCATTTCTCCTGTTTCTGTAAAAAGATATTTGAAAAATCATCCAAAATTTTGTATGATCCTTCCATGAACATCAAAAAAAAATGCCCGGCCTGTGGTGGAGACCTTTACATCCGGCACACCTGAACCAGCGTTCTGTTTTGCTGCAGGTCCTGCGGCCAAAACTTTCCGGAAGCCCGGTATAAAGAGTTGATGGATGACTATCTCGAAGAACAGCTGGCCGATGTACCGATCAACCGGATCTGACTCATATCAGGACGCAGCCCCGTCAAAGGCGGTTCAAAGCCTGCTTTTTCATCATAGACATTGCAGATGCAGCATAAAAAAGTGGCGGGTTCATCGGTCATATTTTTCATGCCGTGGGGATGCATACTCGGGATATAGACAGATGTTCCGGGTCTGCACACCACTTTTTTCTTGAGTTCATCGGTGGTTGCATCAAATTCCCAGCACTCGAACTCACCAGACAGAATATACATGGTCTGGTGATAAAAATGGTTGTGGATGGGAATCTGTCCCCCCGGCTGGATAGTAAAAAACCGCAGCCCGTATTCAGGGATTCCGCTTTCGTCCTCCCCATGCTGGGACAGCCAGCGGATGCTGGTGCCGATGACATCCAGCTGTTTCCCTTTGTACGGAAACCGGTCAATCTGTTTTTCCTCGCACTCTGTCCAGTGAATCACCTTCATGTCAACAACTCCGTTTAAAATTATCACCGATGGATTACCATGCCATATCAGGTGAAAAAAAACCAGCCCTCCAATACCTATTTCCGCTCATCCTGAAACAGGGTTGGCGAATTCCAGGATGGTTGACGGCGTTCACCCTGAAAAAGCCTGGCCATTTTGAACAGGACTTGACAAGCAAACCAAATCAGATAAGCTGTAACCGGTTGCCAATGAGGACAAAAAAACAATCGCTGGCAGCCGGGTGTCATCAAGGAGATTGTGCCGGCACTGTTATACGAGAACTGAATAGTGCATCAAATACTTTCATGGCGTATTATGCCCGGCAGGGCATGTCTGTTAATGGAATGGAACCATTGCTAAAAAAAGTCGGTCCGGGAGATTGAAATCGGCCCCAGACAGATCCTGTTCGGGTTGGAGCTGGATGATTCCCAACTGACAGACCTGGTTTTGTCATATATCACCCGGCAGTGCATGGCGGAAGGACAGGCCCGGCTGCATGCCGTCATCCAGGAACTGTCCACTGTGAATCCGCTCCAGGCATTCGATATTCTGCAGCTGATTTTCGGATTTGTCCATGAACTGAAAATCGGCTTTTACCATGACAACCAGCCGATCACTGCACCGGAATGCAAAAAAGCCCTGATGAAAGATCCGTGCACAGACATCCGGATCGTGCTGAACAAACAGGTTCCGGAATCCTTGTTTCAAGCGGTGCAACAGACGTTTCAATCCATGAACCTCCCCCCTGCGGAGAGCACAGACCAGCATGTCGTCGCATATGTCATGTTGAACCGGATCCGGCAATGGCGCACGGATCTGCAAACCTGGCATTCCCGGTCCAAAGCCGACGGGTACCCGGGAATCGTCCGGATCAAAGAACTGCTTTCCCTAACAGATCACCTGCTTAAAAATCAGACAGCCCATGCGCTTCTCACCAACTGTTATGAACTGGCCGTTCCACTGGCGGCAGCCGCAGATGACATTCAAAAAATCAATAAATTCTATACAAAGGATCTGACTTTCTGGAATCAGGTCAAACAGGCCCTGCCCGGGTTCAGGGAAAATCTGGAAGCCATCGAAAAAAATACGGAGGCTGCGGCGGCATATCATGGGCTGAAAGAGATATTCACCGTTTCAGACCCGTTTGACCGGATATCAAAAGCCCGGAATCTTTTCAACTCGGTAAATGCCTGTTACCAACAGATTGAAGCAAAAAAGCTCGAAACATCCCGGCGGCACGCCAAAGAAAAAATTGAGCGGGTGATTCAAAAGCTGGCTCCAAAATTGGCTGCATCTCCGGTTGGTATCGACACGCAAAACGCGATTTTGCTGACCCTCCGCCAGACCCGGGAAAAAATTTCCAGCCTTCCGGATATTGGGCAGGTGAACCAGATATGCCGGGACACCATCGACCTGACCCTGGACCAGGTGGAAGAACTGATCGGTATCCAAATGGATATCTGACAGCCTAAGCCGTGGATGCCGGTGTGGCCGTTAAATTGATCCCGATGTTGCCGTCAATCGGCTCCAGTCGCCGTGCTCCAGCCGTGGGTTTTAGCCAGTTTTTCAAACATCTGCACAATGCCGGCAGTCAGTCGGAACACCATGTCACTGCCGCCGTTGTCTGATGCGCTTTTGTCATAGAACAGGTGCAGGTCTGAATCCAGGCCGTCATCCGGTTTCCAGTAACAGATCATCACAGGCACCAGGGCAGCGGATACAGCACCATGAAATATCGGACTGATACTGTTCCTCTATTTCCTTCCCATTGAAAATGAAGCCCAGATCCTCGAACAGGTCCGGATGGGTATCTGCCATCTTTTTCAACGGTTCTTTCCGTGCGTTTCACATACAGACCGTTCAGCTCCCTGGCACCGGCAAGTTCACGGAAGGGGACCCACTGGCCGGCGATGGAAATTCCTTTACTTTCCAGCACATAGGTCAGCACCGGACCGGTGATCCAGGGATTGATGTGCAGGTCCGACTTGAAACGTCCTTCCCGGTTCACGGAAAACGGTTTGCCGAATATCCGAAGGGTCAGCCATTTTCCGTCAAACCGGCCTCCGGTTCGGCAGGCCGCCTCTTCCAGGTCGATTCCTTTGACCCGGTCCTGCATGGCTGCCAGCTCCTTTTCATAATCCGATTCCCCGGGATTGAATCCTTTTCTAGATACGTTGCTGTAACGGGCAGCCATCTCAGGTGTCAGGTGGGTACAGTCGGACAAATCTCTCTGCCCGAGGAACACCTTTGACGCAAACGCCAGACAGGTAGGCTCATTGCAGTCTCTGCAGTTGGATTTATCCAGAAGCTTGAAAACTTCCATGGCATTGGCAAACATATATACCTCCGTTGGGACAGACTCACAATCAGTGATGACGTCCCTTGTGATAAACAAGGCTGCCTTTACAAAAGCACGGCTGCGTCTTATACTGTCAAGACAATAATGCACGAATAAAAAATTTCAAGAAACAGGAGTTTTCCCATTGAAACAGATTCTGGTACTGGCCACCACCAACCCGGGTAAAACCCGGGAGATCCAGGCCCTTTTAAAGAATTTTCCCCTGGATATCAAAATCTGGCCGATTTCGGACCCATCCCGCCGGTCATTGAGGACGGGGCCACTTTTGACGACAATGCCTACAAAAAGCCGCGTTTACAGCCCGTGTCCTGGGATACCCGGCCATGGCCGATGATTCCGGCCTGTGTGTGGAAGCCCTGGACGGGGCCCCGGGCGTACGTTCCGCCCGGTATGCCGGAGATCATGCCACCGATTCCGACAATGTGGACAGGCTGCTCAAAAATCTGAAACCCCATGACAACCGGAAAGCCGCCTTCGAATGCGTGATCTCCATTGCCGTCCCCACCGGCGCCGCTTTGACCTATGAAGGCCGTTGCGAAGGCATCATCACAAGAAAGCCTTCGGGTGAAAATGGCTTTGGATATGATCCTCTGTTTTTTTTTCCCGAATTCGGCAAAACATTTGCCCAGGTGCCCATGGAACAAAAGGCACAGGTGAGCCACCGGGGCATCGCTTTGAGACAGGTGGCTGAAGAGATGGACAAAATCCTTGAATGGATCGACATTAACATGCCCCGGTTTGAACGGGTGCCTTGCAAAGAATAAGGACGATACTTCCATGACATCTTTTGACGAATTCAAAACCCTGGTCAGGGAAAACCGGTCCTGCCGCCGGTTTGACAACACGTTCAAGATCAGCCAGAAGGACTTGATCGAACTGGTGGATCTGGCCCGGCACTGTGCGTCCGCCGCCAACAACCAGCCCCTGAAATATATACTCTCCACCCATGAACAGACCAATCAGTCCATTTTTGACTGCCTGGGATGGGCCGCATATCTGACCGACTGGCCCGGCCCGGACCCATCCGAACGGCCC
>LQAG01000428.1_pt1 | contig 11917 bp, 17 predicted proteins | sample 1535801 | NCBI WGS metagenome assembly LQAG01 (sample SAMN04331584, study PRJNA305678) | bioreactor metagenome | isolation source: bioreactor_3 inoculated with Wadden Sea sediment 1st replicate of a... | place: Germany:Bremen | reverse complement strand
CGGATGTACGGCCGGCAGCCTGAAGGGCCCGGCATCCGTCAGCAGGCCCATGCCATCCGGCGCCGGGCCATCGACAACCTGGATCTGCTGCTGGAAGAACTGGCGGACCGGGTGACGGAAAACGGGGGGCAGGTTTTTTTTGCCCGGGACGGGGCCGAGGCGGTTGCCTACTGCCTGGATGTGGCAAAAGAGCACGGGGTCCGGTCCGTGGTCAAGGGCAAATCCATGGTGACCGAGGAAGTGGGGCTGAACCCGGCCCTGGAATCCGAAGGCATCATGGTGACAGAAACCGACCTGGGGGAGTACATCATCCAGCTGGCCGGGGAAAAGCCCTCCCATATTATTGCACCTGCGATTCACAAGACCCGGGAACAGGTGGGGCAGCTGTTTGCCGAAAACTGGGCATTGATTACACGGAGGATCCGGCCGCACTGACCCAGGCGGCCCGGCGCCTGAGGGAAGCGTTTCTCACCGCGGACATGGGGATTACCGGGTGCAACCTGGCCTGTGCCCAGACCGGGCATATCACCACGGTCTCCAACGAGGGCAACATCCGAATGTCTTCCACGCTGCCGAAGGTGCATGTCGCCTTCATGGGCATGGAACGGGTTGTGGCCACCCTCACGGACCATGACATCCTGTTCCGGCTGCTGTCCACCGGGGCCGCGGCTCAGAAGCTCGGTGGATATGTCAGTTACGTGGGAGGCCCCGGGCCGGCCGGGTTTCCGGACGGCCCGGAAGCGTTTCACCTGATTGTCATTGACAACGGCCGCAGCCGGATTCTGGCGGATCCGGCATTTCGGGAAATGCTCTGCTGCATCCGGTGCTCGGCCTGCCTGAATGTCTGTCCCGTGTACGGTAAAATCGGCGGACATGCCTATGGGTCCCCGTATTCCGGTCCTGTGGGTGCTGTGGTCACCCCGCTGCTGGCCGGCTTCAACCGGGCCGCAGACCTGTGTCGGGGAGAGACTCTTTGCGGGGCCTGTAAACAGGCGTGTCCCATTGATATCGACCTGCCCCGGATGCTCCGGGAGCTGAGGTTTCGGCTGGCGGAAGGCGATGCAGTATGGGACACGGTCCCCGTGAGCCGGCCGGAGAAAGCCGCCATGGAGGCATTTTCCTGGCTGACCACCCACCCGGCCGTCTTTCGAGCCGCCCTGTCAGCGGCTTCCCGGCTCCAAAGCCTGGCCGGGTCATCCCGGGATTCTCTTCACCGGCTGCCGGGCCCCTGGCCGGGTGGACCCGGTCCCGGGATCTGCGCAGAATCAGCCGGCAGCCGTTCCGGTCCCGGTGGAAACAGCTGAAACCGTCAGATAGGGGGGAGACGGGAGTATGACAGACCACCGCACCGAGTTCATTCAAACCGTCCGTGAGGCCTTGGCCCTGGACCCGGCCTCTGCTGAAAACCGCCGGGCCCGCCTGTTTCCCTCGGGGCTGAGTGACGAAGCCAAAAGAATTCTCCAGATGATCCGGGCCCGCACCGATAAGGACCGGCATCTCCTGCTGGAACGGTTGATGGAACAGGCCGTTCCCCTGAACCTTAAGGTCACGCCCGTGGAAAACCTGCCCGGGGCCGCCGGCTACATCGCAGACCTGATCAGGGACCGGTCACCGGAATGGGGGGAAAACAAATCGGTGATCCGGTGGGCACATCCCCTGGTGGATGCCCTTGACCTGGAGTCGGTCCTGGCAGAACAGCAGGTCCCGGTTCACACCAGTGCCCTGGATCCGGAGGCGGATCTTTTCCAAAAGAAACAGACCATCCGGGCCCATACTATTACGTCTTTTGTAGGGGTGACCGCCGCAGACTTCTGTCTGGCTGACACGGCCACCATTGTCATGAAAACCCGCCCGGACCAGGGCCGGGCCGTGTCCCTGGTTCCGGCCGTTCACGTGGCCGTGCTGACACTTGACCAGATGCTGGCAAACCTCACCGAGCTGTACACCCTGCTCGAACAGGACCGGATTGAGCACGAAACAGGGCTGACTCACCACATGGTCTTTATTTCCGGGCCCAGCAAACGGCAGATATCGAACTGATCATGGTCCACGGGGCCCACGGCCCCAGGGAAATGCATCTCGTGGTAGTGCGAAATGCTGCCTCTTAAAACAGGGACTTCTTTGGGTTGCAAAATACCGGCATGAAGAATATGATATTCTTGGTTTTAACCATCTGACCCAGAGGACATCATGAAAAATCCATTACTGAAATCACTTTTGAAGAGGAATTTCGAATCTGTCACATCTGCGGATATCAGGACGGGTTTCATTCTATGGTAAAACAGGGAAGGGACCATATCCAGTGGCTTTTTATCTGTCCTTCATGCCATGACATCTTTGATAACGGTCACGGACTGGACCGGTTATGAACATGATTTGTCAAGGAGACAGCCTCACTATGGGCATTTTTCTCATTTTTGCCGGAGATGCGGACAATGGCACTGTCAGTCGTTGACCTTTACCGGGACATCTTGCCCAAAACCAACTGCAAAGACTGCGGATATCCCACCTGTTTGGCATTTGCCAGCATGGTGGTGTCTGAAAATTTCCCATTGAAAACTGCCCGCACCTGCCAGAACAGATAATCGAGACGTGCAAGAAAGAGTTAGCGGCACAGTATGCCGCCGGCAAGTGGCTGAAGCGGGACATGAAACAGGATGCGCTTGCATGGGCCAGAGAAAATCCGCGTCCTTGAAAATAGAAGACCTGCCGGACCGAATCGGTGGGAAGATCATTGAAAAAGAGGGGCGGCCCGCCCTGGAACTGCCCTATTTCAACACGTCGGTTGTCATCACCCCGAACCAGATCATCCGATCCGACGGATCCGGGTTGACCCGGTATGAACAGGTATTTATCTACAACCACATGGCCCAGGGAGGCCGTGCGCTTCCATCGGGAAAATGGCGCAATCTGGTAGAACTGCCTAACACCGTATCAAAGATCAAGACCATGAAAGAAGTGGTGGAAACACCTTTAATCGAGTTTTTCCAGGGGAACACGGACGGCCTGAAAAGGGCGGCATTAACTCTTGGCGGAAAGGATCAGCAGAAAAATTTCCAACCGCGGATGTGGCCATGCTGTTTACCCCCCTGCCCCGGGTGCCGGTGATGCTGCTGTTCTGGGATACGTCAGATGACGATGGATTTGGTGCGGAGGTCAAGCTTTCCTTTGACGATACCATTACCCGGCACCTGGATATTGAATCGATTCTGTTTTTAAGCGAACGGCTCCGGGAACTGCTGTGCAGATGACTTGAGAAAATCCGGCACCAACGGCAGATAACGTATGTCCGGTTTCAAGAGGCAGGGACCGCATCCAAAATTAAATACGGGATTGTCAGGCTGATATGGCCGGTCTGGCGCGACATCCTGTTCAGCCGCCCTTCGATCCGGGCAAAGACGGATGACTGCCTTTCCGTGGGGACCAGGCTTTTCCAGCCATCCAGAAAAAAATTTTGGATCAGGTAATGACCAAACAGGGTGGTACCGTCGGCAAACCGTATGGAAAATCGGTCTTCAATGACCCGGCAAACCTCAAATCCGCAGGTGTGAAGCACCGCCTCCAGTCGCTTTCGGGACAGCCGTTTGCAAGGATCTGTTCCTGGATTTTCGCCGCGGATTCAGCCAGGCCCTGTTCCAGAAGCACCTGTTCAAACAACCGGTAAAACTCGGCCATGGTCTGTTCGGTATTCACGGCAATCACCAGCTGACCGTCCCGCTTCATCACCCTGCGGCATTCCCTGAATGTCTGGTGAACATCCGCCACATTATTGGTGCCGTTGTTGGAGACCACCAGATCGACGGACTGTGCCGCAAAGGCAGTGCCTCTGCCATTCCCTGCACGGCATGCACACCGGGCAGCCGGTACACCTGTTTTTTGGAGCCCAGCCGTGTCAGGGGCCGGAACAGGGGATCCAGCCCGATACATTGGCAGGTTGGCCCGAACCGGGATGCGATCTCGATGACGGGGAATCCCTCCCCGCAGCCGATATCCAGCACCGTGGCGTGCTTTCTGAACCGCAGGGTGTCCAGCAGGGCCAAGCCGAACGGTGCGGACCACAGCGGCAGTTCATCCATAAACACATTGAAATCATTCATCGGCACACCTCCTTGTTGCCACCAGCCGTATCAATCGATTGTTGACCGGACACACGATAGCATAGTTTGTTGACCGGGTCGATGGCTGATCATCCGTTCCAGGGAAAACAAGACGGTCCCTTGACACCCGGATTGAATCAATTGTACCTTGCATGCGGTAAAACTACATATTCAGCAATGCAGGAGTGATAATGAAAACGAGAATCACCGAGTTGTTCGGCATCCAGTACCCCATCATCCAGGGGGGGATGCATTATGTGGGGTTCGCGGAGCTGGCGTCTGCCGTGTCCGGTGCCGGGGGCCTGGGCATCATTACGGGGCTCACCCTGAAAACACCCCGGGATCTGGATCGGGAAATCAAGCGGTGCCAAGAGATGACAGACAAACCATTCGGGGTAAACCTGACTTTTCTGCCCACGGTGTCCTCGCCGGATTATCCGGGGTACATCAAGGCGATTATTGATAACGGCGTGAAAATCGTCGAAACCGCCGGCAGAAACCCGGAGCCGTACCTGCCCGTGCTCAAGGATGCCGGTGTGAAAGTCATCCACAAATGCACATCCGTCCGCCACGCTGTCAAGGCGGAAAAAATCGGGTGCGACGCGGTTTCCGTGGATGGGTTTGAATGCGGGGGCCATCCGGGCGAGGACGATATTCCCAACATGGTGCTGCTGCCCCGGGCCGCCGAAGAGCTGGGCATCCCGTTTGTGGCATCCGGGGGCATGGCGGATGCCAGAAGCCTGGTGGCGGCCCTGGCCCTGGGCGCGGACGGCATCAACATGGGCACACGGTTCATTGCCACCAAAGAAGCGCCCGTGCACGAGAACGTCAAGCAGGCGATTGTCAATGCCAGTGAAACCGACACCCGCTTGGTCATGCGGCCGTTACGCAATACCGAACGGGTCCTGAACAATGCTGCTGCCCGAAAACTGCTGGAAAAAGAAGCGTCTTTGGGCAGCAGGTTGCGGTTTGAAGATATCATGGATGAAGTGGTGGACGTCTATCCAAAGGTCATGCAGGAAGGGGACATGGAGTCCGGCGTGTGGTCCTGCGGTATGGTGGCCGGCCTGGTCCATGACATCCCCACCTGCAAAGAACTGCTGGACCGGGTCGTTTCAGAAGCCAGACAGATCATTGAAACCGTCTGACGGCCATGCTGTGACATGAAACATGAGGCGGCCATGACCGCCGGACAACCGTTCAGGATTCCTCCAGTTTATGGCTGTCGTCACTGGAGAGGTCCAGACCATAGACCTGTTTCAGGTCCCGGATCCGTTTCAGATTTTCTTCACTGAATGGGGTTTTGCCGTCAAAGGCATGAAGCACAATGCCTTCCAGCAGATCCCCCCAGCGTTATGTCATGAAACTCAGCCAGGCCCTTGAGAACTTTAACCAGCTGTTTTTCCATCCTTACGCCGGTCTGTACCCGTTGAATTTTTTTTAGATCCCTGGACGGCACTTTTCCGTGTCATGGCGGTCCCCTGAGAATATGGTGAATGCGGTCAAACCCAGGCCGGAAAGGACCAGGCCGGATACGGGCAGTAATAGGTCACCCTTTATGAATTCCCCAAGCAGGCCGAAGGCAATCATGGCGACCGGGATTGATCCGTTCCCCACGGTGGATGCCAGTGTAAACACCCGGATGGCAGCATCGTGCGACCAAACCCTATATTTCGTCAGCCGGCTATCGCCATAAAATGAGCCATTACTGTGATCATTGTCATTACCACCATGGGGAAAAACCGGGGAGAGGTCCTGTCCGTTCAACAGTCTTTTACTGGAAGTTTCTGGTACGCCACAAGGCCCGGGCGTATCGGACCCATCTGAACGATCTGTAACATCCCTGAATTACGGCTGATGGATGAAAGCAGATTTATTTCAGGAGATCGGATCACCGGATTTTTTTCAGTTTGCCGGGGTATTCACCGGCAAGATCCACATATAATTGTTTCCCATAGGTCCAGAAATCCTTGTGCCGCTGCTGAACATCTCCGATGATCCGGTATGGGACGCCACCGGTGATTTTTCATCCGGTATCCGGGTTTTCTGGGGAATGACCGATCCTTCCGCCACAATGGCCCAGGCCCCCACCCACTACATCAAATCCGATGACAGCACCGATACCGATAACGGCATGGGTCCTGATCAGCCGGCCGTGGATGATGGCACCATGGCCCACGGTCACATGATCCTCCAGTTCCAGCAGGCCGTCCGGACGGATATGGAGAATGGCACCTTCTTCCACGGCCGTGCCCCGGCCGATGTGAATTGTGCCCGTAATCCCCCGGATAATGGCCCCGTGACCGATATAGCAGTTGTCCTGTATTTCCACATCACCGATCACCCTTGCCGAATCACTGATATAGGTATTTTTTCCAATCTTCGGAATTCTGTTTCCATACTGATACACAGTCATCTGTTTTTCCTTTCCTGTTTCAGCCGTTCCTTCCCGGGGCTTGATTATATCTCCTGAAACCCGGTATGTCTTTTTTTATATAAATTGCCGGATTCAGAAAACGGGTTGCAATAATATAACGAATGTAATATTATATCTGTTATATTATAAACTGCATAAATTCAGGAACCTTGTCCATGCCCCCGCAGCAGACCATCACCCGTGAAAAAATTGTGGCGGCCGCGTTTACCCTGGTGCGGAAAAAAGGGTTCCATGCATTGTCGGCCCGGAATATCGCCAGGACGCTTTCATGCTCCACCCAGCCCATATACTCGTGCTTCCGCAGCATGAAGGCACTGGAAGAGGCGGTCACAGACCATGCCCGGTCGTATGTTGCCGAGACATACCTGGCCGGGAATTTTTTTCCACGGGAACCTTTTTTCAGCATGGGACTGGGATATATCCAGATGGCAAAAAATGACCCGCAGCTCTTTGACCTGGTCTACCAGTCAGGCCGGACCCGGGCATTACCGGGTGCCGATCCCCCGGCCAGGCATCAACGGGCGCTAATCGAATTCATGAAAACCGATCCCCGGCTCAGGGGACTGGATGAGGACACCCTTTCACGGATTCTGAAACACATGTGGATCTACACCCACGGACTTGCCATGCTGGCACGGAACAACCCGGAATACAGCGACGTCTGGATCCGCGAAACACTTCACGACATGGGCCGCATCATGATCACCCGCATTTACCAGGAAAAGGAATCCCGATCCAATGAATTTTTTGTGATTAACGCAAGTCCGAAGACCAGACACAGCATCACCCTCCAGCATTTGTATTTCCTTGAGCAGCAGTATCCACAGCACCGGTTTGAGATGGTGCATGCGGCGAACCAGATACCGGTCTATGAAAAAAACCGTTCGGCCGTGCAGGAACTCATGGAAACAGTCAAAACCTGTGATGCCCTGATCTGGTGTTTTCCCGTGTATTACACCTCCGTGCCGTCCCAGCTCAAGCGCCTGATTGAACTGTTTTTTAAAACGGAGCAGGGGGGACCGTTTAAAGGAAAGTATGCCACGGCCTTTACCACTTCCATCAATTTCTTTGATCACACGGCTCACAATTATATCCAGGGGGTGAGTGAAGACCTGGGCTTTCAGTTCATTCCCTCCTACTCCGCCCATATGGATGATTTTTTCAACGCGGATGAACGGGAAAAGATGACTCAGTTCTTTGGCTGGTTTGTCCGGTGCATCGAACAGAACATACCGGTCCAGCGGAAATATCCCCCTCTGGATATCATTCCTGTCCGATACCGGCCGGACCTGGAAGCCCTGGACGGTTCGAACATGCCCTCGGCCGGGCCCGGGATTCTGCTGCTCACGGATGAACAGGATACGGACGGCAACCTGGTCCATATGACCCGGGTCTTTACCCGGCTGCCTGAAAGAAAGGGTTGAAAAGAAAAATATCCGGCAGATCGGCCTGAAAAATGGGTGTCTGGGGTGCTGTACCTGCGGGTGGGACAATACCTGTGTTCAGAAAGACGGGTTTTGTCGATTTTTCAATAAAACGGTCAAACCCGCCAGGGTCATCATCATTGCCGGCAGCATCCGGGACCATCACCTGTCAGCCCAGTGGAAAAAATTTTTGACCGCACCTTTTTTAACGGGCATGCGCCTGTACTGAAAGACAAGTGGATCGGGTTTATCATCTCAGGGCCGTTGAGCCACCGCCAGAACCTGAGAGAAACCCTGGATGTACTTGCTGAAACCTGGTACACGAAACCCGTGGGCGTGGTCACGGATGAGCACGAGACCGAAGCCGGGATCACCCGTCACCTGGAAGGGCTGGTCCAACGCCTGGATCTGGCCCGGAAAAACCGCCTGAGTTTCGGTCCGAAATTCTACCATGCGGGGGGGCAGAAAATTTTCGAGGGATTTTATTTTCAATACATCCGCCGTGTTCCGGGCAGATGACCGGTTTTACAGACAGATCAAATTGTACGGCACCTTTCCCCAGCGCCGGTTTGGGAAACGGCTGAAAAATGCCCTGTTTTCCTTTTTCTCCGGCTGACACCGGTACGAAAAAAAATCCATCAGGGGTTCATTCCAGCAATGGTGTCCCCGTACAAAAAAAACCCTGGAAAAGCTGAAGCGATAGTGACACCTGTCTCGGCCGTTTTCCGGTTATCGGCTGCAGGCTTCCCCAAGGGCAGAATTGAATCCACGTATTGACTGTAGGGCGGACATGTTCTCGGAATGAACTATTACCAGTTCCAGGTCAGCATAAGATTGAGGCCGTGCTGCCGGTCATCAGAACGCCGGTAATGGTAGCCGGCATTGACGTCGAGCTGACGGTGCAACCGGTGGGTGATACCCAGACTGGCCAGGGTCCGGGCATTCGACGGGGTAAAGCCCTGCAGATGGAAGCGATAGTGCGACACACTGCTCAGGCCCATGTCAAGTGATTGAGGGTTATCCTCGAATTCCTTCTCTCGAACCATTTCGCCAAAAATCCGGGTGGCGGAAGTCAGTTGATGACTGAGCTGAAGGCCGATACCCAGGCGGCGGCTGATCCGCCGCTGGTCCTGAAAGATCATGGTGGTAGTGCGGCGGTTCTGTTCCTGATAACCGTCCACCTCAATACGCACCACATCGGCACTGAGAAAGGGGCTGACCTGCCACCTGTTGCCGGAATCAGCCAGATTATAACCGATGCGGCCCGACAGTCCATAGAGCCGGCCGTCACTGGCGCCCTTTTCCGTGCGGCGGGTTTTACCAAGGATCAACCCGCGCATGAGATCCGGATAGTCAAGATATCCCAGGCTGAAACCGCCGTTCAGCCACAGACGCTCCCGCTGGTACCGGACGAATCCCCCGAACAGGTAACTGTTCATATTATATTCGGAACTGTTGCCTACTTTCAGCTCCCTGTTCTGAAAACCCAGGCCCAGACAAAGATGCCAGTCTCTGTCCGGACGATAACTGCCCCCTATGGTCAAACCGAGACCGTCACTGTCTCCTTCGGCAACGGCGGCTCGGTTGTGGAATTCGTCGCGAATGCCGCTGGTGCTGAAAAACTGCGCCACTGACCGACCGTCTCCGATCGCCCTGTCGGAGCCTGGAGCTGATCTTGAAAATGGAGCAGGCTGGACATGGCTATTTCCGGAAGCAGGGTGATTTCCCAGGGTGCAGACACGATGCTGTAGATGAAGTCGCCACTGATCTGATGCATCGACGCGGTGGGATGGACACTGTCACTGAAAAGCAGCCGGCCGGGATCGGGACTGATGCCGGAAATACCCCAAACCGGGTGCTCCTGGTTCACGCAATCACTGAAACAATAGTCTGTCTGTGCAATGGTGGGGTCAAAGCCAAAGGCGGCTAGGTTGTCCTGTATTTCGTTGATAAGTCCGCGGGAGTTGAGACGGATGACATTGCCCCCCAGTTCTGACAGTTGCCGGTCCAGTTCCCGGTTAAACAGATCCGCGGCATCAGACAGCCGGTCACGCTGTCCGGTGATGACGCCTTCCGGTGTCATCCCGATATCCGGCAGATCGGAAACGATGATGACCCGGGCGCCGCATTCTGCAGGGCAGCAACGCCTGACACCAGATAGCCCGCCGCCGCTTGGGCGGAAGCCTGGTCTGTGATGTTGCCCTGAAACACATCGTTGCCACCGCCGTTGACATAATACAGCGCATTCGGGTCCGCGTGAGTAAACTCACTTAGAAAGCCCGGCCGCCTGGCCAGTACAAAACCGGCCCCGGAATAACCTGGCGGGACAGTGGTCTGAGATTCAGTGATGATGGAATTAAGCACTTGGCCGGTGCGGTACCCGCTCACCGCATAGTTGGTGCCGGCCGGTAAACTCCCCTGCAGCCCCGGGGTAGACGGCAGGGCCCTCAGGCCCAGCCGTTCTGCCAGCTGCTGTGTAAAAACAGCAGCAAACGGTTCGCCACTGCCATCCAGATAAGTGGGGCCCGTTCGATTGGTAGAGCGCCGGGCATTGTTGAAAGCGGAATCATAGAAGTCACTGCTTGTGTCTGGAAACTGGCCGCTGTCACTGAGTGAATCGCCAAAAATAATCAGCTGGGAATAGGGCATTGCCTGGATTGTAACCGGCAGGCAGATGCATACCATGGCGGCCGCCAGCCACCTGACCGTTACCAGTCTGCCGAACCGATCACTCCAGTTCATGGGTGGCCCGGCCGGATCTGGTGAAGGCTGAAGGTAATTGTTCAATTGGGAATGGCAGGTCGGCATTTTTGGGGATCGGCGTAAGATACATGGAAGCCGCATTGCCGCCATGTAAATCTGCCAGTGATTCGGCCTTGTCATGGGAAAAATAATACAGTTTAACAAAGAACCAGGCTTTCAGGGAATAGGGACCGAGCAAAGAGGCCTTGATTCTTTCCTTACCATTGCTTACCAGAACATTCATGTTCTCCGGTCCGGGCAGGTTTGGGAAGTGGTATTTGAGTTCCATAGGACCCTCCAGATCACCTGGCCGTTAAGTTGAAATTTAAAATACGTAGGACAGGAACCCTGTTTTTGTCAAGAACTATTATGATATTTTTTGTTTGTATTCAGCGGTTGTAAATATTATGCTGGGCAATGATTTTTTCACAACTGTGAAATATTGACAAATGCCATATTTCAAGGAGTCCGAACATGGGAATGACTGCTGTCATCATTCTTGTTATTGCTGCCGCGGCCGGGTTGTATTTCATGAAACGGTTATCCGGCGGGCACACCCGGCAAAGGGGACCGGAAAGCCGGCCGGCTGCCGCCCCGCAGGCGCCGTCCCCGGAAGAGGAATACACCGGCATTGTCGACATGCTTTTGAAACTCAACATCATGATGCGGAAGGATGCGCGGTTTCAACGACGTACCAGACCGAAATCGAAGCGATCATTGATGACCTGATGGCGGTGATTCCCGCCATGATGGAACGGTACCCGGGGGAAACTCTGACCTATGAATTAAAAAAATCGGAAAAACGCATCTTTACAAAACCGTCAAGGAGTATCTTGATCTGTCTGAGGACAGCCGCACCAGCCAGGCCGGGGTGTTCCAACAGACCATTGACAGTCTCCGGGAGGTATCCAACCGGTCCAGGAACATCGTGGAAAAAATGAAACCGCAGAATTCAAAACCATGGCCAACTTTTTGGCAGGAAAATTTTCATCATAAGACATTCCATTAATCTGTGATATGCGGAGGCACACATGAACGACATGGCAGCTGATATTCAACAGGTGGCCCAGCAGGCCAAGGCACCCGTGCTTGCTGAAATTGACCAGGTGTCCGGCCAGGGGGCGCTGACTCCGGTTCAGACCCCGGCCAGCCTGGAACCGGTCCAGCCACGGCACCTGACCGTGGAAGAGATCCAGGCCCTGGAGGCCCGGGCCGAT
>LQAG01000427.1_pt1 | contig 11930 bp, 18 predicted proteins | sample 1535801 | NCBI WGS metagenome assembly LQAG01 (sample SAMN04331584, study PRJNA305678) | bioreactor metagenome | isolation source: bioreactor_3 inoculated with Wadden Sea sediment 1st replicate of a... | place: Germany:Bremen | reverse complement strand
GTGGAGTGGGTGAAAAATCCAGGAATCAGCGGGAAAGGGGGGCGGCAATGGTGGCCCGGACGGATTCGATGGTTCGTTCCATCTGATCCGAAGTATCGGGCAGGACACGCACCGTCCGGTGTACGATAATTTCCACCGGGCCGGGCCGCAGATCCAGGGAATCCGGGGGCAGGACTTCACGCGAGTGCCTGATGGTGACTGGCAGCACCGGCAACCCGGTTTCCCTGGCAAACACGAAGGCCCCTTTTTTAAAGGGCTGTACTTGTCCGTCCCGGCTCCGGGTGCCTTCGGCAAAAAACAGGACCGACGCTTTTGGAGACATCCGTTTTCTGGCCTGCCGAATGGACTCAATGGCCGACTGATGGTGTGAGCGGTCAACGAAGATACATCCCAGGTAATGGCAAGCAATACCGAAAACAGGGATTTTTCTGAGCTCCTGTTTCATGACCCATTTGATATGCAGCCTAATGAATCCGTGGATTGCCGGGATGTCCACCATGGACTGGTGGTTGGCCACCACCACATAGGGCCGCCCCGGAGTGTAGTTTTTCTGCCGGTCAGGGTGACCTTGACCGGCGCAATTCCACAGGCCAGGCGGGACCACAGAACCGCCAGTCCATTGGAGGCATCCTGGGAAACAAATGCGCCCACAAAAATGCAGATCAGTCCCAGAACCAGGGTGATGATCACCATGAAGGGAATCGCCACCAGCCACTTATAGGGTTGATAACTCCATTTGAAAACCGGTTCACGGGGTGGTCGGTTCCCTGGTTTCTTCTGCTTCTTCCGGCGGCACAAGTCCTGCCAGTTCACGGGCATAGGCGGTGATATCATCCACAACATACGGCTTCAGGGCGAAACATAGTCATTCATGGATGATATGGACGGCACCGAGTCATCCTTGTCCTGACCGAACAGCTTCAACACTCGTTGAGATCCGTTTTCAAGAAAGACAGCCAGGTTCGGTATAGCCGTTTCCAGGTCGGCTTTTTTCATATCCGTCATATATTGATCACAGGTGAGGTCGGTCAGGGAATGCAGCAGGTTGGAAACGGTTTTTGGATTCGGTGACGCGCCGTCTTCATAACGGAACGCCGGTTTTTTCTCCTGTTTTTCATTGTCTTCCGGCTGCTGAGCGGTCAGAGTCACCTGTTTTTCCGGGGTTTGAATCGTTATTTTATGGATGTCGTCTTCCTGGAACGCCAACACCTGCCTGTCTCTGAATTCATTCAGGGATTTGTTGAAATAGGACCTGATACTGTCTTTTGCCTGATAGATGTGGGGATCATTTCCCAGCATTACAAAGGTGTGGTTGAAAGTGGGGGCGGTTTTACCGATTTTGATTGACAGTGCCGGAACATCTCCCTGAAAAGCGGTCACAGTCAGGCAGTGGGATGGGTCCAGTTCATACCGGGCCACATCCTGTTTTTCAGAGACCAGGGCGGACAAGGTCAGATGGGACATCACATTCAGCATCTGTTCAACTGCGGCACTGTCGGCCGGATATGCCTGCTCTGAAACTGCCCATCCGGATTTGGTCCGGGTGAATTCAAATGTCTGATTCTCTTTTTCCACGGTCAGGCGGTCGATGGTTTTCATATCCACAGCCGGAGGCTCCGGCAGGGTATAATGACGGCGGTCCTTTTTTTGCAGCACCAGATAACCGGCCAGAATTGCAATGATCAAGAGGGGAATGAGGTATCCTTTTTTCATGGCAGAAGGTCCTTTATGATTTGAACTGGTTGGCAATCTTTTTCCGGCGGGCTTTGCCCGTTCCCCAGACCATCAGGCCGAAAACAAACACCAGCACAGGCAGCACGGCGATATTCAGGGTTTTGATTGCACCGCGGACCACGGGGATGGTGGCATCCAGTGGATTGAGGGTCTGCTGTTTGCTTCTCAGGGCGGCAATCTCATCCTCACCGTTCAAATGGTCGATGGCGTTCAGGATAAATGTGGCATTGGTGGTCCGGCCTTCCGGGTCCAGCATGTTGTCCATCAGCATCTGGGAACATCCCAGTACAAATATTTTGACCGGAACAGAAGTTTCCAGAATCCGGTTTTGGGCCACCACTTCCTGAGAATCGACCGGTGTCATTGATTCAGATACCCCTTCGGTTTCCTCTGAATCGGTAGTTTCCTGATGATCTTCGGTCTCACCGGATGCCGGAATATCGGTTTCACCGGTTTTCTTTTCCGGAACGGGTTTGTCTTTGAAGTAGCTGGTGAATGTTCCTTCCAGCAGATACGCCATGTCATAGCTGCTCATTTCTTCAGATGATTCCGGAGGGGATATGAACATGGGATTCAGGTTGATATTGTCTTTCATGAGCCAGGATTCCTTTGAACTGCTTAAAAGCCGGGTGGCGGCCACATTCCCGGATTCCAGGACGTCCGTTTCCACAGACAGTGGCGATGCCTGCATGGCAATGATGCCTTTGATGTTGCGCATGAATGAAGGGGTATTGTTAATGGTGTCTTCCTTGAGCATGGGCGCAAAATAGATGATCTGTTCTCCGCCTTCCCGGGGCTGGTGTTTATAGGCCACCTTGTCCATGATATATCCCGGTGTCATGTTGATGCCGTAATGGGCCAAAAGTTTCTCCAGTCCGGTATCCAGGGGGATGTACTGGGGCATGCCCATGCCGCCCGGGCATTGATTTCATTGAACGCATCACTGAAAAAACGATGTTGGTGCCTTTCATCAAAGCCTGGTCGATCTGGAACAGTTCGTAATCGGAAAACGGCTCTGTGGGCTTTGCAATGATCAGGCAGTTGAGGCTGTCGGGAATGGTCTGTTCCTTGAGGGCGATCTGCCGGATGTTGTACCGGCTGGATAACAGATCGTTGAATACCTGCATGCCGCCGGAGCCTCCCTGCATCATGGCCATGCGGTCAGGGCCCAGGGTGGGGGCACCGTGGTCCGCCAGAAAACCGATATCCTGGTTGATACCGATCATTTTTCCCATGATATCCATAACTTCCCGTTCCAGGGTTTCCGGTTTTGCCATCTGGTAGGTGGTTCCGATAATGGGCAGGTCCACGGCAGTGATAAGCGGAAGACTGTGTGTCTGATCCTTGTATGTCAACACCAGTCCGGCAGCTCCCTGGCCTTCATGAATGTTGTTTTTCGGAATGTCCGGCCAGGACAGGGCCAGCAGATCATATTTTTTTCCGACTTCGGCCAGTGTCTGTTTGTCCGTAATATCCTTGTGGCTCAATGACAGAATGTTCCGGCTTTTGGCGTTGATACCCTCAATGGTTTTTCCACGATACTTTTGAGGTTCGGCAGGTCGTTGAGTCCGATCATCGGGGCGATGTCGTTAAGGGAAGAGGACAGGTACAGGGTCGCCTGGATTTTGTCTTCCAGCCGCAGCAGGGCAGACACCTTGTTGTTGAGTTTTTGGAGGGCCGTGGTCAGCCGGTATTCCAGTCCGTCTGTGGAGGTCACGGCATTGATTTTTTCAATGAGGTCTCCATGGATGAGCACCAGGCCCATGTACGCATTTTTGAACTGGATTTCATCATTTTCCACGATTCGGATCTGGATGGGAGAAATGCCGTAGCTTTGGGCCAGCTCCCGGTTTTCCACGGCTTTTGCACTCAAATCCCCTTCTTCCGAAGACACATTATAGAACTGATAGTTGAACAGGCGGCCGGCCCGGGCAGCATATTCATCCAGCAAATCCTTTAGATAACGTTCCGTGTTGTTGTGAGGAGCGGGCAGGTTTTGGAAAAAACACCTTGATGCTCAACGGTTCGGACAAAGTGGCTGCCGCTTTTTTACTGGCCTCTGACAGAGAAAAGATTTTGTTTCCTGTCAGGTCTGCCCTGAAAAAAAGGTTGAGTCCGGCGATATTCACCAGAACGATGACGGCCATATATAGAATAAACTTGATATAGTGTTCCTTAAAAACTACCATGGCGCCTCCTTAATTTTTTCCTGCATCACAAGATGGGTGGAAAAGAGAAAAATTGATACCAGGCTGAGAAAATAAATGATGTCCCGGGTATCCAGGACCCCTTTGGAAAAATTGGCAAAATGGGTGTTGGCCCCGATATATTCGATCAGCCCCACTATTTGCGACGGCACGAAGAACAGCATTCGGTTCAGGATGGTCAACGTGAAGCACAGCGCACATCCGATGATAAAGGCAATGATCTGGTTCCGGGTCAAAGCGGATGCAAACAGCCCCATGGCACAGTAGGCACCGGCCAGAAACACGGCCCCGATATACCCCCCCGGCCACAGGGCCCCAGTCCAGATCTCCAATAAAGGAGATGAACACCGGGTAGGACAGGGTGGGCACCAGCATGGTACTGGTGAACAGAGTGGCAGCGATAAATTTGCCTAAAGCGATCTGGCTGAAAGAGACCGGTAAAGTCAACAGCGTTTCATAAGACCCCACATTTTTTTCTTCCGCGAACAACCGCATGGTGATGGCGGGAACGAAAAATGAGAATACCATGGGCAACAACGCGAAAAAATCCCGCAGATCGGCCCGGCTGTAAATGAAAAAGTGGAAAGAAAAACCATCCGGTCACGATCAAAAACAGGGCGATCACAATATAGGCAATGGGGGATATGAAATAATCCTTGAACTCTTTGAATGCAATAATCTTGATTTGTGACATGATCAGGTGTCCTCCCGGGTCAGTTTCTGGAAAACATGTTCAAGCGCCTGGGTTTCTTTGGCCAACTCCATGATTATCCAGTCGGTTTCCTTGATTTTCAGGTAGAGGTCAGACCGTATATCCCTGTCGGAAGGTCCCTGGATTTCAAAGCATACCAGGTCTTCTGTATCCGGGGCAGGGCTTTGACGGATAGACTCGGACCCATGTTTGCCAGAAAATGTTGGGCGCTCTTTTGATCCGGTCCTTTCAGGGTCAGGCGGATCAGGTTGTCCTGGAAAGCACCCTGCTTGAGGTGGGCCGTGGTGTCGTCGGCCACCACTTTTCCGTTGTTGATGATCACGATGCGGTCGCAGGTGGCTTCCGCCTCGCTGAGGATATGCGTGGAAAAGATGATGGTTTTTTCTCTGCCGATCTGGCGGATGATGCTGCGGATCTCAGCGATCTGGTTGGGGTCCAGGCCGGAGGTGGGCTCATCCAGGATCAAAATTTCCGGATCCGACATCATGGCATGGGCAAGTCCCACCCGCTGCTTGAGGCCTTTAGATAGAGTGGCGATGGGTTTGTGCATGATACCGGACAGCCCGCATAGATCCGCCAAGGTGTGAAACCGTTCCTGCTGCAGGGAAGGATCGGTCAATCCTTTGAGCTTCGCCACATAGGTCAGGTAATCATACACCATCATATTGTGGTACAGGGGGGCGGATTCCGGCAGATATCCCATCATGGATTTGATTTTCAAGGTATCTTCAGGCATGTGAAGGTCTTTGACTGAAATCGTCCCGGACGTTGGCTTGAAAAATCCGGTGAGCATCCGCAAAGTGGTGGTTTTCCCGGCACCGTTTGGCCCCAGCAACCCTAAAATCTCTCCGGGTCTCACCGACAGGCTGATGCGGTCCACCGCACAAAAATCATGGTAGTATTTGGTCAGGTCTTGAATCTCTATCAATGCAACCTCCTTGGTTAAAAATCTTCCAGCACCCGGCTTTTATTCAGAAAAGCCTGAAGATCCTCCGCTGTTTTCCGGGCCGCCAGAACCGCTTTGCCCAAATGCCGGGAGAAAGGATCATCCTTGCCCAGCTTCCGGGTCACGGACCGGTACAGGTGTTCTCCTTTTTCAAAATGGGCCATTACCTCGGCAGCCAGTTTTTTACGCTCTTCATGGCGGCGTTTTTTCACTTTGAATCACGGACTCCAGTTTTTGGACCGCATATTCCACCAGCGCATCCCGGGGCATGTCATAGGTCTTTGATACTTCACTGAGTGCATCCACTGTCCTGCGACTCATGACATAGGTTTTCTGACGTCGGGGGATTTTTTCAAACTGCGGAAGCCGGATGGACCGGGCCAGTTTTTCCACGGCCCCCATCTCTTCGATGATATGGTCAAACAGAGATTTCTGCTTGATACCCATGTGAACCGCCACCAGCCCGATGGCATCAATGGCTTTCTGGGACAGTTTGAACGTCGCCCGGACAGACTGCCTTCCCCGCAGGTCCAGCACAGTCGGCCCGGAAGCGGGTGACCTGGTGGGTGTCATAAGGAATACCTCCTCTTAAACTGTCCGCATTATTACAGCAAATTTTTCAAAAAAAGTAATGATTATTTATCGTAGCCGATGACTTTACAACAAAATATAGGCCGGATCAACCCCAAATTTGGCAGATTACCAAAAGATCATCCAGAATGATTCCTGGGAAACAAGGATCATTCCCAGACAGAGACCGGTACCGGCCAACAGAAAACCGGCTCTTTCCCACCGGGATCGAATGCGGGATCGGTTCGAATTTCGGAATAGCACCGGGCGGTCATGGCCAGGCTTAGGTGATTGGCAGCCATCACGCTTTTTTTCAGTAATGGCAGCGCAAGAAACCGGATTCGGCGTACCGGGTTTTTTCTGACGCTGCCGCACCGGGCATTGATGGCATCTGCGGTCTGAGATGCCTGGGCCAGAATCAGGGGAAAAAAGCGCAGGAACAGGCTGATCATTAAGGCCACCCGTTTTTCCGGAACAAAAGGCACGGGTTTCAGAAACCATTGGGCCGCGCTTTTGAGTGCCGCGGGCTGGGTGGTGGCGGCAAAGAGCAGGCCGGTCACCATGACCAGAAAAAACGGGATGCCACCAGGGTTCCCTGAGCCAGGCCCTGTCGGGTTGTCTCGATGGAAAAGAGAGTGAAAACCGGATCTCCGGGCACAGTGACCGCCCTGGCAGCTGCCATGATGCCCAAAAGCAGAATAAACCCTTTCAAGCGGATGGTCAGACGGCCCAGGGTGACCCCCTGGGCCAACAGCTGTGGGTAGATCACCAGGAAATAAGCCAGACAGGCGCTGAATCCGGAAAAAAACAACGTCATGCTCAGCATGCAGACCAAGACAGTCTTGACCCGGACGTCCAGGGCATGCAAGGCCGAGGTGCCGGCCTGGAAGGAAAACAGGGTCAGGTCTGCCATGGTGGAAAGGTATATCCCATTCGGGAAAAACAGGGTTCCCTGATACCGAACCGCTCCAGGCACCCCAGCAGATCAACGGGGCGGCCGGTCCTCGGCCAGGCGGCCCTGATGATCCATGATCAGCATCCGGGAAGCCAGAAAGATCACGTCTTCCACGTCATGGGTTGCCATGAAGATGGTCTGCCCTTCGCGGTTCAGCCGGCAGATGGTCGCCACCAGCTCCTGGGAGGCGGGATAGTCCAAATTGGCGAACGGTTCATCCATGACAATAATTTTTGGATCCATAACCAGAATGCCGGCTATGGCCAGCCTCCGTTTTTCTCCGCCGGACAGGGTGGCGGGGTTCCGGTCTTTCAAATGGGACAGATGCATGCGTGCCAGGACCTGATCCACTTTTTCTCGAATCCGGGTCCGGGGGGTGCTCAGGTTCTCCAGGCCGAATGCCACTTCATCTGCCACAGTGTCGCCCACGATTTGGGTGTCGGCATCCTGGAACACCATGCCAATGGTCTTCCGGGTGACGGTCAAATCAGTTGTCACCGGACGGCCATACAGCCTGATATCACCTGAAGTAGGGGATATCAGGCATTGAGATGCCGGATCAGTGTGGTTTTTCCGGATCCGTTGGGCCCGGCCAGAAGGATGAATTCCCCGGGAAAAATCTGAACGCAGATATCATGGATTCCTGTGCCGTCACGGAATTCATGAGTCAGATGATCGATTTCCAGGATAGGGCCCGGCATCAGGGATCATTCCTTGAACAACGGGCGGATTTTTTTTGCAATGATCGCAGCGCCGGCGATCTTGACGGCATCTCCCAGAAGAAACGGTAATAATCCCAAAGACACTGCCTTGCCCCAGGACAGAGAGAAAGCTATTTTCAGCCATGGTACACCGATCCCATAAAGAACCACAGAGCCGGAGACCATGGCCAGAATGTCACGAAACAAGGTTTTCCCCAAAAACTTCGACAGTGCACCGGTCAACAGCACGGCAGGGAGGTATCCCAGCAGATACCCACCAGTTGGACCGAACAATTTACCGATACCGGAAGTGCCCCCGGCAAACACCGGCAAACCAGCCAGCCCCACCAGCAGATAAACAGCCACACAGGCCGTGCCCCAGGCCGGCCCAAGAATGAGGCCAGCCAGCAGGACAAACATGTTCTGGAGCACAATGGGCACCGGTCCGATGGGAATGGCTATAAACGCGCCCACGGATATCAGGGCTACGAACAATGCCGCATGAATCATGTATTTCAAACTGTCCGTCTCATTCATTTTGTTCTTCCTTTCAGGTATGAAAACAGTCGCCGTAAATGATGGAATGAGTTTGATGGTCGTCATCTTTCACCCACAGGGTCCCGGCCTCATCCACATCTATGGCCCGGCCTTTAACAATCTGATGCCGGGTTTCCACCCGGACCCGGGTGCCGATGGTGCTGGTGCGCCGTTTCCAGTCAGCCATGATGCCGGGGCATCCAGGTGACGGGTCCGAAGGGCGAATTGATCCATAAATTGTGCCAGGATCTCTTTCTGGACACGGGCCGGCCTAAAGCCTTTTGAAGGGAGATGGCTGAAAAGCATCGGAAGACGCATCATTGTTGACATTGAGTCCGATCCCCACCAGAAGATACCGGATCATGTCCGCCCGGGTTTCGATTTCAGATAGAAGGCCGGCCAGTTTTTTCCTTCCAGCAGCAGGTCATTGGGCCATTTGACCGGTACGTCCAGCCCAAATAGGGATTCCAGCGTCAAAGACAGGCTCAGGGATGCGGCAAAATTGTATAGATATGCCAAAGCCGCCGGGACGTCCGGCGTCAGAATCAGGGTGATCCAGAGTCCGCCCGGACCTGATTCCCATTTCCGGTTGAGCCGGCCCCGGCCTTTTGTCTGGTTCTCCGCCACCACGCAGCTGAAATGGGGCGCTCCCTGCCGGGCCAGTTCTCTGGCCTTGTCCATGGTGGTAGTCACCTGTGAAAAAAATGGATTCTTTCAGATAACGGCGGGTCGAAACAGGCCGGCAGCAGAAGGTTTTCCGGATCTGGCAGAAAATACCCTTTTGGGCTGGACTGGATGTTGAATCCTTCTTTTTTCAAGGCCTGGATGTGTTTCCAGACCGCCACCCGGGAGATCCCGGTTTGTTCACTCAGATGAATCCCGGAAACAGTGGCCCCGTTTGCTTTGTAAAATCCTTCCAGAATGATTTGTCGGGTATGTGAGATTTGGTTAACCATCATGATGTTTAATGGTTAACAGAAAATCGGATTTAGGTCAAGCAGATATGTTTGCTGCCCATTTTTTTTCTGCGGTTTTTCTTGAACCTGAATGCCATCTGGTCTATAAGCGATACACCATGTTAAAGGAAATACACATATGCAGGTGATCAGAAGGGTTCTGCCTCATGCATCCGATTTTAAAAGATTCTGGAAGGACAGCGGTCCGTTTGAATTCGCGTTGACCAGTACGGAATATCCCCCGGTGCTGCTGGCGCCTGAAGAATGGATATTCGGGCATACGGTCCGGGATGTGCTCGAGACGTTAATGGGGTTTTCTTTGGGAAAAGCAAAGGTTGTTCGCTCGGAGTTCAATCCTCAAAATACCCGGATACTGAGACCTGACAACCTGATTCCATGGAAAATTCAGCCGTTTCCCAAAGAATGGAATCATATGCCGTGTGATTTTTTCACGCCTGAAGGGCATCTGACCCGGGTGGTGGCGGACCGGGTGGCTCACAGCCGGTTTTCAGGGGATGAGGCCCAGCAGGTGACGGCTGCTTTTTCGATCTACTGGAAAATCATTTGGATGCCATGGGATATGAGCTGCTCAGACCCCGGGGAAATGCCCGGTATGCCGCCATTCAGGACTATATTTCGGAATGGGAAAAGGACGAGGCTGACGCCGGGTTGCTCTGACCGGTTCCGGTATTCCGGTCCATGGAAACGGAATACCCGGAAGCGGAAACTGTTTGTAAAGCGGAATCCCTGGCGGGACTGTGCCGAACCGTTTTCTCACTGAAAGGATGCCCGGATAAACGGCGGGGCGCGGTGCTGCGGTCCCTGGGATCAGATCTCGTTGTTGAGAATTTTGTCACACAGCAGCTGTTTATAGTTGATGCCGGCTTTCTGGAATCCTTTGGTGCCGTATTTCATATTGCCCTCCAACACCAGAAACCGGCCCCTGGATTCCACGATATCGATACCCACATCATCCCATCCGCATTTTTGAGCGGTTGTCAGGGCCAGTTCCAGGGCCGCAGCCGGTACCGGATTCAGGCAGATCTCCCCTCCCTGGGAAATGTTGGTTTGGAACCGGCCTGCCAACGCGATCCGCCAATAGGCCAGGGCCACTGTCTTTCCGATGACGACGACCCGTATGTCCCGGTTCAGAGGCAGGTATTCCTGAATATAGGCCGGATTTTTCCGGGATAGATAGCCGGCCAGGTCTGCCGGGTTTCTGATGAGAAATACTCCGTTGCCCTGGGCCGATCCCCGGGGGATCTTGGCAATGAATGGGAAAAAAAATTCAGACAAAATCGCCTGTTTCTGGCGGGGGCCGTAGAAAATCCGGGTCCTGGGATGCGGAATGCCCTGCATCTGAAATATGGCGGTCTGCCGGATTTTGTCCATGGCAAAGGTGTAGGTGTGAAAACTGGGAAACGTGGGTTTTCCCATGGCATTGAACAACCCGGCATAAAAAGCGGTGGGATAGAGGACCCGCCGTGCTAACAGCAGACGTCGCTGTTCTTCCGGTCTATAATCGGAAAATTGGGACGTAATCCAAGGTAGTGATCCGTCGGCAATCCCTGAGGCGGGCTCCGATGGCCACCAGGTCGGAATCTCCCGGCCCGGGACCGGATTCAGGACCGGTCATAGCATGGGATTGGCCTGCTGCCATCGCCAGGTATCCGTGCACATATCATCCAGGGTCCGGACCGCTTTCCATGCCAGTTCCTTTTCCGCTTTTCCGGGATCGGCCCAGCAGGCCCCGATATCACCGGGTCTTCTTGCGACGGTTTCATAGGGGATGGGGCGGTGGCAGGCCCGTTCAAACCCCTGTATCATTTCAAGCACGGAATGCCCTCTTCCGGTGCCCAGGTTGTAGATCAGACGCCGGGGTCTGCCAAAAGTTTAGGCAGGGTTTTCACATGGCCTTCGGCCAGATCACACACATGAATGTAGTCCCGGACCCCGGTGCCGTCCGGAGTGTCATAATCATCACCAAAACCCGGACTCGGTCCAGGGTCCCGATGGCCACCTGGGCGATATAGGGTACCAGATTGTTGGGAACCCCCTGGGGATCTTCTCCGATCAGGCCGCTGGGATGGGCACCCACCGGGTTGAAATACCGGAGCAGGGCGATGTGCCATTCCGGGTCAGAGGCAAAGAGGTCCTGAAGAATCTGCTCAATCAACAGTTTGGTCCGGCCGTAAGGGTTGGTGGCGGACAACGGGAAATCTTCGGTGATGGGCAGGGTGCCAGGCTCTCCGTACACCGTGGCGGATGAGGAGAAAAGGATGTGTTTCGCCCCGGAATGAGCCATGGCCGATAACAGATTCAGGGTGCCGGTGATGTTGTTGTGGTAATAGGCCAGCGGCATGGCCGTGGATTCTCCCACTGCTTTAAAACCGGCGAAATGGATCACTGCGTTTGGTCGGTGCCGGGAAAAACCCGGGTGAGCCCGTCTTTATCCAGCAGATCCACCTTGAAAAAGTACAGGGGCTTGCCGGTGATCTGCTTGACCCGGTCTAACGACCTCTCAGAGCTGTTGCTCAGGTTATCCACCACCACCACCTCGTGGTTCCGGTTCAGAAGTTCAACACAGGTATGGGAACCGATGTAGCCGCTCC
>LQAG01000425.1_pt1 | contig 12041 bp, 14 predicted proteins | sample 1535801 | NCBI WGS metagenome assembly LQAG01 (sample SAMN04331584, study PRJNA305678) | bioreactor metagenome | isolation source: bioreactor_3 inoculated with Wadden Sea sediment 1st replicate of a... | place: Germany:Bremen | reverse complement strand
CCTAGGTAACAAGAAAAGCGGCTACGCCGCACTTTTGCTTTGGCAAAATTTCGTTGTGTGAAAGGAAAGTTTCATTGACACAAAATGTGATGGTTCTGCACATTTTGTTAAAATCGAAGAACTTTCCTGTAACACAAAAAAATCCTAATCAAGTCAATTCAACTCAATTAGGATTCATAATGTTCTCACTATTGACTCAATCACCGAAAACCGGGAAAATGACCAAATCATTCTGCTGTTAGCAGCTTTGAACAGCCCACCACTTTTCTCCGTCTTTCAACGGTTCCAGTTGATCCGATATATATGATTCAACTTCATCCCTATCGATCTGAAGCGTAATTGCCAACTCATCATACAGTGAATCCTCTGCAATCTTAAGATATCTGTCTTCAATCTGATTCACTTTCTTACCGTCAGCCACTCTGATCACTTTTCTGGGATACAAAGTTTTCACGAGTTTAATGATTTCTCTGATATCGCAGGTTCTAAGTGCATCTTTATATATCTGCTCCTTGCCTTTTTTCGTTTGGAAGCAACAACTGGCCAATTTTCAGGTATTTCTTTAATCAGTTCCGGAACTTCTTCTTTCTTCAAGATCCGTCTCATAACGACTTTTTTATTGTCAACAGCTGTATACACCATGCCTCCACTGGAAAAGACATAGGATAACGTATAATACAATCTCTTGCTGTCTATACCAGACACATCCAAGGTTCCAATTTTCTCGACCTGACAAACACCTTTGTTTTGATAGATTACATAATCACTTACTTTGAACATGACACAACTACTCCTTTATGCTTAAGCTAAAACAACCGGAAGAAAATCAACAATTTTCTTCCGGTAAATCAACATCTAAATACCATCCTCATCAACATCTACTACTATTTTACCATTTAAATGCGTTACTGTCAGTATTTTTCGGCTGATTTCTGAATTTTATGACTATTTCAACTGCTTTTTAACACATCATCAGTCATTCTTTGTCTATCATTACAATGAGTGTTGCATCTTCATACGGCATTAATCAAAGTCTGATTAACGATTCCATCCATGTATTTTGACAAGTATTTGCCGTGTGTACATATGAGCACTTACAGGGAAATGCCTTTGGTTTACTGTGTTGGATGCAACCAAGTAATCAAGAAATTCACCTTGGTCATTAGTAATCACATCTGTAATGATAACCGTATGCCTCCATTTGTCGTCATATCCCATGATAATCAAATCCCCAATTTCACCTTGGTCATAAGGCGCTTCGACAGTTGCCGCCAAACCAAATCCCTCATTATATCCAGCGTACTCCACAAATTTTTCAACACCTGTCCATGCCGGTGATCTTCCTTTTCGTACTTTTTTTTCATTGGGCCTGTCATCATACCATTTCCACTGATACCCGGCAATATCCATCGGAATACCACCAGCCAGAAGACACTGCGAAGCAAAATTCTGACAGTTGCCTCCATAATTGCCATAGTCGAACCAGCTTTCGTTTCGTTTATCGATCCACTTTTCAGCGTACTGTTTCGCTTCGAGACGATTGTAAGGCACATCCACCTTCAACTCATCAATGGTTTTGCCTTGTTCAGAGCGCAAATCCACATTTAAACGTGCCCGCTTGAGCAAGCTTTCTTTTATTGCCTCAAATTCCCACTGTTTCGAAGCATCCGATAGATCCAGCTGGTCCTCCATCCAAAGCTGCTGAGAATCCTCACCGAGAAATGCCCGGTACAGGTTGCCTCTTTCTATGTGTTCTTGAACGCGCCATCCATTTTCAGTCTCAATGAGTGTGAAATAATGCATCATTCCATACTCTTCCGTTTCAATTTCCGGAAAGGCCGCAAACCTGAACCTAGAGTCAACGGTTAACGATATCCTTGAAGCATTCTGTTCATATTCATCGGTTAACTGTTCGACAAGGACATCATCAATTGTGAAATGATAGGAAATCATTCTTAAGTCAGCCGACTGCATTTTTCTGACTTCAACCATATAATCCCAAACCTCATCATGCAAATCAACAAATCTATTGGCATCATTCGAAAACAACATGGAAATGTCTCGATGTTCAAGGGTCGCCAGTGTCATATAGTACGCTTCAAAATACTCAAGGATGACGGTCTGTTGCCCTTTATCCAAAACTGATAAATATGCTTCAGCAAATCGGCCGTGATTTTGAACTGTTTCAGCAGGTTCGTACTCGACTGATACAGCATTTTCCTTAGTGACCGTATTGCTTTCGGTGCTTGGCTCCTCGTCGTTGTGAAGTTCTATCTGTTGCTCATGACAGGCTGACAGCATTGACAAGCCTAAAAGAAATAAAAAGACCAATAATATCTTTGCATTCTATGACTCCTTCATCTTCATGAGTAGCGTCCATAACAGTTGCAACTCTTAGAACGGAATATATTGCTAAATCCATTATAGCACTATGGTAGTATGATTAACATGAATATTCCTAAGCTGCATCAATAAATCCATGAAGGTTTAACCACTGGTCCAGATCATAAGTGTTTTTACAGTAGCCTTGAACTCCAGGTATGTTGATTATCCCTTCTCCTGTCATGATTCCCTGCCCTCCCACAACAATAGGCAATCCTTTAAGCTTGTCATTTTGTCGGATCACTCCGATCATATTTTTGACCGAATCAAGATGCCTTCCTATTGTCAATGAAATAAGAAACATGTCAGGCTTTTCATTCAGAAGCATTGATATGATACTGGCTGTCGAGATGTTATTATCGACATATATGGATCTGATACCCTTCAACTCAAGAAACACGGTAATCATCTTGATACCAAGAACATGACTGTCTGAAGACACAGTCATACACACTGCCTTACGGTCTGTTTTTGGAACTTCAAGAGCATATACCGATAAGATGTCCACAACCTTGCCAACGATACTGGTTGCATAATGTTCATCATAAACGGATATGCTTCCTTGTTCCCACATCTCCCCGATTCTTACCATCACAGGTTGAAGAATCGATTCGAAGATATGCATCAGATTCTCTCTGGTCGGATGCAGTGACTGGACGATACGGATCGTATCATATTCACGCTTCTCCAAGACGCTGTCAACCAGTTTCTGGACCAACACGGTCTCATTTGCCCTCTGCAGATCAAAGGATTCCTCAAATTCCTCCTCGGAAACCAGCGTATCAACAGACACCTCCAAAGCTTCCGACAGTTTTATCAGCATATCAAGTTTGGGTCTGCGGCTGCCACTTTCATAATTGGCAATCGTAGTCTGTCCGACGCCGATTTGTTGTCCCAGTTCTTTTTTGATTCAGTTTTTTGAGTTTTCTCAAATACCTTAAGTTATCTCCAAAATCAGTCATAAGATCAACCTTCTTCTATAATCAAGTCAAATGTAGATTCAAAGGAGGCTTATTATACTAAGCCTCCTTATTTATGTCTTATTCGTTTGTCAACTCCAATAGGAATCAGATCATTTACTTCGTTTCTTCATGAATCCGAACAATGCAGCTCCAGAAGCTCCAAAAGCCAGTGCGTATGGGATTGCTGCAGTGGCAGCAGTAGGGATACCTGCTTTAGGGATATCATGTTCAGTCATGTCGATCTGCTCCAGCTTGAAACCTTCAGGAACCAGTACCGAATCAATCACATGAATGACTCCATTTGAAGCCTTGATATCAGCGGCAATGACGTTCGCCTGATCCGCTTTGACACCATCTTTGAGGTCAAAGATTATCGTATCGCCATTCAGCGTTCCAGCTTCAAGTCCATCAGTCAAATCAGTACTGTAAACCTCACCACTGATAACGTGATAGAGAAGTACTTTTGCGAGGTCGGGCTGAGCCATCAACTCTTCAGGTGTGATGTCGAGAGCCGTCACCAAGGAGGTAAACGCATCGTTGGTAGGTGCGAATACTGTAAACGGTCCGTCGCCTTGAAGCGCTCCGACCAGATCAGCTCTTTGAAGAAGCATGACCAGCATTGAGAACTGGGAATCCGAAAGTGCGATGTCAACGATACCCGGTTCTTCCATCATTTCTTCTTCCATCATTTCTTCTTCCATTGTGTCACTGTAATCCAGTTTAAAGTCACTCGGAACGAGTACTTGATCGATTACATGAATAACTCCGTTAGATGCTTCGATATCAGGTATAATGACGGTAGAGTCATTAATCGTAACGGTTTCGCCTACTCCGATTGAAATATCATCGCCTTTAAGTGTTGTTGCCGTAATGCCGTCACTTAAGTCTCCGCTCATGATCTTGCCAGAGACAACGTGATACAGAAGGACTTCGCTCAACTGCGGATGTCCCAGCAAATCTCCGGCTTCGATACCCAGTGCTGAAAGTAGATTTGTGAAAGCCTCATCTGTTGGCGCAAATACGGTGAATGGTCCTTCACCTTTCAGAGCACCGTCTAGTTCGGCTTGTTGAAGTGCTGCTACCAAAACAGTGAAATTTCCGTTATCAACTGCAATATCTACGATGTCATTTTCTGCTGCGTATGTTGTTAGGTTGAATGCAAAAAATAGTGCTACCGCTAGTGCTAGTGTTTTTTTCATTTCGATTCCTCCAATCCGATTGTTGCTGTTTATGTATTGATAATATCACGATATGTGATTATTGTCAAGGGTAATTGAGAATAATTTTCAATTACCCTTGGATTATAACAACAATATGTGATATAATTGGATTAGAGGTGATATTATGAAACTGCTTATACTATTTTTATCTATCTTTTTGACTTCCTGTTCCATCAAGCCAACCGCAAAGATATCATACGAAGCTCCCCCAAGAGTCGTCAGTGATTCAGCGACGCAACCGGAGATGATCTCAAGTGTTAAGATTCAACCAAACGAGCAAGAGGCGCAAGAGGAGCAAGAGGAACAATTCGAGCTTGAATTTAAGAATAACTCATTCAGTGAATATATAGAAACGAACCCCGACTTTGTAGGATTCGTAAAGATTGAAGATACGTCAATCGATTACCCTGTTGTCAAAGGCGACGATAACGACTACTACCTGAAACGGGATTTTGGCAGAAAGAAAGATTACTATGGCTCCATCTTTATGGATTATCGCAATTTCGGTCAAGGCTTCGACTTTAACACGATCATTTATGGCCATAACATGAAGGATAACAAAATGTTCGGAGTGCTAAGAAATTACATGGACGTCGATTTCATCTCCTCAAATCCTGTCATCACATTTCAGGACCTGTATCAGACAAGACAGTATCAGATTTTCAGCACTTATTTTGCAGACTCGGATGGAAAGCTGATCACTACCAGCTTCAAGGAAGGAGAATATGAGGCATACCTTGATATGATCCAATCCAACTCCATATATGATCTGGATGTTGATGTCGATCCCGAGTCAAAGATACTGACATTGGTCACCTGCAGTTATGATATCGATAATGGACGTTATTTCATCCATGCCGTGGAAATCTAAAATCAAAGCGGGTATAGATAACAACCAATGCTGCGACCACTGTCTGCAATACACCACCATCACCGGCCAGTCCAGCTGTAGGCTCAAATATCCTGCAACCAGAAGATTTGCAGGTGCTCCGTAGATGACCATTTATGCTATAATACTGAGTAGGATACTTGTGTATGTCCCTTTGTCTGAAGAAAGCCATGAGGTCTGAAATGAACAAAAAGGTCATTATCAACGACAAGATGCAGGTTGGCCATTATTATCTGACCGAGGAAATCGGTCAAAATTTCGGTGAGGGCTTCTGTCCCGAACTTACTCCAAAGGAGATGCTTGAACTAGGGGTATTTGGGGTAAGTACTTAACCGACTGTACTGAAGAATTCCCTACTGAATGGTTTGAAAATGCCAAGCTGTCTCCAAAAGGCAAAGATATATCACTGAATTACTTTCAAGTTGATGCATCATTACCGTTAAAAGTATGGAAGGAAAAAGGTTGGATTCATCCGGCCGACCCCAGAGGCTGGTTTCAATGGTATTGTCGCTACTACTATGGAAGAAGGATGCCCGAAGAAGACATGCGTCAAATCAAGCGCTGGAAAGCGATGACAAGACATATCGGTGCAATCAGGAAGAACTGCTCACCAATGGATATGAACTGCAGAAAGAGGCAAAGACAAGCTTTGCTTCACTGGGCCTATGACAGCAGAAGAATATGAATGCGACCAATTATCGAGTAGAACTTGCATTCATTGCGTTTCTGTGTTACAGTTTACAAACACCTTAACATTATTACAAATAGAATTATAAATTTATTGATATATGTCACGGATATTCATCACGAAATTATAATGCATTTGGAACGATTTAAGGAATAATAATTTCGGAGGAAATAAAAATGACAAACGGAACAGTAAAATGGTTTAACGGCGAAAAAGGATATGGTTTCATTACTGCAGAGGACGGGACTGATGTATTCGCACACTACTCTCAAATTCAAAAAGACGGTTTCAAATCTTTGGACGAAGGCGAGAAGGTTACTTTTACAAAATCGCAAGGACAAAAAGGTCCTCAAGCTGAAAACATTGTAAGTGTGTAACTCAAATCTAAAAAGAACTATTATGAAGGGGCTGTTTCATCAATGAAACAGCCCCTTTTGTTATGGTTTTATTATCGTCGACCGGCTTCCTGGAAACTTAAAATCGTCAACTTTTTCTCTCTTCTTGTCAATATCCAATTTTTTCTTGGCAAGTTCTTCTTCCTGCTCCTCTTTGTCCAGCTCTTCGAAGTCATCATGAAGGTCTTGATCAATATTGTCGGAATGCTTTCGAATTTCTTTCGATGACATAGTCGCACCTCCCTTAAACTTAACATATTGTTGGATTGCATCTGTAAACCCAATAGTTCAATAAATATCAAACCTCTAAAGTAATTATATACCTTCATCCCTTCAATATCAACCATCTCAAGATCATTATGGCAGGGATTGTCATCAAGATTGGGATTTTCTTTTGCATGCATTGGTGCTAGAATTTAATTATAGAGACAATTTGGAGAATTCGAACCATCAAATTATCAGTCCCGGTCTGAAAGGTGGGATGGAATGTGAAGCAATTTAAAGCGTTATACATGACAAAGCGACCCTTATCTTCTCAGTCTTGATACTGTTGGTCAGCTGTACCACTCTTTTCAATCGATATACCTATCAAACTCCTGAGAATATAAATGACGGACTAGAGGTAGGCAGTCTAATGGAAGTGAACATTGATCGAACACAGATTGAGAAGGCAGTCAACCAGATAAACAGAGGCAAGTATGAAGAAGTACATTCAATACTTATAATCAGGGATGGCAAACTGGTACTTGAAGAGTATTTTGAAGGCCACAAATATCAGTGGGATGCTCCCGATCATCACAGCGAATCGGTGACCTGGGACAGATCCATGGCCCACTGTATGCAATCTGTAACTAAGAGCATTACATCGACTTGTATCGGCATCGCAATTGACAAAGGCTTTATTGAAAGCGTCGATCAATCAATATTCGAATATCTGCCAGAGTATCAATCCCTGAATATAGAGGGTAAAGATAAGGTGACTATCGAAAACCTTCTAACCATGACATCCGGTTTGGAGTGGGATGAATGGAGTACTGTTCTCAGCAGTTTCGATAATGACATAGTCGGCATTTGGCTTTGCGATGAAGGTCCGATCAGCTATGTCTTGAATAAGCCACTGATAAACGACCCAGGGACCAGCTTCAATTACAACGGTGGCAATATGATTGTCTTAGGTGAAATCATTAAGAACGCCACCAAGATGAATATCGATGATTTTTCAAAGGAATATTTATTTGAGCCTTTAGGTATTGATTCCTTTGACTGGTGGGTACAGTTCGAAACTGGCGAGTTTGACACATCCGGGGGGTTGAAAATCGCCCCGAGAGATATGACTAAAATCGGGTTGACATTTCTTAATAATGGTGTTTGGAATGGTAATCAGATCATCCCGGAACAATGGATTGAAAAAAGTGCCAATACATATTCCGGCAATACAGGGATTGACGTCCCTGGTGAATATTCAGGCACTGTCGGTTATTCCTATTCATGGTGGATAAAGCAATACGTTGAATCAGGCAAGGAAATCAACATGTATTATGCCGATGGCTGGGGCGGACAACAAATCATGATCCTGCCTGAAGTCAATACCGTCATTGTTTTCACCGGTGGCAGCTATGTGACCGAAAGACCTCAGTTCGAGATCCTTGAAAGATACATTTTGCCATCCATTGAGTAAGTCTGCCTCCATTATTTTCTATATGCCACATAAATATCCGCTTCAATCATCTGTCCATCCTTATAATAGTGATGGACAAAATACAGGTTCCCCTCCTGATCCAGTGTAGGTTCTCCGGCAAAACGGGATACGATCAGCTCCGGTTCACTCCATTTACCATCAATACGTCTGGACCTGAAGACCGCCGGTGTTCCTTCGTACTGTCGGTTAAACCATAGCTCTTGACCATCATTCGTTATGTAAGGCATCATGTCATTCTTCTCGGTATTCAAGATTTCCAGGTTAACCGGATTCTTCCACTCACCGGCAACCCTGTTCATCATCCAAAGGTCATAGTCACCTTTACCACCTGGATAATGAGAGTGATAATACAGTTCATCCTCGTAGATGTGCAGTTCTCCCACTTCGTATGTCTCTTCAAAATCAGCCAGTTCGATGTTCTGCCACACACCTTGCTCATAATCGGATGAAAACCAGTGCAGACCTGTATAGCCTTCCCTTGCTGAACAGAACATCATCTCAGTGCCATCGATAAACGTACAGCCGTTCAGCGCCAAAGAGTCTTGGTCCTGAAGCACCACCAATTCAGGCTCCTGCCCCTGCTGAAGTAACCACCTCCAACGGAACAGGATATTCGAATTCATTCGAATGCAAGACCGGTGGGAAATCGTCATTCTCCGGGGTACCTTTTACAATATCCTCCGGTATGCTTTCCAGTCTTTCCCGATTCGTATATATCCTGTCGCGAAAGTCGATGCGACTGCAACTGTAGGCACCTAACGGAAATAGGTTGTAAGGGTAGGTCTCCAAGCTCACAACAGCGCCGTCATTGTATAAAGCAAGGGATTGGAACACTTCATCGGATTTCGGCATCTCCCCTTCTGCCACGTCTTTCCCCGACTGTTCAATGAAGAGTATGCCCTCACGTCCCCACTCAGGCAGCATGTTTGCGCCTTCTGAAACCAGTTCCCTGGCAGAGCCATCAGTCAAGTCCACAGACAGCAATACATAATTTCCGAAGGGAGTGTTCGTTCTGCCTGTGACAAGCCTTGAAAACACAACCTTCGTATTGTCTCCGTTGAGATGGGGATCAGCGTCAATACCTATCGGATAGGGACCAAAAGGCTCTTCACCCTCAGGATTTGTTCCGCCGTCTGTGATCTGCCGCATATCTGTTCCATCGCTTTTCATCATCCAAATCTCAGAAGGTATCGTAAAAGGGTAATCCTGTTCGGGTAATCTGGAAAAGACAATAAACTTACCGTTCGCTGACCATGAACAGTCAAAATCCATATAAGCGCCATGGGTCAACTGGGTCAGTTCTCCAGATAGACTCAACGTAAACAGGTAATTATGGAATTCATTCTCCGGCTGGGCACTGAAAAGGATCAGTCCGTTCTCAACCGAATAATCCATATTGTTGATCGCATTCAATCCACCATCTTCTGTCAGCCACTCGACTTCGCCTCTATCCAAATGGATCATACAGATATCCGGCTGATCCTGGTCATTGACTTTCCCGTTGTTATCCGTATCCTCACCGATGGCCAAAGCGACCAAAGTTGTTTCATTGACCGCTTGAACACCGATAAAAATCAAGTCCAGATTCGTTGCCTGCACGACTTCCCCGGTTGCTGAATCCATTAAGAATATCTGTTTCATAGGGACAAGCTGCCCATCCTCAGAATCATAGATCAGTGAATTGCATGTAGGATCGTCAAGAAAGTTCTCGAGCAAACGACCTCTTCGATCATAGAATTCCGGTTGTTGAAGCACGCCTCTGACCGAAGTGAACATGATATCCATGTTGACAGGAATACGGTCAATCAGCACACCTTTGGGGATTTCACTATAAGGCAATTCATTCCCCAAATTGCTGCAGGATTCCATGCATACAATGGCCATTATTGATATTGTCAGGCGATACACTAGTTTTCTCATCTATTTATCCTCAATCTCTTTGAACAGCTCATAAGCCTTGTCTCTAGCTTCATTCAATACAACTTCGCCAAATTCAGTCGTCCTGTAATACTTGCGGATCTTGCCGTTGACGTTGCGTTCTTGCTTCTCCAACAATCCATCAGCCGTCATCTTCTTCAGCATTGGATACAGGGTACCCGGACTCATATCGTAGCCATGCTCTTCAAGTTCTTCCATCATCCACTTTCCATAGAAGGGTTCGACGCTTCCATGATGCAATATATGAATCTGCGTGAAGCCAACGAAGAGCTTTCTCATAACTTTCTCTTGCATATTCTCTCATCTCCTGTTAAACTAATATCGTAACTCGATATCGAAAATCGATACCAAGAACATTATAGCATATTAATTGATTTACCACAATAAGGATAAATGAAGGTGATAGATATGAAGAACAAAGTCAACAGGCCCACATTCTTAAAGGATGTATTCATCTGCTCGCTTGGTGCATTCGGTGGCCCGGCAAGCCATTATGGTGTCTTCAACCATCAACTGGTGGAAAAGAAGGAATACATCACTGAAAAAGATATGATCGAACTGATAGCTCTCTGCAGTATTCTGCCGGGACCAACAAGCACTCAGACCATCGTATCCATCGGCTACAAGAAAGGCGGTCCGTCACTTGCACTGCTGACAATGCTGGTATGGGCATTACCTGTAATCATTGCCATGACTGTCCTCTCGTTTCTCTATCAGGTTCTTGACCGGATGGATATTTCTTACGACAGTTTGAGGTTCATCGGTCCGATGGCAGTCGGATTCATCATCGTTGCCGCCTACAACATAGGAAGAAAGGTCACCACTGACAGTTTGACATGGATACTGCTTATCCTCAGTGCAGTAATCACATACTTCTTCAGGTCACCATGGATTTTCCCATCCGTACTGATACTGGGTGGTATCGCCAGCATTATCACATCGAAAGAGCAGAACCTGTGGAATCATGTCAAGTTGAATCCACCCTGGAAGTTCTTCATCGCTTTTGCTTTTTTTGCATTAGGAAGCCTGGCTGCAACCTTTGCTTTCAACTATTCACTCATCGATATCTTTGAAAGCTTTTATCGTTACGGCTACCTTGTTTTTGGCGGTGGTCAAGTTGTCATTCCTGTGATGCATTCCGAACTTGTTCAAGTCAAAGAACTGATGACCAACGGTGAATTCCTCACCGGTTATGGCCTTGTTCAAGGTCTTCCCGGTCCCATGTTCAGCTTCAGCGCTTATGCAGGAGGTATGGCCGCGAGAGGAACAAGTACCCTGCATCAGATTATGGGTAGTATAGCAGGTGCAGTTGGGATCTTCTTACCCGGTTTGCTGCTCATCTACTTTGTTTATCCTATTTGGGAGAACATGAAGAAGATCAAAGGCATCAGAGTCTCCATAAGGGGCATCAACGCTGTAGCCGGGGGTCTGATTACCGTATCTGCACTAATTCTCATGCAGAAAAGCGGCTTCACCGGAACCAACATTCTGGTCACCTTGGTTTCTGTATTCCTCTTAATGACCAAGAAGGTACCGGCACCTTTGATCGTACTCTTGACAATCGGACTTGGGGTATTATTGTAACCATTGCCAAGCCAATATCGTATTGTCGATCCCTCTAGCTTTCCTCGAGATACTTCTAACCAGAGCAAATAGGAAGTCATGGTTCTTCACTTGAACCACAACTTCCTTTATTATGTCTTCGATATTGGTTTTCGACACCGCACTGCTCACTTCGTGCGGTATCACTTTGATATTGTCTGTTTATTGATGTTTCTACAAGAATGCCTTCATCTCTTCAGCAATGATTTCTGCTTTCGTTCCTACGACGATCTGTACATTGGTAGCGTTCGGTTTGATGACACCAG
>LQAG01000424.1_pt1 | contig 12066 bp, 14 predicted proteins | sample 1535801 | NCBI WGS metagenome assembly LQAG01 (sample SAMN04331584, study PRJNA305678) | bioreactor metagenome | isolation source: bioreactor_3 inoculated with Wadden Sea sediment 1st replicate of a... | place: Germany:Bremen | reverse complement strand
AAAAAACATGCCCTGCATATACTCTTTCCAACAACGCTTTGGAGCATTTCAAGCCTTAAAAATTCAAGGCTGTCTGCCCCTATATGCTTCCTCAGGCCCGACTCGCTAAAATCTGAAGCAGGCAGTCTGGTTTCCCGTCCTGTATCCACACCTTTTGAACAGGGTGATACAATTTTCGGGGCTCCAATTCTTACATGAACACTTTTAGCCCCTGCCCGTCTCAGCATTCTAACTATATGTTTCATAGTGTGTCCCCGCACAAGGGTATCATCCACCACAAGGACATGCTTCCCACTTATAACAGATGCTTGCACTTGGAGTTTTTCTTCTAAAACACGTTTTCTTTGATCCTCACTTGGCTGGATAAAACTTCGTCCCTGATAACGGCTTTTAATAAGACCAAACTCCAGAGGCACACCCAGCTGCCTTGCATAACCTAAAGCGGCCGGCATTCCCGACTGCGGAACACCAATAACAAGATCAATCTTTGGCAGTCCGCCATGGTTGTCGGTACGAGCAAGGGCACAGCCAATTTCTTTTCTTATATCATAGTAGGACTTTCCTTGACAATAAAGTGAATCCTCCCGGCTAAAGTACAAGGCTTCAAAGGCACAAAACAGCTTTTTGTTCTTTTGAGGGGCATGGTCGAATACCACTTTTCCACTTTTAAGTATAACAAGCCCTCCAGGGCTTATTTCACTTATAGACGACACTTCAAACTGATTAAAGGCACAGGTCTCCGATGCAAGGGCAATCCCCTTTTGTCCATCGATATCAACATCGGCCATAAATAGCGGACGCGTTCCATTCTCGTCCCTATAGGCATATAGGAAATCATCATGCAGGGCAACAACAGAAAATGCTTCTTGACTCGAAGCCCTTGTTAATTTTTCAATCAGCTGTTCTTTGACATTTTTATCTTGAGAACTATTAAAGGCTTCTAAAAAGGTGGCAAAGAGGTCAAGAAGTCGCGCTGTATCACTTTTACATCCCCTTGTTTCGACCTGGCCGTTAAATGCAATCGCCAGATTGAACTCCTTTTAACCAATGGTTGAACCAAGTCTTCTTTGTCTTTCCCACTGGTTCCATAACGTACATGTCCAAGGGCCAAATGACTCGTCATATTATCTTTTTCCAGGGGCTCAAATAAATCTTGCACAAGCCCAGTGGTCTTATGGACAGTCAGCTTGTTATTAGAATTTAAATAGACAAGCCCACTTCCATCTTCTCCCCTGTGCTGCAAGGCTTTCAAGCCCTTTTCAAGATAAGGACTAAGCCCCATAGGGCTTTCAAGTGAACACGCAAACACACCGCAGGCTTCTTTAAGCTCAGGCGAATCTATAGTCTGAGGTGTGCAAGTGCATGGCACACCTCTTTCTGAAAGCTTCTCCATAAGACACGCCTAAACTGTGTCTTCTGTAACTTTGTCTTCTCTTAAAATATTTAGATCTTCACCTTCCATGACTTTATTCATATTTCTCATTGAACACATTTTTCCGCACATTGTACATGTGTCCTCATGTTCTGGTGTTGATTCTTTCTGTATCGTCTTGGTTTTTCAGGTTCAAGGGCCAGTTCAAACATGCCCTCCCAGTCAAGTTTTTGTCTAGCAGCACTCATCTTATTGTCCCAATCTCTTGCACCTGGTACACCCTTGGCAATATCGCCAGCATGGGCAGCAATTTTTGCAGCCACAATGCCTTCTTTCATGTCATCAAGATTTGGTAGGCGAAGGTGTTCAGCTGGTGTAACATAGCAAAGGAAATCAGCGCCGTGACTTGCAGCCAGTGCACCGCCGATGGCACTTGTTATATGATCATATCCAGGAGCAACATCTGTTACAATCGGTCCAAGAACATAAAATGGTGCGCCGTGGCAAAGTTTCTTTTCAAGAAGCATATTGGCTTCTATTTCATTAAGAGCCATGTGACCCGGTCCTTCAATCATAACTTGTACATCTTTTTCCCAAGCTCGCTTAGTCAATTCTCCAAGAACCATGAGCTCTTTGATTTGACTGGCATCTGTTGCGTCATGAATACTCCCTGGGCGACATGCATCCCCTAGAGACAGCGTTACATCATGCTCAGCACAGATATCAAGGAGTTCATCGTAGTACTCATAGAATGGATTCTCGTTGCCTGTTAACTCCATCCATGCATATGAGAGTGATCCCCTCTTGAAACAATGTGATTTAGACGTGGATTACGTTTAAAGACCTCCATAGTGTCCCTGTTAATTCCTGCATGGATGGTAACAAAGTCCACACCATCTTCAGCATGTCTTCTAACAACATCCAGGAACTCTTTTGAAGTGATGTCAGACAACTCTTTGTCATAAAACCTATGGCATCATAGACTGGAACTGTTCCGATCATAGCTGGTGATTTTTCAATTAAGAGTTGTCTAAACTCTCTTGTCTTACCATATGAACTTAAGTCCATGATAGCTTCAACACCCATGTTTAGTGCTGTTTCAACTTTTTCCATTTCCACTTCAAAGCTCTTACAGTCCTTCGAGATGCCCAGATTAACATTAATTTTAGTTCTTAGACCTTCTCCAACTGCTTGTGGATCAATGTTTTTGTGATTTTTGTTGGCTGGGATTATAATTTTGCCTTCAGCCATTTTCTCACGAAGGTATTCAACTGCAATTTTTTCCTTTTTGGCAACAATCTTCATTTCCTCAGTAATGATCCCTTTACGAGCCGCTTGCATTTGTGTTTTATACATTTTCCATCCTCCTCAACAATATGAGCCTGGGATGTGCCGGGGTGATTCATAACCGCTGTGCATTTTTGCAATAAAAAATGCACACCCAATAGAGTATGCACGATAGTCACAAATATATTTGCGATTAACATGAAAAGAGCTCCCTACGCAGGCATTATCCATACAGGTTCATTGGGTCAGAAATACACATTTCTATCTCAGCCCGTTTCCGGGCTCCCCACTTTTCAAACGATTGATTATTTAGTTAGGTTATTACGGTACTCATTATAGCGATTCATTCCTGTTTTGTAAAGGTCATCTTTATGTTCAACAACATAAACGTTCTTGAATCTGTGAACAGACATATTTGAATGGCTTGACCTTTGACTGTTTATTACTTTTTTGAAATCATCCCTATTTAAGACATTTCCATTGGCTAAGACCGCACCTAGCGCAGCTGATTCATATGGTTTTAAGTATTGTTTCTGTCTCCAGGCGTCCTCAACACTATAGGTGATTCCGTTAGATAATTTAACCTTGTCAATGACATAAACATCTCCCAGTTGAAACTTTTAAGAACTGAATACAGGGCAGCCCCCACCAGCTGTACTTTTGCTGGCCATCTTGCCGATAGGTTTTCCAGTTCTGCTGCGTTGATTCCAAGGGCTGTGTTCAGACTCCTGACGTCGTCAACCCTTGAATTTCCTGTAAAACGAATAGGAGACTGGTCCCCCTCTTTTGGTCATCGTATAAAACTTGGTCTTTGAACACAGGTCCTGATTTATAAACATGTGAACTTATGCTTGAAAGATCACTCGAGTGCGTCTGACCATTTATATAGATCATTGTTGATTTGCAGCCATCTTGTTCCTTGCTTTGATAAATAAAACTGGGCAATACCGTAAAACCTCTTGTTTAGAGACTCCACCAATTCATCCACTTGTACCAAACCTGAACTTACAACTCCATTTATAATTTCAGTGACATCTGCACCGGACTCAAATGTCAATAAAAAGATCAAACATAGTATCCCTCCCATTAATCACTTACCCCTGGAGGAAAAATAAAAACCCCGTAGCAAAATAATTTAATTTCACAGACGGGGCGCTTGTACTGTTTTTCAGTTAAATCAACGCTCAGAGAATTTTTATCAGATTAGGATTCTAACTTCGTCTTTAGTTTTTCAATGGTTCCAGTCCCTGTGACAGGTCTTTCAAGAACCAAATACATGAAATTAAGAGCCAGTATATCTTCTGGGTGCGTATAAGTGTCTGGGATTTCCCCTAAGTTAATATGGACATCCTTTAACTTTGATAGGGGCATGGCCATATACTTGTTCATGGCTCCTATTTGCGATAAATAAGGATTGGTTGTCTTAATGGTTCTTATACTGGCTTCACCATTCGTTGTGATGTTGACTGCCAGCATGTAATCCTCCACAAGTTTTGTCTCTGGATTGATAAAGGAAATTGGAACCCAGGTGTATTCCGGTGAAGGGTCAATATCTGACCTGCTTGCTGTAAATTTAAAGGGCTGGTATATTCCTGGTCGAATAACAATATGATCCACTAAGGATTCATCCAACCTTACGCCCTCAACAGGTAAAAATCCAAGCTGTGCACTCAAACTTTCTAGCATGGCCCTGTTCTGTCCTAAGTATAATTTGAAGTAAACCTGCACCATTTCCTCTTTTAAAACATCCTTATGCAGGTCAACAGCTTCCTGACTTAAAATAATATTGTCTTCTGATATAAAGACCATTGGCAATCTTGATCCTGATGCGATTTTAATTAGATTGATACCATTTTCAAACTCAATGCCATAGTCTTCAAATTGGTTTTCAAACTCCATTGTGAGTTTTATCAGCTTGTCTTTTTCTTTAGTGGTCCATTCAGACAACATGCCTGATTTCGCATAACGTTCGTTGGCCACAGGATTAAACAAATAGTAATTGTCTGTCGCCTTTGACATGGTTTCAATAAACCCTGTGTCACTAAATAAGAGGCCACTTGCTTCTTCGTATTCTGGAAATTGAAGACGATCGCTTAAGTCTATCAGTCTGCGATCATGGTTCCGCCGCTGTCTTCTATCACCTGATTTGATTCTGAAGCCGGTTCAGAACTCAAGGCTCCACATCCCGAAAGGGCAAGAACACCAATTGAACACAGCATCATGCTTTTAATTCTTTTTCTTGTCATTTCATCACACCATTCTGCCAAATTCAAATAAGGCTTTTTATCTGTCTCTATAAGAATTACACCATCACTTAGATTTTAAATTAAGTCTGGCAACTTGACAAGCCACGGTTTAACATCCAGTCATTTGGTTATATATACCAAGGAGCCATTTTTATTGAATGTATGCAAATATAATCGTTTTATTTTTGTATTTATTACAGTTTATTAAGTAATAATTAGTGATTTTTTCATAATAGGTCTTGTAAACACACACTATTTTGGTATACTATAATCAAATCAAATGAGAATCGTTATCAACGAGGTGATAAAAATGATCAAGAATTTACTCATTGGCGGCACAGCCGGTCATGGCATTAACACGCTTTCCTACTTTCTGGTAAGAATACTAAGAGACCAGGGATACCACATTCACACAATGAAGGACTATATGTCAAGAGTCCGTGGTGGCGCCAATTTTACACAAGTACGCTTTGGCAACGAACCCATATCAAGTCACGATCCCAAGATCGACCTGATTGTTGCTTTGAATCAAGAAGCCGTAAACTTACACAGTTCCAAACTTCATGAGAATGGATATTTAATTTGTGATACAAATGTAGAAACAAATGTTAAAAATGTTATCCGTGTCCCTATTAAAGAAATTGGAGCCAACAATAAAAATCCAAGAGGTATTTCATCTATAGCCGTTGGTGCTATTGTGAAAGCCATTGGTCTTAATGAAAAAGAACTTGAAAAAATCAGCATTCCAAAATGGCCAGAAGAAATGCGTAAAAAGAACTATGACACAGCCCTAGAAGCCTTTAATGCATCAAAGAAAATCTTTGAACCATTAGAGGCCGAAAAATCAGAATCTTTATACATGTCAGGCAACCAAGCCATTGCACTTGGAGCACTGGCTGGCGGACTAGATTTCTACTGCGCCTACCCTATGGCTCCATCCACTGGCGTTATGACTACACTTAGCCAGTATGAAGCTAAAGCAGGCATATTGGTTGAACAGGCAGAAGATGAAATTGCAGCAATGAATACTGTAATCGGTGCCTCAGCAACTGGTGCACGTTCTATGACAGGATCTTCTGGTGGCGGTCTGGCCTAATGGTTGAAGCCTCGGCTTTGCAGGTATTGGTGAAGTTCCAATAGTGGCTGTAGACGTCCAGCGACCTGGACCAGGTACCGGTCTACCTACAAGAACTGAACAAAGTGACTTAAGTTTTGTTCTTACTGCCCCCCAAGGGGAAATGCCAAGAATGATTATTTCTGTAAAAGACGTTGAAGACGCTTTTTATCAGTCAGCCCGTGCCCTAAACATCGCTGAAACATATCGACTTCCAGTGATTCTTTTAAGTGACCAGTACTTGGCTGACATGGCTCAAACATTTGTTGAGCCTGATCTGAATAGTCTTCAAATCAACACTCTCATAGATGATAAAAAGGATCTTAATGACCTTTATAAAATCTATGACCTCAGTGCATCATTGACACCACGAATGTTGCCAGGTCAGAGTGGCTCAACACTGACCTTTGTAGACAGTCACGAACATGATGAAGTTGGTCACATTACAGAAGATGCCAAACTTCGCACAGACATGATGCATAGAAGAATGAAGAAAATGGAATTGCTCAAAAAAGAACTTCAAGAACCAGATTACTTTGGTCCAAGTTCTGCTGAAACCATTTTAATCGGATGGGGTTCCATGAAAGGGGCTCTAAAAGATGCCGTTGACCTTCTAAACAAGGAAGGCCACAGTGTAGGTGCCCTTGTATTTGGTGACCTCTTCCCGCTTCCTGAGAAGAAACTTCGGTCCTATGCAACAACTGCGAAGAAATTAATCAATGTAGAAATGAACTATACAGGTCAGTTGGCTCGTCTCATTCGTATGGAGACAGGCATTGACATGGATGAAAGTATACTGAAATTTGATGGTCGACAGCTTAATTTCAGAGAAGTGGCTGACCAAGTGAAGGAGTTGATCTAAATGACTCAAATCGAAATCAATGGTGGAAATGACAAAAAAACTAAAAATAGATTTGACAATAACGTTGAAAACACTTGGTGCCCGGGTTGCGGAAACTTCGGTATTCAAAATGCAATCAAAGACGCTCTGAATGATATGGATTTAAACCCTGAAGATGTTCTTTTGGTATCGGGGATTGGACAGGCTGCTAAAATGCCTCACTATATTAAGGCCAATGGTCTAAATGGCTTGCACGGTCGAGGGCTTCCCCTCGCCTTTGGAGCCTATGTGGCCAATCCTGACCTGAAGATTTTTCTTTCAACAGGTGACGGTGATGCTTACGGTGAAGGCGGAAACCATTTTATCCACAACATTAGACGCAACTTAGACATTGTCCATATGGTGCATGACAACCAGGTGTATGGCCTTACAAAGGGTCAGGCATCACCTACCACAGCTAAGGGGCAAAAAACCACACTGCAAGTACGTGGCGTGCGTCTTAACCCACTCAATCCCGTGGCTATGGCTGTTTCCATAGGTGCAAGTTTTGTAGCAAGAGCTTTCTCTGGTGATCAAGACCACCTTAAAGAAATCATTAAACAAGCTATGGACCATAAGGGGTATGCCCTTATTGACATCATGCAACCTTGCGTGACGTTCAATAAAGTTAATACCTACAAATGGTATAAGGACCGCATTTATCAACTCCCTGAAGATTATGATCCAACAAACATGCAAACCGCATTTGCCAAGGCTCTGGAATGGGGCGATGATGGCATACCTGTTGGTGTTATATACAAGAATGATCAGCCAACTTATTTAGAACGGGTTGATCATTTGAAGGATTTTAAACCTTTAGCTAAGCGAAACAGAACCCCAATGGATATTCATACTATCCTAGACAGTTTTAAATAACAAGCCTACACCAACTTAATCAAGATTAGTTTAGAATTCCTACGTATGTTTATACGTAGGAATTTCTTATTGCACGTTTGATTTTTTTTGTTATAATTAGCTTGTATGTTACTTGAACTTTCAAGGTTCAGGTTCAAAATCATAGCAAAAGGGGTTTTAAAATGTTTGGGTTAAAAACTAATTCAGCTATAGAAATGCTCGCATCTATGGCTCGTTACGCCAGAAGAGCACAATATGAGCTGAGCTCGGAGCAAAAGCGCTATCAACTAGACACGTATATCGAGTCTTACATGGGCCAGATAGAGCAAAGCTCCTCGAATCGTCCGCAATGAAATCGACAATTTTTCATAGCTTACCGCGGCATCGAACGTATTTCCATAAGACACATCCATGAAATGATATTCAATCACTCAAGCTTGTGGAGTATTTCAAGGGTCTGACACCGCAGGATATTATTGATATTGCGGCCAAAGCCCTTCACCTGTCACTGGATGAAATTAAGCATATTAGTTACCAGGGCCTGCTAATCCACTTGGGTCATCTGCCTATCACAGATGATGCCAGTCTCGATGAAGAGGCACAAATGTACTACCATTTCTTCAAATATCCCGAGCTGACAAAACAAAGGCTGGATATTTTATTTGAAACATACTACAATGACTTTTTCCAGTATATCGAAAATGCCGTTATGCTCCATCTTGAAGAAGTTAAGAGTCACCACATGGACTATGTGAATGACGATCTTGAAGCCTATCTGGGGGCACTCTTTAAGAGCAGTGGCCAAATCCCAGAAAACATGTCAGAAGGTATGGCATACATCAGTTATTTCTATGAGCTTGATGCCCATGCCATTAATGAATCTGGCAATATTTTCATTTACGGCTTCGCTCTTGAAAACCGATTCAATGAGCAAGAGCGCAAAAAGAACACAGAAGATCTACTCAAAGCCCTTTCTGATCCAAAGCGTATTGAAATCCTCCGCTTAATTGGAAAGAAAAGATGGTACAGCAAGGAACTTGCTGAGTACTTTAATCTAGCTAAGGGCACAATGTCATACCACATTAACAAACTACTTGGTATGGGCATTATCAGAGAGACCTCTGGCGAGTTCAATCGTGTCTATTACAGTGTTGATGAAGAACGTTTAACGGTTCTATTTGAAGAAGCTTTAGATGATCTACTCAACAAGAATGAACTTTAAAAACAACAAAAGCCTTGGCGGTATATTCATATCGCCAAGGCTTTTCTTTATGCAAATTTTCTAGGATTTTAAATAAACATGTCAGCAGTTTTTTTAAAACGCCTTTTTTATACTTCCACAACAGCTTGAGGTGATTTGTTTTCTTTTTTTCTTTCTCGCTCTTGAAACTTTATTAACCAAATCATCTGCAATCGTATATAGAACTGGTATGAAACTAAGGTTAACAAGGTCGATAGAAGAAGACCACCAACAACAAACCGAGCCATAGGTGCCATAGATTCTGAACCCTCTCCGAGAGCCATAGCCATAGGAACCAGGCCTAAAACTGTTGTCATTGTTGTCATTAGGATTGGTCGCAGTCTAATTGGACCAGCTGACATGATAGCTTCCAGCCTGCTTTCGCCTCTTTCACGACGCAGGTTGATGGCATCCACAAGTACAATCGCGTTGTTTACAACAATCCCCGCCAACATGATCATACCAATCATTGCCGGTACACTCATAGGTGTTCCAGTCACAGCGAGACCAATCAATCCACCTGACATGGCAAGCGGCACAGAGAACATGATAACAAAAGGCTGAACCAAAGACTCGAACTGTGATGCAATAATCATGTAAACCAGCACAACTGATAGCAACAAAGCGAGTATCAAGCTGGTAAAGGATTCTTGCATTTCTTCTGCTTGACCGCCAATATCATAGCTATAACCTGCTGGCATATTATAATTTTCTAAAACAGACACAATGTCCCTATTTACCGCTGATAAGTCTCGACCAAAGACATCGCCAGTAATACTTACATACCGTTCTTGATTGACTCTTGTAATGGCACTAGGCCCTTGCTCCACATTGATTTCTGCAACTTGACTCAGAGGCACAGAAACCCCGAGCGGACTGATTAGGGCTGTGTCCTGCAGACTTTCGAACTGACGTCCTTCTTCTAGCTTACTCTTAATAACAATATCAATTTCCTCTTCATTGAGTTTGATTCGAGAAGCTGTGATCCCTTCAATTCGGCCCTTAACCATACTGGAAACTGCACCACTTGTAAGACCGTACTGGCCTGCCTTCTCACGATTAATCTTTAGTTGAACTTCAGGCAGTCCGTCTTCAAGGGAACTTTCAATCTCTCTTGCTCCCTCAACCATTTTTATTTCTTCTACCAAATCTTCAGAGATGGCACGTAGGGTGTCCATGTTTTCGCCTTTTATTTGCACATCAATCATTGATCCACCAGCCATCATGCCCCCTTCATTGGTTACCTGTATTTCAGCACCAGAGACTTGATTCAGCTGTGTACGAATAATATCAGCAATTTCTCTATCCGTACGTTCCCTGTCCTCGAGGGAAATGAGTTCAATGTTTATGGTCGCACTATTTGAAGACGTTGTTCCAGTAATAGAACTCATACGATCACCAAAGCCTGTGCTTGATAAAATCGAATGGACATCCTGTCCAACTTCATTTAATATAGACGCCTCAATATTGTCAACGTAAAGTTGCGTTTTTTCTAAAGCACTTCCTTCTGGCAGCTTAATAGACACCGTGATTTGTCCTGCATCTTGCGATGGGAAGAACTCCGCACCAACCACGCCAATAAGCCCCATACTCACTATGAATATAGCCAGGGTTGCACCAACAATTGTTTTTCTATGATTCATTGAAAACTCAAGGAGTTTCTTATACTTCTTTTCAACTGCCCTAAAGATACCTGCCTTTTTTTTCACCGGTTTTAAGAACACTTGTGTTTGTGGCCAGAAGTTTTGATGATAGCATAGGCACGAGTGTTAAGGCTATAAAAAGAGATGCCAGAAGAGACATAACAACTGTCAAACTAAAATCTCTAAAGAGTATGCTGACCATGCCCTCAACAAAGGTGAGTGGCAAGAAAACAACTATTGTTGTCAATGTCGAAGCAAATATGGCATTTCGAACCTCGTTTGCCCCTCTGATTGAAGCTGTTTTGGCTTCGACCCCTTCTGTTCTATACCTGAATATGTTTTCAAGCACAACAATGGAATTATCAACAAGCATGCCCACACCAAGGGTCAGCCCCCTAGAGTCATCATGTTTAAGGTGATGCCATTGTAGTAAATCAGAATAAATGTTGCTATTACTGAAATTGGAATAGACAGACCAATAACTATGGTCGATTTAAAATGACGCAGGAACATATATAGAATAACGACGGCCAACAGCCCCCTAAAAGGGCTGACTGTACAACATTATCAATGGCGTTTTCCACATTGGTTGCTGTGTCGCTGAATATTTCTAAATCTGACCCCTGAAGTTCATTTTGTATGCTCTTTATCTCTTTACGCAGTTCACGTGCCACTTCAACAGTGTTGGCATCTGATGACTTCTGGATAGAAATATTAATAGTTCTTTCCCCATCACGATGAACCATGCCATTTGCTTCTTTAGGTGTTAAGCGCACATCTGCAATTTCTTCCAGTCGCGCCTGTCCACCTCGAGGCAGAGAAACGACTAGAGACTGAATTTCCTGAACTGACTCAAATTCGCCAACCTGTCTTATATTCAGTTCTAGGGCCCCCTTATTCATATTGCCAAGAGGGGTATTGAAGTTTTCAGAGCCAATAACTTGCGCAAGTTGCCCTGCTGTTAAACCGTATCCTGATAAAACTTCCTCAGAAACATTAATGAGAACTTCCTGTTCTTCCCCACCTGTGACCGAAACCGACGCAACGCCACCTATTCTTTCAAGCTTCGGAGACACAACGTCTTCAGCGATTTGTTCCAACTCGCTTATACTTTTTTCACCACTAAGGGTCAAACTCATAATTGGCATAGCGTTTATGTCCAGTTTAAGGACCATGGGCTCGTTGGCATCTTCTGGGAGAAAGCCTTTGATTCGGTCCACACTTTCCCTTATATCTATGGCTTTCATATCCATATCTGTTCCAAAATCAAACTCAAGTACAGTTATGGCTGACCCATTTAACGCATTGGTTGTAATGCGTTCCAAGCCTTCTAATAGTTGCCAAGCTGTCTTCAATAGGCTTGCCAATCATTTTTTCTACTTCCTTAGACCTGCACCTTCAAACTGTGTTACAACAAGGGCTACAGGTA
>LQAG01000423.1_pt1 | contig 12200 bp, 15 predicted proteins | sample 1535801 | NCBI WGS metagenome assembly LQAG01 (sample SAMN04331584, study PRJNA305678) | bioreactor metagenome | isolation source: bioreactor_3 inoculated with Wadden Sea sediment 1st replicate of a... | place: Germany:Bremen | reverse complement strand
CTTGAGCTGTGGGAAGAAACCTATGCGCCTTTTGGCGTCATTCCCCGTCCGGGAGGCAGTACCGGGCCCCAGATGGCAGGATGGTTCAACAAAGAAAATCGAAACTGCCGAGGATTTCAAGGGGCTGAAAATGCGGATTCCCGGGCTGGGCGGTAAAGTGATGGCCAAAATGGGAGCCACGGTGATTCTCTGTCCGGCCAGTGAGATTTTCACGAACCTGGAACGTGGTGTCATTGATGCCACCGAATGGATCGGCCCGCTTCACGATAAGCTTATGGGATTTTACAAGGTCGCCAAATATTATTATTATCCGGGCTGGCATGAAACCGGTCCTTTTGTGGAATTCGTATTCAACAAAAAAGCCTATGAAGAGCTGCCCAAAGATTTTCAGGCCATTCTGGATGCGGCCTGTGCCCAGGCAAGCAACTGGACCACCCAGGGATTCAATGCCGGAAACGGTCAGGCGTTGGATGAACTGATCAATGTGCATAAGGTGGATGTGGTCCGGTTGCCGGACGTGGTGCTGGCTGAGCTGAAATCCCATGCAAAGGACGCCGTTGCCGAAATCGCCGCCTCCGATCCCATGGCCAAAAAGGTCAATGACAGCTTCCAAAAATTTCAGAAACAGATCGGTCCCTGGGGTGAAATTTCCGAAAAGCCCTATTATGAGATACTGGCCGACCGATATCCGCTGAAGGGATAAGCATCTATGGGAATCGGCCCTTTTTTGAAACAATCGCCGCCAAAATTGACGTCTTCAATGAGTGGATCGGCCGCCTGGTCTCCTGGGTTGTGGTGCTTCTGGTGGCGGTTGTTTTCATTGATGTGGTCATGCGGTATGTCGCCAACACCAGTTTTGTGTTTACCCAGGAACTGGAGTGGCATCTGTTCGGATTCGTTTTTCTGATGGGGGCCGGCTACACCCTGCTGTATGATCAGCATGTTCGGGTGGATGTGGTATATCAGCGGCTGTCGGACCGGGGTCAGGCGTGGATCAATGTGTTGGGGTGCATATTTTTCCTGTTTCCCGGGGCATTGCTTATCATTCACACCTCATTTGAGTTTGCCTGGGAATCGTTTGTCTTTCTGGAGGGCAGCCCGGATCCCGGCGGCATTCCGTTCCGTTTCATCATTAAATCCTGTGTGCCCCTGGGATTTGTGCTGCTTCTGTTTCAAGGCGTGTCCATGTTTATCCGGAATCTGGGTGTTCTATTGAACCCGCGACGTCTTGACGAAGAAAAGGACAACTGGTAATGGGATCTGAATACCTGGCCGGATGGATGTTCCTGGCACTGACGTTTCTGTTGATGGCAGGCTTCCCCGTCACCTTCACCCTGATCGGCACGGCCATGTGTTTCGGATGGATCGGCGGGGATGGGGGTATTTTGAACTGTTGCCCATGCGTATATGGGGAGCTATCAATAATGTGGTTCTGATCGCGGTGCCGCTGTTTGTGTTCATGGGAGTGACCCTGGAAAATCCGGCCTGGCTGAGGAGCTGCTCGAAACCATGGGACTGGTGTTTCACCGCATCCGGGGCGGGCTGGCCATCAGTGCGGTGGTGGTGGGCGCTCTGCTCGGAGCATCCACCGGGATTGTCGGAGCCACCGTGGTGACCATGGGTCTGCTGGCCGTACCCACCATGCTGCGGCACGGTTACCGGCCGGAGCTGTCCACGGGCACGGTGGCCGCCTCCGGCACCCTGGGACAGATCATCCCGCCCTCCATTGTGCTGGTGCTGCTGGCCACCATTGTCCAGATCCCGGTGGGAGACCTGTTTATGGCGGCGCTGATACCCGGTCTGCTGCTGGTGCTGCTGTACATGGTCTATATTTTATTGCCGCATTGATCAAACCGGACATGGCGCCGGTTATCACCCTGGCGGATGGTCAGATACCGGATGCCCGCCAGTTGTGGAAAAACCATGCGGGCCCTGGTGCCGCCCCTGGTGCTGATCACGGCGGTGCTGGGGTCCATTTTTGCGGGCATTGCCTCTCCCACGGAAGCGGCATCCGTGGGATGTGTGGGAGCGGTGGCCCTGGCAATTTGGAACCGGCGGTTCAACCTGGGCATTCTCAAAGAAGTGTCCCGCACCACCACCCGGCTCACAAGCATGGTGTTCATCATTCTGGTGGGGGCCAACGCCTTTGGCCTCACTTTCCGGGAATTGTACGGGGATGAACTGATCCGCGGTTTTCTCATGGATATCGCCCATGCCCATAACAAATGGGTGGTGCTGCTCATTGTCATGGGCGTGATTTTTCTGATCGGATTCGTCCTGGATTTTATCGAGATCATTTTCATCCATGTGCCCGTGCTGGTCCCGATCCTGGTGGATGATTTCGGGTTTGATCCTTTATGGATCTGCGTGCTTCTGGCCATTAACCTGCAGACTTCTTTCATGACCCCGCCATTTGGTTTTTCCCTTTTTTATCTCAAGGCGGTGACCCCGCCCCAGATCAAAACCGGTCATATATACCGGGGTATCGTTCCGTTCGTCCTGCTCCAGCTTTTGGGGCTGTTCATCGTGGCCCTGTGGCCGTCCATCGCCACCTGGCTGCCGGGCCTGGTGTATATCAGATAATATCGAGACGGTTTGGCTGCAGGTCATTTTGTCTCTTCAGGGGTATTGAAATCCCGGATGAAGATCTGCCAGAAAGCCACAAACAGGGCCGCCAGCAGAGGACCGATCACAAAACCGTTGATGCCGAACAGAGCAACCCTCCCAATGTGGACAGCAGCACCAGGTAATCCGGCAGTTTGGTGTCCCGGCCCACTAAGACGGGCCGCAAGAAATTATCCACCAAGCCGATCACTCCGACCCCGAATCCCGTGAGCACCAGGCCCTGGATCCAGCTGCCGGTTGCAAAAAGATAAACCGCCACCGGAGCCCATACCAGCCCGGCCCCCACCATGGGAACCAATGACAGTAATGTCATGATCACCCCCACAGAAACGGCGCCGGAATTCCAAGGATCCAGAAGATGATGCCTCCCAGGCTGCCCTGGGCCACAGCCACCACCAGATTGCCCTTGACCGTGGCCCGAGTGACTTCTGCAAATTTGGAAAACAGCAGGTGTTCCCGTTCATCTCCCAGAGGCAGGGCCCGGACCAGCAGGTCCACCAGTCCGATCCCGTCTTTGAGCATGAAAAGGCCAGATACAGCATCAGTCCTAAGCTGAAAACCATTGGGCCGCATTCTGGCCGAACTGCATCGCATTCTGAGCGATGAACTGGCTGACCGTGATGGCGGCCTTGGACAGCTGGGTTTTAAAGGTGGCCAGGTCCAGGTTGAACCGGTCCATGAGGCTCTGGATAGCCGGAACGGCCTGGCGGATCAGTTCGATTCGCTCTCCGATATTGATGTCACCGTTTTGCAGGCGCTGATAAAGGGCGGCCCCTTCCTGAAAAAAAGAGGCTGTCACAAACAGGGCCGGAATCACGCAGATCGTGATGACCACCACCAGGGTGGACAGTGCTGCAAGGGTGGCACGGTTTTTCCATAATTTCAAAAACCGCTGATAAAGCGGTGCAAACACTAGCCCGATAACACAGGCCCAGAAAACGGCGCCGAAAAAAGGTTTGAGCAGAAAGAAAAACAGGGCCGTCACCAGGATGAGCATGGCCAGAAATGTGCCTTGTTCCAGTTTTTTCATTTTTGCCCCTTGTTGTTTTTTTGGGAGGGGTAAGTTTTTGGCGATGCCAGATATCCGGCTGCAATGGAGGCACCGATGATGATACCCCCTCCGGCCAGGGTGGACAGGGCCGGAATCTCTTTCAACAGGAAAAATGCCAGCACAATGCCGTACACCGGTTCCAGCCCGGTGATCACCGAGGCGGTCTGGGCCCGGATTTTTTTGAGGGAGCTAATGAACAAGGTGTGGGACAGGGCCGTGCACACCACCCCCAGAAAAACCAGGGCCGGCAGATCAGAGACAGTGACCAATTCCCTGGGCCGGATCAGGATGACGGGAATCACCAGGCACAGTGCCGCGAACAGATTCTGATAGAAGGCCACGGCCACCGGGTCGGACAGGCGCACATTTCTGCGGTTTACCAGGGCCAGAATGGCAAAGGTCAGGCCGGACAGTATCCCGAAAAATCCTCCTAATGTGGTCTGGTTGGTCAGATCGGGTTCCGGGATGACCAAGCAGATGCCGAAAAATACCACAATGGCTGTGGCGATGTCCCGCCGGTCCAGAGGCTCCTTGAATACCAGGGGTTCCATGAACGTGACAAACAAGGGAAAGGTGGAAAAGGTCACCAAACCCACAGCCACGCTGGAAATCTGGATCGACAGAAAGAAAAAATACCAGTGCACCGCCAGCAAACCGCCCTGCAAGATGAACAGGCCGGTGGCATGGCCCGGAACGGCAGAAAGTTTTGTCCCGGAAATCAGCCGGGCATACAGACTCAGGGTCATGGCCGCAAACAGTGTCCTGCCCAGAACAATATACAAAGGACTGGCATTGATAAATTTGGCGAACAGCCCGGACAAGCCGAACAACAGCACAGCGCTGTGGATCACGAACAAAGGGTGGGCGGCCGGTCCGGGGAGTTTCATGGGTGTTAATCAGGCATCTATCGGGTCAGTTGGCGGTATTTGATCCGGGTGGGTACGTCCGCCTTGATGCCCAGACGTTTTTTGCGGTCTTTTTCATAATCGGAGTAGGCCCCGTCAAACATCACGGTGGTGCTGTCCCCTTCAAAGGCCAGGATATGGGTGGCGACACGGTCCAGAAACCACCGGTCGTGGCTGATGATCACGGCACATCCCGCAAAATTTTCCAATGCTTCCTCCAGAGCCCGCATGGTATTGACATCCAGGTCGTTGGTGGGTTCATCCAGCAGCAGCACATTGGCTTCCTGCTGGAGCATGCAGGCCATGTGTACCCGGTTGCGTTCCCCGCCGGACAGGTCCGCCACCTTTTTCTGCTGGTCCGTGCCGGAAAAGTTAAATTTGCCTACATAGGCCCGGGCATTGAGCTGCCTTCCGCTTATGATCAATGTGTCACTGCCGCCGGAGATGGTTTCATAAATGGTCTTGTCCGGGTCCAGAGACGTCCGTTCCTGGTCCACATATGCCAGCTTCACGCTCTGACCCAGCTCGATTTGCCGGCATCCGGAGTTTCTTTGCCGGTGATCATGTTGAACAACGTGGTCTTGCCTGCCCCGTTGGGGCCGATCACACCGACAATGGCACCCGGCGGAATGACGAAGTTCATGTCTTCCACCAGCAACTTGTCCTCAAACGCTTTGGTGACATGGTCTGCCACAATCACCTTGTCCCCGAGCCGAGGGCCGGGGGAATGAAAATTTCCATCTCCTTTTCCTGTTCACCGGCATCTTTTTGAGCAAGTCTTCATAGGCCTTGATCCGGGCCTTGGATTTGGACCGCCGGCCCTTGGGAGACAGGTTGATCCATTCCAGCTCCCTTTCCAGGGTTTTCTGGCGTTTGCTTTCGCCTTTCTGCTCGATGGCCAGGCGTTTCTGTTTCTGCTCCAGCCAGGAGGAGTAATTGCCTTTCCATGGAATGCCTTCGCCCCGGTCCAGTTCCAGGATCCAGCCGGCCACGTTGTCCAGGAAATACCGGTCATGGGTCACTGCGATGATGGTGCCTTCGTACTGGTTCAGGTGCTGTTCCAGCCAGGCCACGGATTCTGCATCCAAATGGTTGGTGGGCTCGTCCAGCAGCAGGATGTCCGGCTTGGATAAAAGCAGCCGGCACAGAGCCACCCGGCGTTTCTCCCCGCCGGAAATGACGTTGACTTGGATATCTCCGGGCGGACACCGCAGGGCATCCATGGCCATTTTCAACCGGGCGTCCAGGTCCCAGGCATCCAGGTGATCCAGCTGTTCCTGAACCTTTCCCTGACGGTCGATGAGCCGGTCCATCTCCTCTTCAGGCATGGGCTCGGCAAACTGTTCGGAAATTTTTTCATATTCCGCCAAAAGGTCCACGGTGTCCTGAACTCCTTCCTCCACCACTTCCCGGACGGTTTGGTCGAATCCACCAAAGGTTCTTGCTCCAGAAATCCGACGGTATATCCTTTGGATAAAATGGTTTCACCGGTGAATTCCGTGTCTCTGCCGGCCATGATTCTGAGCAGCGAGCTTTTGCCCGAGCCGTTGAGGCCCAAAACCCCGATCTTGGCCCCGTAGAAATAGGACAGGGAAATATCTTTGAGCACCTGGCGTTTGCCATGGAATTTGCTCACATGGATCATGGAATAGATCACTTTTTGGTATCTTCGGTCATACAGTCTCCTTGACAGCAATATTTTTTTTAGTAACAGCCATGCCCTGCCAGGCAAGACGGAGCATGAAACAATTTAAAGGATTGTCAAGTTTTTTCACATCAAAATTTCCGTGATGTTTTTTTGCCCGTTTGCTCTGGGCGTGCAGAGGAATGGATATCCGGGCAGAAATCAATGGTAATGGCTGATCACCGGTTCCTTAAGGATCAGGTCCACCGCTTCAGCAGCAGTTCTGGCCACGATGGGAAAGCTGTCTCCAATTCTGGCGATTTGGCGCAGGTTTTCCGCGGTGCGCAAAATCAGCCGGGCAAAATCCCCTTCCGCGTAATCAGACCCGGTCATCAGCTCTTCCCAAGAGGTATCATGGGCCCAACCATACATGAGAAATGTCGGCTGGATAAAGAGATTGGGCGCGGAAAATCCGCTGGACAACAATTTCAGGGCAAAGGGCTTCAATCCTTTGCGGATGTCCAGAAAGCTGGTTTTCAGCCGTTTGGGCAACACCCCTTCATACAGCGGGTCATCCTTGAACTCTTTTTCGTTGATAAAAGAAGCCATGATTGCCGCCAGCAGGGCCGGGTCCTGGTCCGGCAGCAGGTTGAGGCGGATGGCCTGGGCCACCAGCAGAGGCACGTCCATGCGCAGTTGGATGTCCACAGCCCGTCTTCAGTCAGGCGGCCGTCCCGGGTGAGAAACCCTTCATCCGTCAGAAAATCCATATGGGCCAGAAAATCGTTCCACAACAGGGCCAGATCCTGGCCGAAGCGCTTTCTGGCTGACTTGGAGCGTTTTTTCGCCCGATGCGATCAGAAAAAGAGGCAAAAGAGTGATCCAGCAGGGTTCGTACCTGGTCCGGAGTGTGGGACAGCAGCAGATTCAGCACCATGGAAAATCGATTTTAATCTGGCTGTCTACGTCCAGGGCCGGGGCGTTCACCAGCTCGGCCACGTGTTTGAGATCCATGAACTTGCCGGGCAGCATCAGGGCGAATCCGATGTTGTCCATGCCCGGCGCCCGGCCCGGCCAGCATCTGCTGGAATTCACTGGTACTTAAGGTCTGAAATCCACCCCGTTGAACCGGTCGGAATTGAGGATCACCACGGAACGTGCCGGAAAATTTACTCCGGCCGCCACAGTGGAGGTGGCAAACATGGCACTGAGAAGGCCTTTGGCCATCAGGGTTTCCACCACCACTTTCCAAGCGGGCAGATGGCCGCTGTGGTGGGCCCCGCACCCTTTTTCCTCCAGATCCCGACGGTGGGGATGGCTGCTTAGGTGAGGATTGTCCGCCACCAGCTGTGCCACCGCAATTTTCAGGTCTGCTTTTCTTTGCGGTGTTTTGTTCATCAGATCTGCATTGCAAAGTTTTAGGGCGTTGTCACATTCGGCCCGGGATTTTAAAAAGAAAATAGCGGGCAGCAGATCGAACCGGTCCAGGATTTTCAGGATTTCCCCAAAATCAGGCAGCCGTCCCGGCGGTGCCAGCACCGGCGGTTTTTTCATGTTGGCAAACTTGAACACCTTGTCATGGAGCCCGGCGCCGGACGTACCCCTGGTTTTTTTGAGCAGCGGATACAGGGTGCCGGACGGATGGAGAAAGAGGGGATGCAGCGGCACGGGTCGATGCCGGTTTTCAACGATTCGGCAGGTGCGGCCCCGGATGCTGCTCAGCCAGCCCGCGATCTGATCCGGATTCCCGATGGTGGCGGATAACAGCAGCAGCGGGATGCGCAACGGCAGGTAAATCATGATTTCTTCCCACACCACACCCCGCTCCGCGTCTCCCAGAAAATGGGCCTCATCCAGTATGATCAGGTCGCAGTTCAGGTTGTCCCCGGTGTACATGGCATCATAAAGCTGGTTTCGCAGGATTTCCGTTGTGCCGATGATCACCTCGGCATCGGCATTTTCCTTGATATCCCCGGTGAGGATCCCCACATGATCTTTGCCGAACAGGTCTGAAAACCGGGCATGAATGGAATTGGTCAATGCCTTGAGCGGGGTGGCATACCAGATACGCCCGTTTTTGTTAAGATGTATCCGGGTGGCTTCTTCGGCGATCCAGGTTTTTCCGGCTCCTGTGGGGGCGGTCACCAGACAGTCGGTTTCCTGGATTGCGGCAATGGCATCAAGTTGAAACGGGTCCGGTGAAAACGGTTTGTCTTCAGGCACCCCGATTTTTTCAAAAATGCGTTTGAGTCCCTTGTCCGCCCCGGGCTTCATGGATGGAATGCTGGCGGGTTTTCGCCGGGGACGGTTACCCCGGTAATAGCGTTTTTGTTTCATTAAAAGTAAGTGTAATCAAAATCCGCCATTTGTGCAAGTACTGCCTTTTTGCAAGGCAGCATTTTTCCGGCCGATTTCCCACCGCAGGTGTATCTCGGAGCCGTTTACCTGTGGTTTTATGGGGTCATATTGTAACTATCTTTCAAAGCCATGACTTGGGTTTCCAGGATCCGGTCGAACCGGGCCGTATCTGTGACCGGTTTTTGGATCATTTTCATACAAAAATCCATCTGGGCAGGGGTGGTAATGGGTTTGGCATACAGTTTCAAAGCAAATTCACTGAAATCCCTGATCATCACATCAAAGATCTGTTCCAACAGATCCGAGTCGATCGCGTCCATGTGATATGTTTCGATGATGAGCTGGCCATAGGCCACCAGGGTGAACAGTTCTCCCAGATACAGCAGAAAATCCATGTTTTCGGACTGGGTCGTGTCCGGAGTGGCAGCCATGAGCATTTCAGTGAGCTGGGTCGCCTGTTTTTTGAAAATAGTGACATTGGGCAGGTCTACACTGTCATAGGCCAGGTGATAATCATGGAACTGGATTTTGCCTAAGCCTTTGGTTTTTCCCTGGTTGAACAAAAAAGTATCACAACAGGGATCATTGCGCCGGGGGATTTCCGGAAACGTGCCGGGATTGAAAAATAGTTGGCCATGAATTTGATGATCAGCGCCATGTTGACATGCAAGGTACCCTCCAACTTGGGCAGGGAACGGATATCGGTGGCTGCCATTTCAAAAAAGGTGTCTTTTTCAAATCCCTTGGCCGCGATCACATCCCAGATCAGGTTAATGACGGTTTCTCCCTCACAGGTCACCTTCATTTTGACCATGGGGTTGTATAGAAGATACCGCCGGTCATGAGGGGAGGCGCTGCGGAAATAATCGGCCGCCCTCCGGGAAAACAGTTTCATGGCGGTCAGGCGGGTGTAGGCATCCACCAGCAGCCGTTGAATATGGGGGAAATCGGTGACCATTCGGCCGTACAGGTTCCGGTGGGCCACATGATTCAATCCTTCGTAAAACGCATGGGTGCAGATGCCGATGGATGCCCAGCCCAGGTTGAACTTGCCCACGTTGATGGTGTTCAGGGCGCTGTCCCAGGCGGCCCGGCCCGTGGACATGATGTCCGCATCGGTCACGGGATAGCCGTTCAAAGCGTATTCCGCCACATAGCCTTCCCAGTCCACCACGTTCTGGACCAGGTCATACTGGCTATGGGCCGGATCGGCTGCAAAAAAACATAGTCACCGGTTTCCGAATTTTGCCGAACGTGGACACGATGCCAGCCTGGTTGGCATTGCCGATATAATATTTGCCCCCGTCCGCCACATAGTGCCCGTCTCCCAGAGGGGTCAGAGCCATGTCCGAGGCGTACAGGTCTGCCCCGTGCGCCTTTTCAGACAGGCCAAAGGCAAAGATATGGCCCTGTTTTAAAAGCTGTGCGGTTTTTTTCTTGATCTCTTCGTTGTCCCCCATCCAGATAGGTCCCAGGCCCAGAATGGACACCTGCCAGGCATACCAGTGGGACAGGTTGTAAAAGCTTAAGATCTCATTAAAGTCACAGATTCTTCTGGTATCCCATCGGGCGTTTGGATTGTCTCCGGCATATTTTTCAGGGGTGAGCAGGGTGGCAAAGATCTGATTCTCCTTGAGAAATGCCAGAAAATCCTGATACCAGACCCGCTGGTGAAAATCCTGCTTCAATCGGTTTTTGCCCCGGGTCTCAAAATAGGCAATGGTCTTTCTCATGATCTGCCGGGATTCGTCGTCCAGGTGATCAAAGACGGCGGTTTTGGGATTGAATAAAATCATGCGGCATTCCTTTGTGATATGTTGACGTTGATCCGGCCCAGCCGGTGCATAGCCAGGCCCGCACCCACAATGAGCAGGGCTCCGGCAAACAGATGCCAGGAAACCGGTTCCATGAGAAAAACGATGCCCACCACGGCGGTGAATAGGGTTTCGCTGGACATATAGGCCGCCCCTTCAAAGCCCTTGCAAAAGAAAAACCCCTGGTTCATGAGCAGCTGGGCTGCCACGGACACTATAATGAGACCAGAAATCATGGTCCATTCCACAGCAGTTTGAGGCAGCACCGGATGGGTGAGGCAGAATGGCAGGGTGGCCAGGGTGCCCATGGTGCAGAAATAAAAATAGATGATCACCGGCCCGTTGTGTTCCCGAAGCGTTCGGATGACGGTTACTGCGAATCCGGACAGCAACGCCCCCATGATGGCCATGGCCTGGCCCAGGACACTGTCGGACAGCCGGAAGTCGAACAGGATGGCCACCCCTGCCAGCAGTACTCCGATACATGCGATCTGAAACCGGTTCACCCGTTCCTTGTAGATGAGAAACCCGAACAGAGCTGCAAAGGCCGGATATGAATAAAACAGCACCACTGCTGTGGACATGGGCAAAAGGCGCAGGGCAGACACCACAAAGAAAAAGGCCAGGGAACCGGTGCATCCCCGGAGAATGAGCAGAGGGATGTTGTGTCCCCTGAAAGGGTTTTTTCTGCGGCTGAACACTGCAGTCAACAGGATCATTCCGCCGAAACACCGGATGAACCCCAGATGCCAGACCGTGTAATGATCGGGCATGAGCTTGACAATGGTGGACATGAGCGTGAACAGCAGGGCTGCGGACAGCATGAACAAAGGCCCTGCCATGCGGGCATCCATGAGAACGGTTCGGGGGCGGACCGGTGCATATGCGGATTATCCTTGAATTTGAAAGTTGCCGTTGATCTGAAAGGCAAGATAGCCCCGGACGTCGTTTGTGTCAAACCAATTGCATCAACAAGGGATAAATGAATGGATTTTTCATTGGATACCTTGGAAAACGGTGTTATGTTTTGAAAACAGATGCATAATATCACACAACATCATACATTACCTGATAAGGAATACCGGATGTCGGAAAAACATGGCAGTCTGCTGGCCGGGTATGGATTTGCCCTGGGGGCCACGGCCCTGTGGTCAGGAAATTTCATTGTGGCCAGGGGATTGAACGACCTGATTCCGCCGGTGAGCCTGGCGTTTTACCGGTGGCTGACGGCAGTGCTCGTGTTTGCTCCTTTTGCGGTCCAGGGTGTGATCAAGGAGTGGCCCCTGATCAGGCGGCATATCTCATACATGGCAGTGACCGCGTTCATCGGGGTGACCTGTTTCAATACGTTTATATATATTGCCAGCCATACCACCACTGCCATGAACCTGTCTTTGATCTCCATCACTTTTCCGGTGTTTGTGGTACTTGATTCCAGAGTGTTGTTCAAAGAGGCGCTGATAATCAAGCGGATCGCAGGAATTTTTGTGGTCTTAGCAGGGGTGGTCTGCCTGATCACACAGGGGGAATGGGGTCGGATTATAGCCGTCCGGTTCGTGTCCGGTGACCTGTGGACGCTGACATCGGCGATGCTGTTTGCAGTGTTCAGCATTCTGCTCAAGCGAAAACCGGACGGGATCCGGCTTTACGCTTTCCAGTTCACTTTGTTTTCCTGGGATTGATGTTTCTGCTGCCGTTTTTCCTCTGGGAACAGACCCGGACGACCGGGCTGTTTCTGAATCAGGCCACGTTGCCGGCAATTCTTTATGTGGGGATTTTTGCTTCCCTGTGTGCTTTTTTGCTTTGGAACCGGGCCATCCTCC
>LQAG01000422.1_pt1 | contig 12233 bp, 15 predicted proteins | sample 1535801 | NCBI WGS metagenome assembly LQAG01 (sample SAMN04331584, study PRJNA305678) | bioreactor metagenome | isolation source: bioreactor_3 inoculated with Wadden Sea sediment 1st replicate of a... | place: Germany:Bremen | reverse complement strand
GTTGATTGGAAATCAGTTTGACATCGACATTCTGCTTGGTGATAGCAGAAAGCTTATCCCTTAAAAATCCGGTGAGCCGCTCGTTTATCACCTGAAACGTCGGCAGATTCAACGGACCGGATTCCGCTGCAAAATTATACGCCTGAACCGAATCCTTTTCTTCAGGAACATCCGTTTCCGTGGCGACACTGCCGGCATCGATCCCTCCGAGCAGGGAGTCAACTTCGTCCTGAGATAAGACATTACCCATAATTCACCTACTGCACCACAAATTCTGAAAAATAGATCTTGTTGACCACATTACTGCCGAGAATCTGGTTCACCCGGGAGATGAATTCCTGTTTCAACACAATTTTTCCCTCCACCGTGGCCAGATCATTGTAGGTTTTGCTGGACAACAGAATCAAAGCGGCATCGTCCAGCAAAGGTTTGTATTTTTCCAGCAACGGAATGGCCGTCGGATCAGTCATTCCCAGTAGCACGCCCACTTTCAGGTATCGGCTGCTCATACCGGAATTTCCCATCAGATTCACGATATAGGTATTCAGCGTATAAGTCAGCGGTGCGGCTTCCGAAGGGACAGCTGTGCCGGCTGCATTACCGGACAACATCTTTTCGTTTTCGTTTGTTTCTTCAGGCTGAAGCAACATCCATCCAAGAACGCCCCCCCTATCAGCAGCAGCAAGAAAACGGCTATTCCAATGATGATAACCAGCCGTTTAGACGATTTTTTTTCGGTGGCATCCGATTCCGCCATCACAACTCCTTATAAAATTTTAAAGATGATCTGAACTCTCCGATTCTTGTTTCTGCCCTCCGGGGTGTCATTGGGAACCAGGGGCCGGTCAGCCCCATATCCGCCCACGGCAAACCTCCCGGAGGGGATATGGTGTTGATTGACAAAATAGTGTAGTACCGCTTCGGCCCGTTTCAACGACAACTGCCGGTTGGAACCTGCCTCACCGCTTCCGGAAGGGATATCATCGGTGTGGCCCACAATAAAAATATCGTTATCACACTCTTCAATGGCGGATGCCACCGTGTCCAGAAACGGAAACATCGCTTTTCTGAGTTCGGCTTTCCCCGGACTGAAAAAAAGTTCCCCATGAAACGACACCGCTATTCCCTGTGGATCTTCAATGATATCAAACAGCGTATCGATTTTGTCCAGCACATCATCGATCTGATCCGGTCTGCTTTCATTTACCGGTACCAGCAGTTTTTCCATCAAAGCATTGTCCACCACCAGCAAATGATCGGTTGCCTGAAAGAGGCGCACGAACTCGGCCAAATTGCTAATCTCCTGATTATTCCCAAGCTCCAGCACACCAGGGGCTCCCTGAAACCGTGAAATGTTTCCTTCAGCTTTTGGCATCCATGGAAGACATGGACAGCAGCATGACAAAAAAGTCAGCAGCAGCATGACCAAATCGGCAAAAGTGGTCAGCCACCCGTTGCTATCCACCACTGCCTGATTTTCCCTGTTTTTCTTGACCTTTGTTCCATCAATCAAATATCCTGAAGTCAAAGGTATCAAACGTGAAAATATTGGACGGTCTTTTTTCAAAATCCGATGGGTATCCAACGATTTTCCGGGGTAGAGCATGATTTCCACCCGTTCGTTCATCGCCCGGGATCGCCTCGTCAAAGTGGAAAACCGGGGCCGGTGTGTGCCGGCCCCATAAACGTGAAGCCGATTCTCCAGGTCATTGCCCCGGATTTTAAGATACGAAAACACCGCTTCCGCAATTTGAAATGACCGGTCCCAGGCGGATTCATGACTGCCATCTTCAACAGGAATCTCCCCGACATGTCCTATGATTTCAACCGGATAATCCGCCGGGCCAATCAGAAAAATCAAATTGTCCAAAAACACTTCAGATTCAGGCCGCAATTTCAGAGAGTCCGGTTCAAAAAGGAATCGGGATTCCATCACAATCGCCTGATTCTTCTCCCTGTATACCAATTCAACATGGTCTGCGATAGCCCTCTCTTCCAGATTCAGCACTTTGACAAAATCAATTTCCTGCAAATCCATTGGTGCACCCGGCTGAATAAGAGTATCCCCGGTTTTCGATGCGGAATATCCGCCTGTAAAGCTGCCGAAAGCTCCCAGGATGGAACCTATTGCCACCCGTGTCCTTTTCTCGTCGATCACGGCGATGGAATTGAGCAGAATAAAAAAAAGTCAAAAGGATCAAAAACAGACTGACCGTCATGACCGGCAGCAAATCAATGGGAGAGGGTTCTTCCTGTTTTTTTCTTTTTTTCATACTGCTGCTTCCCGTTGATTGGGCGGCACAAAGGCGTGAAGCTTCTGCTCAAGCACCCGGGGATTGTCCCCGTTGGACAAAGAAATGATTCCGGCCACTGTCATCTCCTTCAACAACATTTCCTCCTTGCTTCGGGTTCTGAGTTTTCCGGCAATGGGCATACAAATAATATTGGCCATGACAGACCCGTAAAACGTGGTCAACAGGGCCACGGCCATGGCCGGACCGATAGTGGACGGATCGTCCATATTCTGCAGCATCTGCACCAGGCCGATCAGTGTGCCGATCATCCCCATGGCCGGGGCATAGGTGCCCATGGTCGTGAATATTTCCGCGCCCAATTGATGCCGGCTTTTGATGAAATCCATCTCCACTTCCAGCAAATTGCTGATTTCTGCCGGCTCCAGCCCGTCGATAGACAGCTGAACCCCTTTTTTCAAAAACGCGTCATCCATGCCTTCCAGTTCACTCTCCAAGGAGAGTATCCCTTCTTTCCGGGATTTTGCGGAAAACGCCATGAGCCGCTCAATGAGTTTGCTCACGTCCGCTGATCGGGCAAAAAAAGCGTTTTTCACCACTTTGAGCACTCCCAGCACATCCTTCAGGGGATAATTGATCATGGTCACACCAATGGTCCCGCCCACGACAATCATCAGGGCCGGAATATTGATAAACAGCCCCAGTCCACTTCCCATAAAAATTGCTGCCAGCACCAGTCCAAATGCCGAAACAACGCCAAGCAGGGTGGCAATATCCATAATGTTTCCTAACCTTCCATTGCTTTACACTCTAATCATTACAGGGACAGCAAACTTTATGCCATTAAATCGCCTGAAAAGCAATTGCTTCCTGAATATTCCCGGACAGAACCCGGGTGGTTGAGGGCCGCAGTCATTCAATGATCAAGCGGAGTTCGAAATTATTCGGAAAAAAAACCTCTGCGTCAAAAAAGAGGCATCAGCCAAAAATTGACGAATGCCCCTTGTTTTGAATTCGGCGGTGACAACCAGCCGAATCCGCAGAAAATGCTTTTAGTTTATCGTTTGAGGTTAATGATTTCAGACAGCATGGTATCTACGGTGGTGATAATTTTTGAATTGGCCTGGAATCCCCGCTGGGTCGTAATCATCTCCACAAATTCACCGGCAATGTCCACATTGGACTGCTCCAGGGATCCCGGCGCGATAGAGCCGAGTCCATTGCTGCCCGGCCGGTTGGTAATGGCTGCGCCGCTGGCCAGAGAGGCTCTGAACAGATTTCCACCCTCTTTGACCAATCCGTCCTCGTTCTGAAAACCAGCCAGAGCCACCCGATAAAGGGGGATGATCTCTCCGTTGGAGTAATTTCCGGTGATCACCCCTTTGTCATTCACATTGATATCCTGGAGATCTCCGGCTCCGTATCCATTACTGTCCTTGAAAACTGTGTTGGATGCCACTGCATACTGGGTCGTGCTCAAGGCGTTGTTGGTCCACTTGTTCGTATTCGCGTTCAACGTACTTCCGAAATCCAGGCTAATGTTCATGGCATTGTCACCCAGAAAATCCGGTTCAAAGGTAAATAAACCATTTTCCACTGTATAAACTGGATTGACTGGATCGGTTCTGTCTACCAAGGATTCAGTTGTACCGTCAGCTGCCACACGGGTCATGTCAATATCGGATATGGCTCCGGATGACGGTTCGAATGTGATTGACCCATACCCCAACAGCCCCGCATTCGCCGTTCCAGCCGCGCCGGTTCGTCGATCTTCTCCAGGATTGCATGTGACCATGAATTCATAGGTTGGAGATCCGTCAGCCGTCGGTTCACCTTTATCGAAATACATAGTAATATCATGGGTGCTCCCTAAAGAGTCATAGATCTGGACCGTGGTCTGGTATTCAAACATTGTCTCGGTTATCGGTGGGGATTGAGTGCCGTCCCATCCTGCATCCAAAGACGTCAAACCGCCCAAATCCGAATAGTCTGATGCAGTTGAATCCAGATTGGTGATTACCTGAACATTGCTGCTCTGACTAGGCTGGGAAGTGAATGAATTCAATTTGATATCACCGATGGAGCCGATATCGCTGCCGGTTTCCGGATCCAGGCGCCATCCCTGGACCACATGGTTGTTGGGATTGACCATATTGCCGTCTTTGTCAAACCTGAAATTACCGGCACGGGTATAGTATTGGGTCACTCCGGATTCTTCCCTCAAAATGAAGAATCCCGCACCACCGATGGCCAGATCTGTTGAATTTCCCGTCGTCTTAAATGAACCCTGTTCAAAAGACGCAGACACATTGCCGATGGCGCTGCCGCTGCCGATCTGAGTCGTTCCGCTCATTGTTGACATGGATTGACTCAGCATATCCTGAAAATTTGCCTGACTGCTTTTGAATCCGATGGTGTTGACATTGGCGATATTGTCACCAATAATCTGCATGGTGTCTCCCATTGCCGTCAACCCACTGGTTCCGGAAAAAAGTGCGCTTGATAATGCCATGATCGTTCTCCTTAATTTTTATTGTGTTGTTTTTATCTTTATTTACATCAAGATTCCGTCGACATGCGGACATCCCGGATACTGGGAAGTGCCGCCGGGACATCTCCGACATAGAGCAAGGGGGTTCCGCCATCAAGACTCACACGATTCACCCGCCCGGACACATAGTCTCGACAGACAATGGCTGACCAGCATTATCTAAGGCTGTCACGACAAAACTATATTGCCCTTCCTCCAAGGCGTTACCACTGTCACCAGTCCCATCCCACTCGAACTGATGGGTCCCCTCTTCCAAATTTCCCATGGAAATATTTTTTACGGCTACACCATCGGCATCAAACATGGTAACCACACAATTACCGGGAGCCTCCATGTAAAATCCCCCCTTTGAAATGATTCCTTTGGCCAGCGTCAGTTCATTGCCCTGGACATCAACCTCTTTCCCCATGAAATCCATGGCCTTGAAAATCAGATCTTCCGCCTGATTGACCTGCATGTTGGACAGATTGTCATTGACATTCTGCAATTGTTCCAGGCTGCTGAACTGAGCCAGCTGGGCCGTAAATTCAGTTCCTTCCATGGGATTCAACGGATCCTGATGCCGCAGCTGAGCCACCAGCAGAGTCAAAAACGTGTCTTTGCCAAGGATATCTTCCGAAGCCGCATCTCCAGGTTTGGACTGGATAGATGTATGGGTTCCCAACGTGTCGATATACATTTGTTTCCTTTTCCTTTCCGCTTCCCTGTGACGCAGCCGTTGATCAGGCCAGCAGATCCAGCAGAGATTCGTTGTTTGTTCGCGAAGGAACCAGGGAATCGGCTTTACCGTCACCCGCTGTATCCGTTCCCAGTTCTCCTGAATGGAGATTTTTACCGAAACGGCCTTGGGAATGATGCTGCTGATCCAAAAACCCATCTCCGTTCGCAGACGAATGATTCAGATTGCCGTTCAATTGAACGTCAAACGTTTCAACCCGGATACCATATCCTTCCAGAACCCGCTTTAAATCCACATAATTGGCATGAAGCATGTCTTTTGCCGAACTGGTTTCGGTGACGACAGACATTTTGAGTATATTCTCCTTAACATCCATTTCGATATTAACAATGCCAAGCTCCGGCGGTTTCAGCTGCAATGTGAAAATCCGATCTCCCCGGTGAAGAAATGCGGCAATTTCCTTGCCCACCTGGTTCACGACCGACGTCGGGTTCAGGCCTTGCTGGAATCCCGCAGCCTGTTTAGCGGGTGCGGATAAATTTTCCGCGACACTTGCATAGGAAGCTCCCGCACTTTGGTATTTTTCTGCTCCTGACGTCAGATTTTGATGAGTCTCCTGTCGTCCGGTCCCATCCGTTTTAGAAACATTCCCCGGCATCGGCAAAGCATCGGCACCGGCCCTAGAAGCTGCGGTTCCTTTTTCCGTATCCTGCTTATAAATGTCCACCGGCATGGTTCGGGATTCCATATCCGTTTTGTTGCCCGCGCCTTTTTTTACCGAACCTCGATTGAAACCATCTACCGCTCTTGTTTGTTTGTCGATCGTCATTTCCCTGGAAAAATCGAAATTCCCTGCCGTTTTCTTCATTTTCAAGGAGTCCATGGCCGGCGTGTCATCATCTGTTTCCGAAAACCTTGCTGAATTCATGGGGAAGTGTCTGAAAACCTTCTCTGTTTCACGTCCTTTTTGTTCCAAAGCCTGAACAAAAGTTTTCAGGTTATAGGGCAATCGATGATCTTTATTTGGTACCGACAATCCCAGTTTCTCAAGTTCAAAGGCCATCCGCTCGAACCTTGGTGAATCGGTTTGTAGCCCTTTTGAACTTCCAGGCAAGTCACTTGAGTAACTGTCGGTTCCTGCACCGGGTAATTTCCCGCTGGATGAGCTTTTCATCCCTTTGGTGTCTCCGGCGAAGCCATTTTTTATTGCTTGGGATCCCAAACTGCCTGGCACAGAATTCAGCCCCTGTTTCAAGTGCCCGGTTTGAGTGGCGGCCGCGTCAGCTCCCCGGGTGGTGCCGGACGTTTTTTTCCATTTCGGCTATGTGGGATTTCAATTGAAACACCAATTTTTCAATATCAATCGCTCCGCCTTCCCGGACGCCGCTGCCAGCATCGCATCCATCTTGTCAGAGGGGACCCCCAGGTCCCTTAAAATCAGCTCCAGATACGGTATTGCGGATTTATCAGAAGAATCGGTCAAAAAAGAAGACGGCAACCCGGACTCCTTAATTTCAGCCTGTTCAAATACCGACAGATTCTTTAAAAAGAGAGCCAGGGGGATCTGGCCGTCTGATCGGTTCTTTTCCATTGACCGAAAAACGCAGACAGTTCGGACCGGGGGAGCCCCAAGTCCTCCAAAACATTGCCCAAAACGTAGATGTCTTCTTGGGAAAGCATCCACTTGTCTGGGAAAACCCCGTGATTCAAAAGTGTGGATTCAAGACTCGCGGCAATCGACAAACCATGATCATTGTCTCCATGCTCGGCAATCAGAAAAGAATTCAGTCCGATTGGAAACGTCGGGATTTTGAAACCCATCAGTTGGCACTGTCAAGCCCTTTCTTGACCGTTTATTCAGCCTATCGATCATCATCTCTTCGGCAAAGGCAAAAAAGGTAACCGCCTTTTCCATTTTCATGGATTTCACAGCCGGCATTTCCACCACCACTTCCGCCAACCGGGCTGGATCCATGGAAACACGATTGGAAAATAATGCCGGACCCTGCACTTTTTTCTCCAGGGCCTTGAATAAAGGTTTCCAGGGTAAAAGAGGGATGAGCTTCTTTGTCGGACACCGACAATCCGAGTTTCTCCAGCCTGGCGGCATCCTCTGGAACGTCTGTGAATCCGGCTGCGGGCCATTTGAATATTTTATTGCTTCAGTATCTCCGGCAACTATCCTTTGGGATGGTGCTTTTGTTTCCGAGTTTCCCGGAACTGAATCCAGCCCCTGTTTCAGATGCACGGTTTGAAGAACGGCTGGATCGGCCATCCGGGTGGTTCCCGCCGATTTTCCCATTGATGCCGCATGGGATTTCAATTGAAACACCAGTTTTTTTAATATCGATCGCACCGTTTTCCCGGGATGCAGCGGCCAGCAATGCATTCATCTTGTCAGCGGGAATCCCCAGATTCCTTAAAATCAGCTCCAGGTGAGGTACTGCGGATTTGTCAAAAGAACTGGTTAACAAAGAAAACGGAGGCCTTGCCGGCTGAAGTTTCCCCTGTTCAAACGCTGACAGGTCCTTTAAAAAGTGAGTCAGGGTGATCTGCCCGTCTGACCGGGCTTGTTTCATCGACCGGAACAACGTGGTCAACTCAGCCCGGGAAAATCCCATGCCATTTAAAATGTTGCCCAAAAAATCGAAATCTTCCTGGGAAAGGACTATGGTATCGGGAAAAAAGCCGTGATTGAGAAATGCTGATTCAAGAACGGCGACAACCGGCGAATCGCCATCTGTGGCTCCGGATCGGACAGCTGTGGCAGACGATTCATTTCCGATAGATAAGCGCGGTTTGACAAAATGGGTGCCTGCTGAGCCGGAATCTGGATTTTTCCCAGCAAGCAGCCTGGCAAACAAATTCTCTCCGGGAACTCCAGTGGAAAAGCCCGGTTTCGATCCAAGCGCCTGTGCCTTTCCCTGTAAAGTAGGTTGGGAAGACGTAAAAAAAGACTTTAAAAGTGCGGATGAATTGAGCATCTCCATATTCCTGATTCATTCAGTTGTGAAACCATTAACAATACCATTTGTACGATGGATACTTGCAAATCATGTGCCCAAGGGTATCAACCAGCTATTTATAGCAATTTTATCCATAAATAACGGTTTGTTACAATTTTCCATACTGCACAAGGAAACCCTGCTAAAAGAGGAAAAAGGAAAATTCTGCAGAACAGCGGCCCTGGCCGGGAAAAAACTTCCCTCGCGATATCACGCCTCATTGGAAATCCAGCCGCGCACCACAGCAGCAACTCTTTCCGGTTCCCGGGCACTCAATTCCGCCACGCGCTGCCGGGGATTTCGTGTCTCCTGAGATTCTGAAATCTGTTTGACCTCTTCCTCACCCGGAGGCAGGGCGTTTTTCCCGTCAGTGGCACGGGTTCCGATCTCTTTGACACTTCTGATCAGGGGGCGAACCACCAGAAAAAAGGCGCAAAGAATCAATATCAGGTTGAAAATCGTTCTTCCATATTGATCCAGCAGACGAGAAACACCCGATTTCCCCCCATCCATGGGGGTCATTTCTTCCATGGCCATGGCGGCTTTAAATGGAACGGACTGAACCGACACCTGATCTTCCCGGTCTTCATTGAACCCCATGGCGTTTTTTACCAGGTCCTCAAACGTTTTCAATGCTTCAGCGTCCCGGGGCACATATTCCCGGGATGTGGTTCCGTCATTGCGGGTGCCGTGCGGTATTCCCCATCAATCACGGCTGCCACCGAAATACGCTGAATGGTGCCGGCAGGTCGGATTACCCGGCGGTTCACCTTGTTGATTTCATAGTTGGTGGTGGCATTCTTACTGGTTTTCGACCTTCCGGCACCGGCTGAGCCAGGAAGAATCCCGGCCCGCTGGTTTGTCACCGGTTCTCCATCTATCCCGGCCATCTCATCACCGTCGTTTCCTTCATTGACGGTTTCCTCGATCAGCTTGTTGCTTCGCACCACCACCACTGTGGGATCGTATTCCTCTTCACTGAGCACCACTTCAGAGGTATCGATTTCCGCGCTCACCGGACAATGGCGTTGCCGGGTCCCACCACCTGCTCCAACATGGACTGGACATTTCAGAGATCTCTTTTCAATATTTTTGTACTCCAGCAAGGTGCCGCCCATGCCGGCCATTCTCCGGCCTCACCGGCATCGCCTTTAAAATCAACCGGCCCCGGGTATCCACGACACTGACCCGATTGCTGTCCAGACCTTCCACGGCATTGGCCACCAGCCGAACAATGGATTCCACCTTGACCCTGGACAGGGGCTGATCCAGGTCCAGCTGAATGGAGGCGGAAGGCTGTTTTTCATCTTCCACAAACAAAGATTCCTTGGGGATGGCCAGGAACACCGCCGCTTTTTCACTTCATCGAAATTCATAATGGTCCGGGCCAGTTCTCCCTGCAATGCCCGCCGATAATTGAGCTGCTGAACAAAATTGGTGGTCCTGAAATCCGGGTTGTCAAACAATTCAAACCCCACGGTTCCCCCACCGGGAATTCCTTCAGCCGCCAGTGCCAGACGGGTTTCATAAACCGATTGTTCTGGTACCATCACCCCGGTTCCGCCGGCAGTAATCTTATAGGGAATATTCTCTTCCTTGAGCCGGGTCACGATCCGGCTGGCATCTTCAGGGGACAACCCATTGTACAGAATTTGATAATTTTCCTGATTGGCCAGATAAAACATGACCCCGAAACCGGCGATCACCAGCAGAATCACGGCGGCAATACTGATTTTCTTGGCAAGGGGGAGCGCAGTGACAAATTGAACAAAATCCCTGAAAGAGGAGCCCATCGTGTTCATCTTCCTTTTTTTCAATCTTTTTTGTGAAATAAGGCGGCGATGCCGACCGACTTAAAACTGCATGCGGTTGATTTCCTGATACGCTTCAATGGCTTTGTTTCTGAACGAAACCAGCGTTTTCATGGAGATATCGAATTTTTGAAGTTCAATCATGGTTTTCGCCACATCCGCCTTGCCTGCCAGCATGTCGACAATGGCTTTGTCCGCCGCCTCACCCATTTGATCCACACTGGATACGGCCTGCTTCATGATCTGTCCGAAGGTAGCGGACTCTTTCCCCTTTGTTCCCTGAATGGCCTGATTGCCCGAAAAACCGCCGATATTGTTGACTGTAACGGGATTCATTGATTACCTCCCGATCTCAAGGGCGGAGAGCGCCATTTCTCTGGCGGTTTTCACGGCGGCGACATTGGCTTCGAACGCCCGTTTGGCACTGAGCATGTTCACATTCTCCACAAAAAGATCCACATTGGGTTTCTTCACATACCCTCTTTCATCCGCAGCCGGATGGCCCGGGACAAATTCTTCCTTGAACGGGGTCTTGTCTTCCACCACCTCATCGATTTGACTCCCGAAAGGCCCCGGTCAAAGCATCTGAAAATTCCAGCCCGCCTTCGGCTGGGCTTAGCACCAGCATTTTCCGCCGGTAAGGGGTTCCCTTTTCGGTCTGGGTCGTTTCAATGTTGGCCAGGTTGTGACTGATGATATCCATCCGTTTTCTTTGCACCGACATGCCGGAAAAACTGATATCAAATGTATTCTGAAAATTCATTCTATCGTCCTCCTTCCCTGATGGTCTCCTTGATAATGGTGATCTTTCTCATCATTGCTTCCACGGCAGTCTTGTAAACCAGCTTGTTTTCCATTAATTTTTTCATCTCGCTATCAACCCCCACCCAGTTGAGGCCGTCAAAGGCGGATGGGGCATCATGGATCTCCACCTCCACCCCCGGGCCTACTTCGCCCCCCAGATGATCAGAATGGGTTCGGGCCATTGATGGTGCGGCCATATGGCTATCCGATGCCATGGCTTTTTTCAAGGTGGCCTGAAAATCGATTTCTCTGGCTTTATACCCGGGCGTATCCAGATTGCTGATATTGCTGGCAATAACCCCTGGCGCTTCTGGGAAATATTCAATGGCTTTTTCCAGAGCCCGGAATGTGTGATTGAAAACCGACGCGTTCTGAATCATGTTTCTGTCCTTTTCGTTTTGTAATCTGTCTTTTAAACAGAGAACAATGCAACTATCATTCCATTTTTACTGAATCGTCATTTTTCTTTATATTCATTGAGTTTGTTTCTCAGGGTTCGCACGCTGATACCCAGAATTTGGGCGGCATGGGTTCGATTGTCATTGGTGTGATCCAGGGTACTGAAAATGATGTTTTTTTCCATTTCCTTGAGTGACAGGCCGGGGGTGAACACCGGGGCAGCGTTTCCGACAAACGGTTGACTGCCCGGCATGGTAAAGTCCTCACAGGTGACGGTTTCCCCTTCGCACATCAAGACTGCCCGCTGGATTACGTTTTCGAGTTCCCGGACATTGCCTTTCCAGGAACGGTTCATTAATAAAGACACCGCCCCTTCTGTCAATCCTTTGACGTTCCGATTGTCGATCCGGTTGTATTTTCGGATAAAAAAATCCGTCAGTAAAGGGATGTCTTCCCGGCGATCTCTTAAAGGCGGCAGCTCAAGCGGAACCACATTGAGCCGGTAATACAGGTCTTCACGAAACTCTCCGGATTGAATCATTTTCTCCAGATCCCGGTTGGTGGTGGCCAATACTTTGACATCCACGGTAACGGGCCCGGTCCCCCCGATTCTGTCCACTTCCCGCTCCTGAAGCACCCGCAGCAGTTTTGCCTGAAGAGAACAATCCATCTCACTGATCTCGTCCAAAAGCAGGGATCCGCCGTCCGCTTGTTCGAATTTTCCTTTTTTCC
>LQAG01000421.1_pt1 | contig 12287 bp, 18 predicted proteins | sample 1535801 | NCBI WGS metagenome assembly LQAG01 (sample SAMN04331584, study PRJNA305678) | bioreactor metagenome | isolation source: bioreactor_3 inoculated with Wadden Sea sediment 1st replicate of a... | place: Germany:Bremen | reverse complement strand
TGGTGTCTATAACCAGACGGTTTTTATCGTTTAGAGAAAATCTTTTAATTCTTTAATTCTAACCGGTTTGCTAATATGGTACCCTTGAACTGTTTCACAGTTTAAATGCCTTATAAAATCCATTTGTTCTTCTGTTTCAACACCTTCAATAATCGTATCAATCCTCAATCGTTTGGTAATCTCAACAATGCCCTGAAGAATTGAACCATCATCCTCATGGGGATAATCCATAATAAACATCCTGTCTATTTTGAGTTTTATTAATTTTGAGCTGTTTTAAATAGCTTAGAGATGAAAAACCTGTTCCAAAATCATCAATAGCTACGACAACACCTCGTTCATTCAAGAAATGAATCATAGAATTGGCGTCTGAAATATTCTCAAGAATTACACTTTCAGTAATTTCAATACACAAATTACTGAGTTCAAATTGACTTTGCCCAATTAGAAATAGTATTTCCGAAATGACCCGAACATCCATAAACTCCTGGCTGGTTAGATTCAATGATATTTTAAAATCCTTCTTGACTTGAATGTCATGCTCTTTAAATTCAGCTATGACTTGTTTGAGCATATATATGCCCAGTCGTTTAATGGCTTGCTTTTTCTCCATCAATGGAATAAAAGTATCGGGTGGAATCTCACCAAACTGTCCACTCTTCCACCTAGCCAATATCTCAAGACCAACAATGGATCGATCTTTTACACTCTGCTGCACTTGGTAGACTGGGTAAACCTCATTGTTGTCAAGACCATTTTCAACCGTGGATTGAATGGCGAGATCCCTATGCACAATATTAGAAATATCAGCACTGTATAAAACGTAAGGCACCTGCAAGACCTTGGTATTAGCAATAAGTGCTATAAGTGACTGATTCACCATTTCTGAAACAGACCCACTTGCATTTGGGTAAACAGCCATCCCGCAAGAATAATTTATTTTCATTTCGTTCAAATGACCGTAATTTAAGTTGCTATTGATAAATCAATTCGCCTCCAAATTTCCTCAACATCACTGGTGTTGTTTTTCATATCAATAAGAATGAGAACCAATTCATTCATAGGTGCAAACATCATCATATCTTCATGCATAAATGACCTAACTCCAGTGTTAAATTGTTTAAAAGTATAGTTTCGCCATAATCTGGCAGCAGGTGTGTCATTCGTGAAAATTCGTGAATTCGCAGACTCACCGCCAACACGTTTTCATGCAAAGAAACAAAATCATTGATTTTTGCAGAAAGAGCATTTAAATCATACTTTTCTGCGTAATTTGGCAAGTCACTGGCGAAATTTTCAATACTATCATCTGCAGTATTTAGCTTGGATGACGAATAAATACCTATATAATAAGCAGGCTTACCATTTTTACCCTGAACGGTTCTTATGAGCAAGTGCTTATTTATATACAGGTCATCTTTGGTCTGTATCCAAACATTGCCCTCCCAAGCATTTCCTGCCTCATGACTGCCTAGATTCGCTGCTTGAAATAAATACGTTAAGGCTGACTTACCACGAAGAAATTCAAGATTATAGCCTATAATGTTTTCAAACACTTGGTTGCTAAACAATATATTTAGATGTTTGTCTGCAATCAAAATTCCATCGTGGGTGTAATCGGAAATATAAGACGATGCCCTAAGCATCAACTCATTCTCCTCTTTCACCTTCGTAAAGCCATAAATCATAATTGAGATAATTGCCGAAAAAACAATCACAATATATCTTAAAAATGGATAATGTATGAGCATGTGTTTATTGCCATTTAAAAGCATATTAAAGTCATACATACTCACCACTTTCCACCTATGTTCATTTGATCTGAAATACAGAGGCTGGTCAGGAAATTGTAATGTTGAAAAACTATAGTTCAAGTTATCGTGTTGTATCGTTCCGTAATTTTCTTCATAGATTTGGTTCACGATCGGATTTTGTTTGTAGGAAAACTCAAACTTCAAATTATCCGGATCGTATGAATCCTCTGAAGAAGTGCTAAGGGCTTTTATTGGCCAGTAATAGAAGTGGTCCAGTATGCCAAGTTCATGTCCATTCTTATCTATGGTAATATACGGTCTAAGTGATTCTAAGAAAATAAACCCATCGTAATTTATGACCAAAACACCAATAACACGACCCTCTTGATAGATAGGCATAGCGCATCTGAAGGTAGGTTCGAAAGGCTTTACAACCACTCCATTTTCAATATTTAAGTCAAACTCAGAAACATACATTTCTTCACTGGATAATTTGAGCGTTTCTGAGAAATAATATCGTTCAGATTTATTCTGAAGCTGATCTTTCTCCACAACTTCTATTAAACGCTTTTTTATATTGACACGAATGCTTTCCATGCCGGTTTTGTCAATATATCGAATTTGGGTAAAACCATCCTGCTTGATGCAATTCTGCTAAAGAGCATTTCAACTTCTGTCTTGTTTGTCTCATTTGGCTCTGCTATATAATTTGTAAACTCATCGGACCGCCGAATCACATTGATGTCATCATATATGGTCAGCAAACTACGTTTTATCACATTCATCATGACCTGAACCTGATTGACCTGTTGAGATACAGATTCATTTTTCAACTCTGTAAGTTGAGCGTTGAAAACCATCGAGTATAAGATGTTTATTGCCACTAATATAATGACAATAAAAAAACACCGCTTTCTTATTCAGTGTTTTAATATACTTAAAATAATGCGTAACTTGAGAAACAGTATCAAAAAGGCGCATTAAAATGCCTCGCTTTCATAGTCGATACACTTAAAATCATTATCTACCTTAAAAGTTCCCTAAGGAATTCTACATTATATACATACACTTTTATACCATTACCAAAACACAGCATTATTTCTATAAGGGTTATCTTTAGACGCTATGATTTCTGATCAAAAAAGACACATCCCAAAGGGCTGTGTCTCCTAGACTGTCTTCGAAATCAATTCGATGACGCTTGTTATACATTTTAAAAGTAATATCACCAGTAAACTCAGTGATAAACTTCTGTTTTAATTCAATTTAGTAAATGAGCTGCATATCCAAATTATAAAGCACTGTATTTCGTTCTGAGTCAACCGCTTCTGTCAGCACATACTCTTCACTGTCCATAACTTGGAGGTAGTCTCTAAAATACTTAATAAATTCACTGCCTGTGTTCCCTAAATAGATATTAGAATAGCTGACTTTTAACCAGTCATCCAGTTCATTGTTAGAATGGTTAAAGGCGGGTGTGCCTTCCGTTCCATACAAATAAAGCTTTGTATAGTACTCATAGTTAAGCCATACTGTATCCCGCTTTTGCGAATCTGGAAAACGCGTTAAGAAACTTTCAAAAATTTTATAATTCTATCAAAGACTTCATCCCATGTGATTGGAAGCCTCTGATCTGCATCAAAAAGAAGTTCCTTTCTAAATTCCATGAGGTCTAAGTATGTCACCATTCTTCTGATATATATTCTTTGAATCCATCATAGAAGGTATAGTCAATTTCGGGCAGGTACTTGCCATCCTTTACAACAAGTTTATACCCTGTTTTTTTCAAGTCTTCGATGTATATTCTAAGGCCAACATCTTTGACTGTAGATAGGTCTTCTGGCACACCACCTAATTTAAAATTATTAATACAAATGGCCTGGACTTCATCTTTCATCATAAATTGATGTCTATTTCTAAAAGTTGAATTTTGAACGCGTTCGTAACCAATGACCAACTCATCGGCATACTCAGTTGATACTTTTTTTATCTTAGATTTTATAAAATCATAGACTTCATCTTCTCTTGGTTCTTTTGCTAAAAGTCTATTAAAGTCTTCCATAATTTTTTCAGCTTCAGTGGGCTCTCTTTTTTCAACAACCTTTGCAGGTCTTGTTTCGTACTCCACCGCACCCACTTGTGCCTTGTCTGCCTGACAACCCGTAACGATCAGAGCAGATGTCACAAACAGTCCTAAAATTTTTTTTCATGACATACCCTCCCTTTTGCCATTATAGTTGATTCCAGTCTTTTAATAGTAACAGGAAGGTGACAAGTTGTAGTTCTTTTTACCCAAAACTCGAAATAGCCATGGTTAGGAGTATACTAAATGATAAAAACAGCCCCACAAGTACAACCAGCGGCCAATTCATGATAGGTTCATAACTTATGAGTGTGGCATCGTGTATGTAGTGCTTCTTGTTTCTTCTGCCCATAGCATTAACAATTCTAAATGTGAGCAAGAAACTAATTGTACCAATCACAATGAATTTAACAATATCCACTGGTGTTTCAAGGGCAAAGAGCCAAAGTTCGAACTTGGAATACATGGACTCTGGAAATGCCATAACATAAATACTTAAAAAGTTATTCACAAAGTGAATAATCATACCCGCGAAAATTGAGTTTGTATAGTAGACGCTTAAGGATAGGACCACACCAATAAAAAAGTATAGACGAACTGGTTCAAGTTCATGTGAAAGAGACCGAACAAGAGACCGTTCATAATAATGACCGTATAAAGTGTTTGTCCCCTGTATGCGTCCATAACAACGCCTCGGAGCACCAATTCTTCAAATATTGATGGCATAATGGCAACGGTGATAATTAGGTACCAAAATTGGCTGATTGGCTAAGTCAGAAAATAGGAATTCAAGTTGATTGCCAAAGATGATTTGAGCTATAGACGCCAGTAAGTAGACAGCTGGCTGCATGACAAAGGCCACAAGCACCAAATCAGTATATTCTTGAAAGAAATCGGATTTAAGCGCAGTGTCCGTACCACGCTTTTCTTAGTAACCACTAGATAGACAAGCACTGGTCCTCCCAAAAACAACATTTGTCTGAGTATGTCTTCAAACATTTTAGGAACAAAACCCTCTATAAATCCAGATGCCAGACTGGCTACGACCACTATGAGTAAAAATAAATGACCTTTGAAGATGTCTTTTTTCATGATGTCCTCCATATGCTGAAACTGTCATTTCCACAGCATTCTATACAATATTATACAGTATGTGTTTGTAAATTGATACTAAGTCTTGCCTGTATAATATACAAATAATATTCGAACTTTTCTGTGTTTTAATCCAATCTTTACTTTTGCCTTGACAGTGGAGAAATTAGTCCTTATAATTGAGTGGTATCAATGTTTAGCACATATTTGGGAGTGGATGGGTGCTGGTGTGCCCTGCGGTCTTCAACACCGTCTTGAGGCGTTAAGAGCGTCTTAGGTGAGTTCGATTCTCACACATTCCCGCCAATTAAGAAGCGACTTTAGAGTTATCTCTAGGGTCGTTTTTTATTAGACACATTTAACCGAGTTTTCATTAATGAAAACCAAAAAAGCCCAGAGCCAAGTTATAACTTGATTCTGGGCTTTTAAACTAATTTTTATGATATATCTTACCTCACCACCAAAGTCCACCACGAACCTTTGATAAAGTGTTTTATCATCAAGTGAATCCTACTACATAATCTCTTTATTAAAGTGTCCTCTTGTATCAGTTGATTGATTAAAACTGACTCAGACCCACTTCCATCAAGTTTGCTTTGGGCCTTCTTAATAATATCTACACCTCTGCTTCAGATTCAACCGTAAAGTTTAGTCGGAAGGCTTTAATGTTTTGAATGTTTGACATCTCATCAAGAAGATTTAAGTTCTTCCCATTTAATATGGTCATGGAGCAGTCTTCGTGAGAAAGAATCGGGAAGCTTCCATGTTCATCTTTAATTCATAGCTTTGTCTTACACGTGCACACTCACCCATTTTTTCATGGCACAGTATTTTGTAAAAAGAAGGGGCGCCTTGCCATATACAATCATTTCAAGGGCTGGCAAGCTGTCATTTTCTTTTTATAGGCTTGAATCAAGTCATCAATTTGCTTTTTATTGAGTTCGTATGACAAAGTGACCCTTTTTGCCCCTAGTTTATAAAGTTCATAGCAGGCCTTAGAATTAACAACATTCAAGGAGTAGTCTGTAATAAAAGGATTGCTATTCTTATAGTGATAAATGCCACCGTATCCGCCAACTAGGACTTGCCCATCTTTCTCTTTATACTGATTTTGATTTCTTCTTATCACGTTTTCAAAGTAAACCTCATGTATGCCTTGACTAATACAAGCATCATACTGAGCCTTTGTATTCACTGTTGCTGTTAAATATGGCTTTTTAGGTTCAAAACCAATTTTTTCAGGAGATTTTGATCTCTTGGTTCTCTTTTTCTGTCTGTTTAACTTAGACCCGTAGAGCCCATCCACAATCTGTCTTCTTGCTGTATTTAATAGTTTAGCCGGTATAAAGGCATTGCATTCATCAAATTCCAGATGCCCCAGTTCAAAATACTGTCATTTAGCTTAGATAACTGTTTTATAACTTGGTCTCGGCTTGTTGGATTATTGATGGCCTCTTCTAAGACGTCATCACTCTCATACATATAGTTACAGCCCAGTCCCTCAGCATCTACTATGAGTTTGGCTCCAGGATATGCATACACCTTCATGTCGAGATTAAAACGCTTAAATTCTTTATCAAGAGAGGCTTCCAGTTCTTTATAATACTGGACATCCTTTGAGACATACACCAAGTCACCCTTTGAGAGTTTCTCTTTAATCTTGATATAGCACACTTTGTCAGCCCTATTGACCAAGTTGCCATCTCTGTCGTAGAGCTTTACAACTGTTAAGTTGATGTCTTCATTGTTATGGCTGATTCTAATAATGTCGTTTTGATTTAAGGGACGTGTCAGCGTGATCTCGTACATGCCCTTCATTGTCTTACTGATTCGACCGACCTCGAAACCGCTATTGTTTGGTCTTAATATATTGGTGATGTCTTTCTTGTCTTCATGAAAGAGATAGCCCTTTGTGTATGTTCTATTGAATGTTTTATAAAGGTCATCTTTATCTTTTTCTGTCACTGTATTATCTAGTGCTTTGCGATATTTTGACACAACATTGGCCACATAGGCAGGTTCTTTCATCCGCCCTTCGATTTTAGGGAGTCTATCCCTTTTAAGTCATTGATATGGTCGATTGTGTTCAGATCCTTGGCTGACAGAATGTAGCTTTTTCCTAAGCTTGTGCCATCTGTTTTATCAAGGAGTTCAAAAGGCTTTCTACATGAACCTACACATCTGCCCCGGTTCCCGCTTCGGTAGCCAATCAGACCCGACATAAGGCAGTTTCCTGAGTAGGAAATACACAGGGCACCATGTACAAATATTTCAAGGGGCACCTTGACCAGTTTTCTGATCTCTTTGACCTTTTCTATTTCCAATTCACGAGACAGTACAACCCGCTTTGCACCAAGATCTTTTAATAGTAATGTGCCCTCTAAGTCATCTATGCCCATTTGTGTTGAACAATGGGCCTCCATATCGGTAAAATTACTAACCATATAATCGAAAGCAGCCAGATCCTGAACAATAACACCATCCACACCAATGTTATTAAGTGCGTCCATCTGGGTTTTCATTTCCTCAATTTTCATTTTCAAAGACAATGGTATTCATTGTCACATAAATTTTTACATCTCTAAGGTGGGCATACTTAACAGCTTCCTCTAATGTTTCTAGGTCAAAATTAGATGAATAGGCACGTGCACCAAATTTTTGCATACCTAAGTATATTGCATTACAACCATTAGAAATGGCAGCCTTTAAAGCTTCCATATTTCCTGCTGGAGCCAGTAGTTCAGTCATGTTTTCCTCCATACCTTGCCTTTTGAAGAGTCAATGTTTCTATAGGTTGCAACGCTCTACGCTTCATCTGTCTAATTATATTTATTATGATTTTACTTGGCGTATGCAAAATATCAGATCATGCCCTTTTATATGCTCTATTATATATTTTAAATAGACACAAAAATAAAAATTCTTGATTCATCTATACTTATTCAAAATAGGCTAAGAACATTTTTTACTATCTTGCATGTCGCCCATATATAAAATTGCAACATTAGAATTATAGCAGTTCAGGCAGGGGAACACAAGAAAACGACATCACCTTGAAGGCGATGTCGTATGATAGACAACTTGGTCTCATCTTTAGTATCCTACTTTAAATCTCATTTTAAGCACCATCATTTAGAATCTCTTTGACCTGTTTTTCAAAGGCTTCCCAGTCTGGTGATTCACTTTCTAATGTTCTATATATTAATTTATTTAATCGCCCAACTGATCGTACGTTTTTCTTGGTACATTAAAGCCGGTTCCCACGGACCATTTTCAAGCCAGTCCATATAAAATCTTCTTGCTGTCTTTACGCCATAGTCAAGCCTTTCATCTTCTACAGGCGTATTTTCATAAAAACCTTTTATAACAGGACTAAAACAGGCCCCATACAAATCGCTTTTAGAAAGCAGATATAGGCTTTTTTGCCCCTTGTCTTCAAGCATGCTCGAAACAAACTTTTCAAATACATATGTATCTTCACGACCTGCTGAAGTGGCCACTCCATAAACGATGGGGTCAGCAAAGCTTGGTCTCAAAACATATAATTCATTCTCTTTCAAATCATGAACTTCATCTGAATTTAGCCCATTTGAAGACATCTGTCCCGTAAGAACCCCTTCCTTATTCGAAAAGTCTATATTCCACTTGTCTTTGAGCTCAAAAGCCTTTTTAACAAGTTTTTTTGTGTCCTCTTCATTTAACCTTTTATGATGGATTCGAGCCAGTGTTGGCAGGGCCAGCGGATCATTTTCAGATGCAATATCTAGCAAGTCACCTGGAGATAAGTTCCTATTGGAATCATTTTTTTCATAATACTTATCCAGTATTTCCAGTAAAGATAAACCCTTTAGCTCTTCCATCTCGTCATCATTAAAACCCGCATCAATTCACTTTTTCTAATTTGATAGTTATTCATATACACTCCCAAAGGCACTATATAAGGGTTTGTTAACTCAGGGACACGATCATATATTTCTTCATCAAAATCATCTTGAGTCTTTAGGTCAAGTAGCTTGTCTTTGTCCACTGAAACCATATTCCATGCCAAGGAGATAAAATCAGGCTTATTCTCAATAATATAATTATTGCTCCATACCCTTTCATTTTCCGTCCAATTGCTATCAAAGAATGGAACCTTACTCACATCCAGATTATGACTTTTGGGAATTTTGACTGACTATAAAAAATATGGCCCCATAACCCCTTGACATAAAAACCCCCAGACCAATCTGTATATTCAGGAATAAAAAAACTCTATGCCCTCACTTTCAGACTCTTCTTCCACAACAATGATTTCATCAGCAGGCACTCTACATCCTACGAGACTTATAAAAACAAGTCCAATCATGCATATAAGGCTTAACTGTTTTAACTTCATTTTCTTTCATCTTTGTCCTCCTTCGTTTTTCTTTTTCTTCGCAAGGACAGTATAAATGGAAAATGTACAGAGTATCTCCAGTCATTATCAAGAACTTGTCAAGATTCATTGAATAAAATCTGTGCCCGCACACCACGCGAATCATGGTTTTCTATCTTAACAATCCAGCCATGTGCACTTGCTATCTCCCTAACAATATGAAGACCGAATCCAAATCCCTCAGCATATTCTTTCTGATCTGCACTGGTTTTTTTTAAGCCACAGCCATAGTCTATTAGTTCAATTCCCTTTTCGTGAATATTCATCAAAATCTCCCCATTCCTACAAGATGCTTTAATAGCATTATCCATTAAGTTTCCAATAGCCTGAAAGAGTAGAATTTTATTGGCCTTTAGATGCTCGGTTTTCATAGTGCTTTTCACATGTAAATTTTTATCACGAAGTTTTATGTTTATACGATGAAACCAAGTCATTCACCAAACACTTCGTGGATATATTTTCTAGCTCTATTTCGCCATTTGCCATGAGTCCATATAAAAGAGCATCACTCATTTGGCATAAACGCCTTGCCTCTGCATAAATGGATTGGGATGATGTAATATTGTCTTCTCTTGATAAAACATCCCTGCGCATCAAATCACTATATCCAATGATGGAAGTTAGAGGTGTACGCATTTCATGGCGCAAGGTGTCAATAAAATTTTGCCGAATGTCTCTTTCGTATTCCACTTTTGCATGTCTCTCTTCAAGCATAAGCATTAATTCATTGAAGGCACTTGCAAGGTCATCAAACTCAGTCACACCTTTTAAGACCACACTGGTTCGCGGTCTTGCGCACTTCACATTTTCAATTTCTACAAAAAGGTCTTGAATGGGCTTTGACAACTGCCTTATCATAAGGAATAGGCTGAAAAATCCCAGCAAGAAAAGTCCAATATAAATAAATGTACTTTTTATAACATAGTCCTTGTAAATTATATCGAGGTGATTTGTATCAACAAGTCTCACAAGGGTTAAAGGCCTTGAGAGGATTTCAAAATCCATTGATGTTTTCAAAAAAAGTTGATCCCCATATCTTATGAACTGAGATGTCAACTCTCCACCTGACTTTTCATAACTTATTTCCAGATGCTCCAGCCCACTCGACGTGGTTCTATGAAAGAGTTCTCCACCACTTTCAAATAAATAGAGTTGTTCTCCATCTTGAATAAAATTATCTATGAGATGTACAGACTGATTAATCCCTCTACCTGATCCCCCTGAATTTACAACCGCCTTCTTGATTAACCAAGCAATATTTCTGGTTTGTTTTATAGCCTCTTGTCGACTATTTTGCTTTAGTCCATCAATCATAGAATGAGATCCCCAAAAGCTCAATATGGTGATGAGCATAATGAAAAAGGGGGCGATATATAAGGTAAGTTTATATTTGAGCTTCATGATGGATCACCTGAAAAGGCATATCCCACCTTGTAAACTGTTCGAATATATGTAGAACCTATTTTTTGTCTTAGTGTGAGTATATGGGTATCAACTGTTCTTGTAGATCCATACGCCTCATAGCCCCAAATGCTTTCTAGTAAAAGTTCTCTGCTATAAGTTCTCTCTGGTGTCCTTGTCAAGATTTCTAGTAGTTCAAACTCCTTCGGCGAAAGGGCAATAGGTTCATTTCTAACCATCACTTGCCTTGATTCTGTGTTCAAGCTTAGGTCTCCAAACCTACGTACTTTTGATACAAGACCATCTGTTCTTCTAAGTATCATTTTTATTCGGGCAACCAGTTCAAGGGGTTCAAATGGTTTTACAATATAATCATCAGCCCCCATGTCTATTCCGTATATTTTCTCAGTTAAATGCCCCCTTGCTGTCAAGAACAAGAATGGGATCTTTTGCAGTTTAATATGATGGACCAGTTCATAGCCTAATCCATCTTTAAGTCCAATATCTATGACTGCAAAATCCACACTATTTGATTTCAAGATTGAACGTGCTTCTTTCACCCCACTTGCACAAAGTGGATGAAAACCAGTGTGTTTAAATGTCATCTGAATAAGTTGAGAGATGGAAGAATCATCTTCAACAATTAGTATATGAGTCATGGCATACGACCTCCTCCACAACTATATTAACACTTAAAATGTCAAGAACTGGTCAAAAGCTTTTTCTTGCATTCCTTCATATTTTTTTAGTCCCCCATAAAATAATTTTAGTTTTTTAACCCCCTGTAAATAATTCTTGAACTTTTTATGACATGTATTGCATAAAACTTCAAAAAAGCATTTATAAACACGAAAAAACTTCTGGAAGTCAAATGACTTCCAGAAGTTTTTTTAAAGAACTATTCCAACCTGAGTGCTTTGAAAAACGCCTGAGTATAATTATTTCTCTATTAACCTGTGGCTTTATTCATTTTCATGCCTGACTGCTTTTTATTCGTATCTGAGGTTAAGCGGAATGCTCGAATCATATTTTCAAGCACATCTGCCTGAGCGGACATTTCTTGGCTTGCAGCTGCACTCTTTTGTGCCGCCTGCACATTTGTTTGGGTTATACCTGTCACTTGTGCTATACCGTCATTGATGCCTGTAATAGCCTTTGACTGGTTCACGGATGCGGTCGCAATCTCTTCTACAATATCTGTCGTTTCACTAATGCCCTTAACAATCCTATCGAGGGCATCAGATGTTTTATTTGCAATGGCTGTTCCATGGTCCACTTTGGAAATAGAGCTCTCAATGAGCTCTGTTGTCTCTTTTGCAGCACTGGCACTTCTTGCAGCAAGATTACGACTTCTTCTGCAACCACTGCAAATCCTTTACCATGTTCTCCAGCTCGCGCAGCTTCAACGGCAGCATTAAGGGCAAGAATATTGGTCTGAAATGCAATTTCATCAATAACCTTTATGATATTTGAAATGTTTGATGAAGACTCATTAATGTCATACATGGCCCGCAGCATTTCTTTCATATAGTCATTGCCT
>LQAG01000420.1_pt1 | contig 12315 bp, 18 predicted proteins | sample 1535801 | NCBI WGS metagenome assembly LQAG01 (sample SAMN04331584, study PRJNA305678) | bioreactor metagenome | isolation source: bioreactor_3 inoculated with Wadden Sea sediment 1st replicate of a... | place: Germany:Bremen | reverse complement strand
AAGGAGACAGATAATATGGAAAAGATGAAAGTACGGGATCTGATGGTGTCAACAGATAAATTCCCCAAAATTTCAGAAACCGCCACCCTGTTTGAAGCGCTTTCCGCTCTGGAAAAAGCTCAGAAAGCTTTTTTGTCCGGGGAAAGCCAGCAGCGGATACTGCTGGTGGAAAAATGAAAAAAAACAGGTCATTGGAAAAAATTTCTCCCAATTGATCTATTCAAAGGACTGGAAAAAAAATACAACAAGGTGAACGTGGAGGAAACCCTTGCTAAATTCGGCCTTAAATACATCTGGAGTACCATGCAGAAAGAGTATGACCTGTGGGAAAGTCCGTTTAAGGACCTATGCCGAAAGGCAGCTGATGTCCATGTCAAGGATTTTGCGAAGATCCCCAATGAAGGACAGACCGTGGATGCCAAAGACACCCTTTCCAAATGCTTTCATCTGTTTGTGGTCAACCGTCATGACACCCTGTTTGTGATGGAAAAAAACGAATTCATCGGTATGCTCAGATTTTCAGACGTATACAGAGAAGTGGCCCAGACAATGAAAGAGTGCAAACTCTGATGAGGTAATCAGAATGGCAACGCAAAGCTTTTTTGTCATTTTTCAAACGGGGCAGGCACTTCCTGCAATTGCTTGCCTTTTTTTTCGATGATGGATTGGGCCCAGGACCGGTCGGATTGATCCGGTTCAAGTCCCTGCCGGTTGCCATTTTTATCCGGAGTGAAACACAGTTCCGTGGCAAGGGCAAAGTGATCTGATCCGAAAACGGTAGACGGTTTACCCGGCAAACCGTGAAATGCCGGCTGTGAAAAATGTGGTCCAGAGGCCATCTTAAAACCGGATACCGAGCATGGAAGGTGTTGAACATGCCCCGGCCCACACGGGGGTCCAGAAGCCCGCTGATTTTGCGGAACAGACGGGTAGTCCCGGACCAGGCCACGTCATTCAGGTCACCGGTCACAATGACCGGGTGTGTGCAGTGTTCAAGCCGGCGGGCCACGATGATGAGTTCTGCGTCTCTTTCAGCTGATTCTTTATTCTCCGTGGGGCTGGGCGGGGCCGGGTGAAGAAAATGAATTTGAATTCTGTCCCCGCTGCGCAGCCGGACCAGCGTATGCATGGATGGCACATCTTTTTCAATGAGAAACGCGATTTCCGATTGTTCAAGGGGCAGCCGGGCATACACATGCATGCCGTAAAGGTTGTCCAGCGGACATTTGATGGTATATGGCATGCCCGATTCCAGGACATCCAGCTGATCCTGCCACCATTGATCGGTTTCCAGGGTGACCAGAATATCGGTGCCAAACTGTTCAACCAATCGGATCAGGTCTTTGGCATTCCGGTTGGGGGTCAGCACATTGGCCGTGATAATGCGAAGCCGACGGTTGGGCGGACAATCCGCCGCTGTTGTAACCTCTTTGGGCCAGACCACAGTGTAGGGAGCAATCCACCAAAGTTGCCAGGCCAGACAAACGACAGTATCGTGATCAGCAGCGCATGAAACACCGTGTGAAAATCAAAAAAAACCACTGAAAAATGAGCAGCACGCAGGCGATTACGACTAGCTGCAGCCGGGGAAAATCCATGGACCGGATGATCCAGTGGGGATGTTTCCATAAGGGCAGCAGTGTGGCCACAAACAGTGCCAGTGTGAGAGACGTCAGAGTCGTAAACATAACAAATTGATATCAGACCTGATCCCTCAGTACAATCAAAATGTTTCTCAACCGGGTCGAGTGCAGGAAAACTTTGCCAGGAGGGGATTGTGATCCGAGAAGATGGGGTTTCCAGTGCGTCCATATGCCGCAACGTCATATGCCGGAAATAGATGCGGTCCAGTTCAAATCCGAGAAACTGTTTGACCAGGTGGGGCCGTTCCGGCCGGGCTTGTTTCAGGCCCAGGTTCCATGCCAGAGCCTGATAATCCGGAGTCGGGAACGATTCCAGCAGTTAAAGTCCCCTGCGACAACCATCGGGCCGGTATGGTGCTGCAACGTTTTGATCAGCCGGGAAAATTCCCATTCATACCAGCCGGGAAGTAAAGTTCATCGCATGCACATTGACTACCAATAGTAGATCGCCGGTGTCGAGCCAGTACCGGGTCATGAGCAAGTTTTTCCGGGTGGTGAGCATGGTTTCCCGGGCCAGGGACATGACATCGGTTTTGGTGTGGATATCGGCGGTGGCCGCTGTCAAACCCCGAAAAGGACCCGCCGGATCTTGATATTGGCGGCGGCCGCATAGGACAGTCCGGCCACTGAAACCAGATTGTCCGGGAACACAGCTTCCTGGAACATCAGTATATCGATGTCAAACTGTCGGATCCAGTTTCGGATCATGGTATCGAACTCCGGCTTCAGATTCTCCTTGTGAACGTTCCAACAAAGGATACCGAAATCGGAAGGAATGATCTTGTTTTCCAGGATCAAAGGGGACCGAAGTAAAGAAAAGTCCGGTTTGAACATTTCGTCAGATCCCTGCTGTGTCAGAGCAATGGCGCAAATACGCTCATGAGGTTTTCACTGATCCGGCGCCACCGTCCGGCCGGCGGCATGCGGCTGGTACAATCGGCGATCAACTGAGTCATCCAGGTGGCACATTCATCGATAATGGATTCGGAATAGGCAAAACAGACCACTTCATAATTAAGAAACAGGCTGCGCTGGTCAAAATTGGCAGATCCCATCATGACCCCCCGGCGATCGAATAAAATGGCTTTGGCATGAATCATCCTTTCGGAATACAGCAACACTTTCACCCCCTTGCTTTCCAATTCCCGCATAAAACCGGACCGGCTCAGATCGGCGATCAGGTGATTGGAGCTGGCCGGAGTGATCAGCCGGACATCCACACCCCGGTGGCAGGCAATGACCAGGGCCTGCATCAGGCTTTTGTCCGGGACAAAATACGGCGTGACAATCCAGATGCGCTCTTGGGCCGAAAAAACAGCAAACAGGAGGGCTTCGTATAACGCGTCACTTTGGATATCCGGTCCGGAGGGCACCACCTGAAGAGTGGCCTCTCCCGTCGCATCCGGAAAAAAATCCGGCATGGCCAGTTTTTCTGCGGCCGTATGGTTCCAGTCCTCGGAAAAAATTTCCCGATAGTGGAATACTGCCGGTCCCTGGAGGAAAAACAGGATATCTTCCCAGCGCTCATCATAAGGGGAAGGGCCTATATATTCCCTGGAAATATTCATACCGCCGGATAAAACGGTGTAATCGTCAAAAATGAAAATTTTCCGATGGTTTCTCAAATTGATGTAATTCTGAAACGGCCGGGTCAAAAGCGGCATGTAAAACGCCACCTGTCCTCCGGCTCTTTGCAGGCTCCGCAGAGGCTTTCGGCGAAAGTAAAGAGGCAGTGATCCGATACAGTCGATGAGCAGCTTTACCTGCACCCCCTGGGAGGCTTTCCGGGCCAGGGCGGACAGGATATTTTTTCCTGTGGAATCTGACCTGAGGACATATGTGGAGATGAGAATGGTTTCCCGGGCTGATTCAATCTGATCCATAAGTATGTTATAGGCGTTGACTCCGTCGGTATGAAAGAAAACCGGTTCCCAACGGTGGCGCCGGCAATCCCGTTGTTTCGAAGAACCATGTCGATGTGGGTGGCTTCCTGATCTGGTATTTCCCCTTTTTTTGCCAGCTTGAGCGCCGTTTTTGTCTGTCGTTTGAGCTTTCGGCTTCTGAATATGAAATAAAGCGGCACGGCCAGATAAGGCAACAGAATAATGGCCAGAAGCCATGCGATCATGCTGGGAGGCTCTCTGCGCTGATACACCATGTGCCCCAGGGAACCCAGAATCAGTATCCCGGCCAGAATTGCGGAAGTCTGTACCAGGATGAAATAAAATACATTGTCACTCATCCGGTAATTGAACCATACCCCCTGAAAAATATCAACCCGGATCGATCCGCGCCGGCCCGGCAGCAGACCGGTGGAGGAGAAGCGTCTCTCCGATATGACGAAACCGTTTGAGGGCAGGGCCCAGCCAGTCATTGCCCGTTCACAGAACCTGAATAAAAATTGGGAGTGTTGCTTGAGGAGCGGGGACCTAAATATCGTTGAATGGGCATGGAAAAGGCGGTATGAGTTTTTGAATACAAGGAGGATGATAATGGGACGTGAAACAGTGTTGTTCAAGACGGAAGAGGAACAGGGAACCGGCTGAAAAAGAATTTTGAGGTGGAGCTGGAGGTGGATCCCGGGAACGGACGGGTCCGTAGGGGGATCCACACAGATTTCATGACTTGATTTGCGTTAAAGGGGGTGAAATCGAATTTCTGCCCACCGATGGCGGCTTCATACATCAGGCCCCCCTTGGTATGGACGAACACGGCCAGCCCTTTGGTGTAACCGATTTCAGCCTGGGTCCCTGTGGCGGGCCCGGCACTGGCACCGGCGGTTGCCCCCTCGGTGCCGGCTTTGGCCTGGGCACCGGCGGTGATGACCACGGCGGACATGGAGGCGTCAAATTCAAAACTGCCGCTGATAAAGTCATCATAAGCCCGCTTGTCTTGAAAAAAATGATTTCGGAAACGCCTGACCCCCCAGCTGAAATCCCACACTCACCTTGGATAATGTGACCTCTCCGGTGATGTCGCCTTGCCGGTACACCCGGCCTTTTCCATAGGCACCGCCGACCACGATTCCCCCTTTTCCCACAGTGGGAAATACCGCATACCCATATGCACTGTTGAAAAACGGCTGAACCGCTGAAGATTTTCTGAACACGGAAATGGTCTGATCGTAATCCCCGGCAAACACCGAAAATGCATTACCGGCAATAAAAAAAGCGCATATCGTCAATACCAGGATTTTTACAGGATTCATTTTCCCTCCCTTTTTTCTATGTACCATACATTCGTTTTGTCCGAACTTCCACTGAACAGTAATCCATGAGACGTGCATTTTGTCAAGGCAAATTCAACGCTGGAAACCGGGTGGCCGATGAAAAGCGTTCCACAAATCCGGGTTGGGAAGCCAGGTCGATGAAGGTCACCTGCCGGGCCATTTTCCGAACTTCCGATTCATAGGATTTGTCCAACAGGGCCATGACCGCACCGGTGCCTGCCAGATTTTCCGCAGAGATCATGTCATTTCACACACCAAGGGCGGCAGCATTCCGATGTCACGGGCATTTCCCAGTCAACTTGGCACCGACGCCCCGGTGAGAATGGTCCGGTCCACCGGTGACGCCGGCTTTTCCAGTATCATCCGGATGCCGACAGACAAGGCTGCTTTGGCCAGCTGGACTTGGCGGACATCTTTGAGAATGAACTGGACATCCGTGCCCGGAAGAGTGAAGGCCCGGCCAATTCCTTTGTCGTCGCTGGTGACTCCCGGCTTGGCCGGGTCGAATTTTCCGTCTTCCCGGATGGTGCCGGTTTTCCGCATGGCCGCCAGAATATCGATCACTCCGGTGCCGCAGATGCCGATGGCCGGGGCCCGGTTGATGGTATCATGGACAATGGCACCGTTTTCCATCCAGACACGGTTGACCGCGCCGGTGGCGGCTCTCATGCCGCTGGATATCTGAGCCCCTTCCAGGGCCGGTCCGGTGGCACAGCTGGTGGCCCAGATGTTGCCGTCCTTGCAGAGCATGAGTTCTCCGTTGGTACCGATGTCGATGATCAGGGTGGTTTCTTTCCGGGTGTGGGACAGATCCCCCAGGCAGGCTGCCAGAATATCCCCTCCCAGAAATCCGGAAATCACCGGAAAATGAATACGGGCACATTGTCTCCGGCATGAAGCCCCAGATCTTTGCAGACGGGCTCAATGGCATCCTGAAAACCGGCAGATAAGGGGCAGTCCCCAGGGTATGGGGGCGAGTCCAGCTATCAGGTGTTCCATGGTGGGATTTCCCACCACCGTAATCCGGTCAATGATGTGACGGCTTTGGCCGGTTTCTTCCAGGCATGCGTCGATGAGGTGGTTCATGGCCCCGGCCGCCAGTTGCTGCTGGGAAGTCAACGCATCCGGATGGTCGTTGACCGCGGAAATCCGGGAGATGACATCTTCTCCGTACCTGCGCTGAGGGTTGACCATGGCCTTGGCCGTAAGAATGGTTCCGGCTTTCAGGTCGCACATGTAAGCTGCAATCGTGGTGGTCCCGATATCAAAGGCAATACCGGTCCCAGAAGGATGCAGGCCCGGGGTGATGCTCATCACCCGTCCCTCCTCCCGGGTTACCACGGTCAAATCATGGGCATAAACCGATGGATCAGACAGCTGTGCCAAAGGATGGCGGGATGTGAAATAAATTGTTTCTGAAAATCGGGCGTCTACCGCCCGGCGAATTTTTTCTTCCCGGCTGAGAACGGTGGTGTCATCAATCGCGTTAATCGTCTCTGCCGGCACCGCAAACCGGCGTACCGCCGGATTTGTACGGAAGTTTCCCTGAATTCCGGTTTTGCCGAACACTTCGTTTCCCACCACCAGATTCTCCGGCACCGTCACCCGGAGAGGTCCCTTGAGAACGCGGGCCTGGCAGGCCAGGCGTTGGTCCGGGTCTCTTTTTTTCAACAGTTTTTTCTCTTGTTCAGTCCGGGGGGCCAGATGGTCCGGATGATCGACAATGACAAGGCATTTGCCGCACAGGCCTTTTCCTCCGCAGTCGGATCTGAGAAGGATCCCTTTGGAGAGCGCGGCCTGAAAGAGTGTGGTTCCGGCCGGTACAGTGACCCGCCGGCCGAAAGGGTCAAAAATAATTTTGCAGAGCAAATTCATGATAAATGATTTCCGGTTTTGTGTTGAAAAGTCATCAATATTCTCAATTTTGAAGTGGCTATGGTCAAGACATCAGCGCTTCACTGGCGGTTGATAAAGCAGATCACATATTGGGGTGTCCGGGGTGAACTGGTCCTTGAGCTGAGCAAGAAAGAGTTCTGCGCATGCCAAGGCGTCTGTCAGAGAATGGTGCGGCCGATATGCCGGCAGGTGGTACCGTTTTCTGGCATGGGCCAGGCCCAGTGAAGGGCTGTGTTTCTCTCCCATCCAGCGCTGAAACAGATTGGGGCGGAAAACAGGATGTTTTCTGGATTCCAGCTCCATGGTATCCACAACGGGAAATTCAAGGACATCACCAATCAGATCCGTTACGGTCTGGTTCAGAAAGTGACGTTCAATCCGACTGTAATGGGCCACGACCACCCTTCCGGCCATGGCTTGGAGCAGTTCCGGCAAAATAACGTCAAACCGGGGGCAGGTATCCATTTGGGAATGGGTGATGCCGTGAATAACGGTCTGGATTTCCGGCCGGCTCTGATCCGGTCGGACCACCCGGTACCGTGCGCCTTGGCACAGAATTCGGTCATGAAACATGGGGATGAGTCCGACACTGATGATGGCATCGGTTTGCGGATCCAATCCTGTGGTTTCCAGGTCCAGGGCCAGAAAAGGCACCTGTTTTACTGGTGTGTCACCAGCGATACTGCCAGCCTGATAAAAAGCCTTGAGACCGAAGCTTTTTGCGTTTTTTCCCAGAGTGCGGAACCGAGAGGGCCAGTCGACATCGGGCGCGAGCGGTTTTCAGTTGGTTTGAAATGATCATTTTTCCGGTCCGGATGCCTGTTTGCATGGCGGGAGAGACATTGTACCGATATCTGAGAAATGACTGGGCCTGGGACACGACCTGAAAAGCGTCTTTAAGGTGGTTGCGTTCAAAGGATGACAGGCTTTCGGGAATGACATTGTTGTCCGCGGCCGCACCGGATTCTGCCTGACGGGCCTGATGGCGGATACGGATCATGCAGATCAGTTCAAGGGCATCCACCAGATCTTCGCCAACCCCTTCGGCCAGAAGGAACGTTTCCTTGACATGCAGCAGCCGGTCCCGGGTGTTGACGGGAACGGCCGCGCAGGCCAGGGCATGAACCCGGGCCAGGTCGCTGATGGGGGCGGACCCCCGGCGTTTAAGGTTAAAGGTTTTCCGGTGCTTGCCATCATGCTCCAGAACGAATTTGCGGAAAAATCCCAGGGGCGGTTTTCTGAGCAGGGCATTTCTGGCCAGACAGGCCAGAAACCGGGGGCTGTCCGGAGCTTTTTCCAATATCAGTTGCTTGAGCTGACCGGCAAACCCTGTTTTTCCGTAAATACCTTCCAGGTCAAAGAAAATCGAGGCATGGAGCAGTGCTTCCGGTTCCGGGTGGTAGATCCAGTCGGAAAAACAGGCTTTCCAGACAGACAGGGGTTGGCGCCACTGGGAATTGGTGGCCATGATATCGCCGGTGCAATAGGGATATCCGCACCGGTCAAGGCCGTCACTCAAACCGGGCCAGGGATTCGAAATAGGGGTCATGCGCCTTGGGGTCAAACGCATCATCCAGAACAAAGGCATTGTCCTGGTCCGTCACAAGGGTCATTTCATCCCTGGCCATGGAGCCCAGTGCCAGCAGGCAGTAGGGGACAGGCGGCGGTCCCAGTTCTTTTCCCCCAGCTGGAGCAGCCGCTGGGAGATGCTGATTCCCATCCGGGAAACGGCCGCACCGATGGTATGGGAATTGGCATCTTCGTTCACCAGCTGAATAAACAGTTGAAGGATTTTGGGGGCCATGGCTGACAGTCCGGCCACGTCAGTCTGACGAAAAATTTCCCCACCAGATAGATCGATCCGTGGGATTCATACCGGATCAGGTCCGCCACCGTGATGACGCCCACCGGCTGGTTCCCGTCCAGTACGGGCAGGTGATGAAGGTTGTGGCGCATCATGGTGAGCATGGCTTCAAAGGCGTATTCCTCCGTTTGAAGGGTAATGATATCCGTGGACATGATCTCCCTGACAGGGGTGGTCAAAGGCAGGCCTTTTGCCGTGGCGCGTTTGCGCAGATCACGGTCCGTGATCAACCCGGCCACCGGAGCGGAATCCTGTTCTTGGGTGTTCGGCACCAGTACCAGGGACGACACCCGGTTTTCCGTCATGATCACCGCTGCCTGCTGGATGGAAATATCCGGGGAGGCCGTGACGATTTTCCGGGAAATCAGCTGGTGAATTCTGGAAATCATCAATGGATTCCGGTTTGCCTGTCCGGTTCGGTCCAGGGCGTTTTTCAACCGGAGACTGCGCTCTTCCTCCATGAAGTCGGCAAATTGGTCATAGGTGTCTGCCAGACCCTGAAACTGGGCATCCGGAATTTTATACACCAGGGTATCCTCAATGGCTCTGGCCGCATACCGGACTTTTTTGTTGCGTAAAAGAGCGAACTGGCCGAAGCATTCGCCTTCCCCCATCCGGGTATACAGCTCTCCGGAGCTGCGCAGAATCTCCACCGCCCCGCTGCGGATGAAAAACAGAAAGTGATTTGCCTGACCGGTTTTCAGGATCATGGTACCGGCCTGGAAATAGGCCACCTCGATGTGGGGCACCAGGTCATCCACCACCTGCCTGGGCAGGTTTCTGAAGGGGGGATGGGAAAACAGGTGGTCCCGGATTTCAACCAGTTCAATTTCCATATCCTGATTATAGGGACAATTCAAGCCTTGTTCAAACCTAAATTAAAAAAATTCCCCGTTTCTTTCCCATGTATTCTCTGATAAAGAGTAAATAAAAATGTTTTGAAATCGTGAAGAAAAAGGAACGGTCATGTTTTTTTGTTATTACGATTCGCCGGTGGGCCGCTTGTTGATTGGCGGCAGAAAAAAACTGGAATTTATTCATTTCCCCAAAGGCAAATCCGCGGTGTCTCCGGCTTTGGACTGGGTCAATGCCCCCCGGCGGTTTGCCGACACCCTGTCCCAGCTGGACCGGTATTTCAACGGAACCCTGACCTGTTTTTCCCTGGAATATGTCCTTGAAGGCACCCCGTTTCAACACCGCGTGTGGCGTGAACTGGCCAAAGTGCCATATGGAACCACTATTTACTATGGAGAGCTGGCCCGGCGGATCGGCAATGCCAGGGCTGCCCGGGCCGTGGGCATGGCCAATGCGAAAAATCCCCTGCCCATTGTCATTCCCTGCCACCGGGTGATCGGAAAAAATGGCACTTTAACCGGATTCGGCGGCGGTCTGGATGTCAAACACAAGCTGCTGACCCTGGAAGGCCTGGACTTGCCCGGGTCAGTTCCAGGAACCTGAAAGAGGCCTTTCCTACCCGTGCCCAAGGAGATGACCCACTGGTATCTGGCAGACCGGGTGAAATGCCTCCTGCCCCAAGACTCGATCTTTTTGAGCCGGTCCAAACGTGTGAAAACCTTTTTTTTCTGGGTGCTGTGGCACCGGATATTCCTTTTTATTATCTGTTGGGACCCCGCTCAGCCCGGGTTCAGGCGGCGGCCGAACCATTCCATCGGCCGGATGCCCGGGCACTGATGCCGGTGCTCACCTTTCTTGAACCGATACAGAGTCCTGATGTCGATGCCCGGGCTTTGTCCCTGGGTGCGGGGATCATCTGTCATATTCTGGCGGATACGGTATTTCATCCCCTGGTTTATTATCATTCAGGCATGTCCCGGGTGCATCCGGGGGCTACGGCTCGTCACCGCCGGTTTGAAACGGCCCTGGATCTGTATTTTCTGCATCTGGCCGGACCCGGATTTCGGACCTGTCTGGGCCGGATCCTGTCGCAAACCGAAGTGACACAAGAAAACCTGTTACGCCATCTGGGGCGGCTGTTTTCTCTGGAAAACCGGGAGACAGTGCCTGCCTGGGATATGCGGTCCGGTCCCATGTGTTTTATCAGGCCCTGTTTCAAAACAGCGGCTTGTACCGGATGCTGTCATATATGAACAAAATCCTGGGGCACCGGTATCTGGATCAGGCCCTGTCCCTGTTTTATCCAAAGGAGCGAATCGAAAACACTGCTTTTTTTGAACAGGCGTTTGAGTTCCGGGACCCGGATTCCGGCCTGAAATGCTGTGCCGGCATCCCGGACCTGGTCAGGGAAACGGAATCTGGGTCCCTGGCTTTGCTGGCCCGGGTATCGGAACAGATGTTGATGCATCGCCCCCTGATGGATCTGACGGAAAATGGCAGCCTGCCCCGGGTGCGGCCGGGAATTGCCCATGGCCGGTTCTGGCGGGAAAAACCGGATCTCATGGCCGATCTTTACCGGGAAAACAGGGGATGACAGGTGAATCTCCCATGAACATCAAACCGGCAGACCGGCGGATTCTGTTTGGATGGGTGGTGTTTGATTTTGCCAATTCCGCCTATACCACCCTGGTGGTTACCTTTGTCTACAGCACCTATTTTGTGTCCGCTATTGCGCCGGACCCGGTGACCGGCACGGCTTTCTGGTCCAGGGGAGTGACCCTGACCGCTTTGTGCGTGGCGTTTTTTTCCCCCATGCTGGGGGCCCTGGCGGACCAGGGGGGCTGCGAAAACCGTTTCTGTTTTGTCCACCGCCGTGACCGTGGCCGGGACAGCTGTTCTTTACTGGATCGGGCCCGGCCAGATGATATGGGCCCTTGTCTGGTTTGTGGTTTCCAATATCGCGTTTGAGTTCTCCAATGTGTTCTACAACGCCTATCTGCCTGATATCGCCACATCCGAGAACATCGGTCGGATATCGGGGGTGGGCTGGGGCGTGGGATACATCGGGGGGCTGGCAGCCATGGTTTTGTCCTGGCGGCGTTTATTCATCCGGCGGTTCCCTGGTTCGGGGTATCCACGGCAAACGGTGCCCATGTCCGGGCCGCCTGCCTGGTGGTGGCCATATGGTTTGCCCTGTTTTCCATTCCGTTTTTTCTCTGGGTTCCCCCAACTGCCTCCCGGAGTCAGACGGACCGGCTGGCAATCGTCAAAAATGCGGTGACGGACCTGAAACACACCTTCAGAGATCTCCGCTCTTACCGGCAGATCGTCCGACTGCTGGTGGCCCGAATGATCTACAATGACGGACTGGTGACCATTTTTGCCTTCGGCGGGATCTATGCGGCCGGCACCTTTGGGTTCAGCTTTCAGGAGATCATGATATTTGGAATTGTGCTCAATGTGGCGGCCGGGATCGGGGCTTTGCTCATGGGCGTTTTCGACGACCGGCTGGGAGGAAAGAGAACCATCCAGATCAGTAACGGGGTTTTGGCTCTGGCTGTGCTGATGGCGGTACTGGCTCCGAATCAAGCCATGTTTTGGGTGGCAGGCATTCTGGTGGGATTTTTTGCCGGGCCAAACCAGAGTGCTAGCCGGTCGCTGCTGGGCCGGTTTGTGCCCAAAGACAAAGAAAATCAGTTTTACGGATTTTTCGCGTTTTCCGGCAAAATGACCGCATTTATGGGACCAATGCTTTTAGGGGTGTTGACCCAGGTATTTGATTCCCAGCGGGCCGGGGTGGCGGTGGTCATTCTGTTTTTTGTTGCCGG
>LQAG01000419.1_pt1 | contig 12342 bp, 21 predicted proteins | sample 1535801 | NCBI WGS metagenome assembly LQAG01 (sample SAMN04331584, study PRJNA305678) | bioreactor metagenome | isolation source: bioreactor_3 inoculated with Wadden Sea sediment 1st replicate of a... | place: Germany:Bremen | reverse complement strand
TTTTTCTTTTGATTTTTATTTTATTGGTTTTGTTTTAAAATTTCTTGACAATAAGGCTTATTGACCTATAATTATGCTCAATTTGATATCTAGTATTATATTATGAGGTCAGTCCTGATGGTACAAAAACCATGTGAAAGATATTCGCGAGTCATTACTGATGAGCAAGGCAGAACTTGCACGCAAAGCGGATGTCTCACCTTTAACTATTACGCGAATCGAACGTGGTTATCCATGTCGTATGGAAACCATGCGAAAGATTATTTTAGCCCTTGGTTACAATCTGTCTGATAAGGTTAAGGTCTTCCCAAAATTATAGCCGGTATATCTGCTATCCTGACCTGACTCAATAAATCATGAACTCTTTGGACTGGATGAGACATGTTCGCATCAAAAAAAGATATTGTTGGTATTGATATCGGTTCAAGCTCGGTCAAAGTTGTGCGGTTGCGTGAATCACGTGGAACTTATCAGTTAGAGAACCTCGGAATTATGCCGCTCGGGTCAGAAACCATCGTCGATAATACTATTATGGATTCTCCTGCAATTATTGATACCGTCAGTAATTTGTTGGCCTCCATGAAGATTAAAACAAAAAGAGTGGCTACGTCTGTGTCTGGCCATTCGGTAATTATCCGTAAAATAAGTTTACCGGTAATGACCGAGGCTGAGCTCGAAGCTTCAATTCAGTGGGAAGCTGAACAATATATTCCCTTCGACATTTCCGAAGTTAACATCGATTTTCAAATCATTGGGCCTGATGCTAAAGATCCTGCGCAAATGAATGTTATGTTGGTTGCAGCAAAAAAGATTTTGTCGACGATTACACCGCTGTGTTTACTGATGCCGGGCTTGAGCCTGTTGTTATGGATATCGACTGTTTTGCCGTTGAGAATATGTTTGATTACAATTACGGTTTTGTTGACGGGGAGGTTGTTGCTTTAATTGATCTCGGTGCCAGCGCCACGAGTGTTAATGTTTTGAAGGGGGAAACCTCTGTTTTCACGAGAGATATTCAGGCTGGTGGTAATCTGCTTAATGAAGAGCTCCAAAAACGTCTGGGGGTTAGTAGTGAGGAAGCAGAGCGGGTTAAGTTAGGAGATCGGAATCTGGCTGATGTTGATTCCGATTCAGTCGAAGAGGTTCTTTCCAATGCGATTGAAAACCTTGTACAGGAAATCCAACGCTCTCTGGACTTCTTCACGGCGACATCCAACGAAGATCGGGTGACGAAGCTTTACCTCGCAGGTGGTGTCTCCGGTTCAGAGCAAGTCAGAGCCACGCTTGAGGAAAGACTGGGGTTGCCTGCTGAGCGTGTTGATCCTTTCCGTAACGTCAACATTAATGAAAAACAATTTGATACAGAGTATCTTGAGGCCATCGGACCAATGTTTTCGGTTGCTGCCGGTCTGGCAATGAGGAAGGTGGGAGACAAATGATTCGAATAAACCTGCTACCTGTCAGAGCTGCACAGAAAAAAGAGAAAATCCGTTCACAGTTATCGATCCTTATTTTGTGTCTGATCTTGGTCTTTTTAGGGTGTGGGGCGCTCTATGCACAAAAAATGTCTGAAATTAGTCAAACTGAAAAATGAAATAGTTGAAATTAATCAAAAAAATAATGCCCTTCGCAAGAAAATTGGCAGGTTCGTGATTTTGAGAAGAAAAAAGCTGATCTAGAGCAAAAGTTGAAAGTTTTAGGGTCCTTGAAAGAAAATAAGTCAGGTCCTGTTCACCTTCTGGATGAATTGAGTGCTGCTTTGCCGGATAAATTGTGGCTCACAAAGTTTCAGGAATCTGGGGGGACAATCTCTCTATCAGGTGTTGCTGACAGTGAAAATACCGTAGCGAATTTTATGCGAAAGCTTGATGCCTCTCCTTATTATCAGAATATTGAACTCACAGTGACAGAGCAGAAAAAAGTTGGTGACAACAAAATGCAGAATTTTACACTGAGCTGTAAAGTTCAAATGCCCTCATCTAAATGAATAGGGATAATTAAGTAATGAATCCACGCATTGAAAGGGTAATGAGTCTGCCGGGTTATCAGCGAGGCCTGATCCTTCTGGTTATGATGGTAGTTGTGGTTGCAGGTTTCTATTTTATGTTTTATCAGGATCAACTGGTTCAACACGATAATCTGATAAAACAAAGGGATGCTGCTTCGGTGACTTTGCAGAAAAATCAAAAAATAGCCAATAATTTTGCAGTCTATAAAGCTGAATATGAAAAAATGCAGGTCAAGTTGGATGAGGCTCTGAACGAGTTGCCCCTTGAAAGAGAAATTCCCAGTCTATTGACGAGTGTCGGCGAATTGGCCAAAGAGAAGGGGCTGGAAATTGTTCGGTTTAAGCCGGCTAAAGAAGTTGTTAAAGGGTTTTATGCAGAAGTGCCGGTTGAGCTGAAGCTATCGGGATCTTACCATCAAGCAGGTGCTTTTTTTGATGCGGTCAGTAAAATGGAGAGGATTGTCAATATCCAGGGGCTGAGTCTTGGTGGGGCAAAAGAAATTGATGGCAGAACCGGTTTGAATATCGATTGTCGTGCAATTACATTCCGATTTGTTGAGAACCCACCTACTGATAACGGCAAGAAAGGTGGTGGCAGAAAATGAAAACTTGGCTTGGTGGTTTGATGCGGTTTTCAGGTTTCTTAATCATTTTGGTGGTCGTTGTCGTGGCTGCAGATGCTGCACAGCAACAGCCCGCTAAAGAGTCCAACTCTCCGAGTGTCGCAGCCGATGATGGTTTTTCTTATAGTCCGCTGGGACGCAGAGATCCCTTCAAAGCACTGATCGAAAAAAAGAAACAATTAGTAAACAGGTTAATACCCGCCCCGAAAAAATTAAAGGGCCACTCGAAAAATATGAACTGGCTCAGTTCCGATTAATGGCGATTATGATTGTTAAGGGAACTCCAAGGGCAATGGTGAAGGCTCCTGATGGAAGAAGCTATACAGTCAAGGTCAGTGATTATATCGGGATGAATGAGGGGCGAGTGAAGAGGATTGAAACAAAAGTCATTGAGATTGACTCTACTGGCATGCGAGTTGAGAAAAGTCCCGATCGAATTGTTGTCGAAGAGTCGGGCATTGACAGCTATAGCGGTAAAACGATTAAAGAAAGCCGCTATATCGTAATGTAGTTTTAACCAAGATATTCCAAGCGAAGTTGTACTCGAATGATATTAGGGGAATCGATATGAGAAGAAGCGTTTTGCTCCTCAGCACTTTGTTCACGCTATTCACGGTTGCGTTGACAGCGCCGCTTTATGCGGCAGATTCATATTCAGAAGTTTCCGTGGCAACTCAGAAAGTTGAATTGTCCGCAGCCATGGGGATTGATCAGGTCAGGTATTTTACCCTGGATTCTCCTAAGCGATTGGTCGTTGATCTTTATGGTGTCAAGCCTGGCGATCACGATCTTTCTTTCCCTTTGGAAGAAGGCTTTTCGCTGCTTCGTGTCGGACCACTGGAAAACAAAACGCGTTTTCGTTTTTGATGTGACCGGTTCTGTTTTTCCGACCTTTAACGTTCAGACCGGGATGAATGACGTGATTGTCACATGGACTCATTCTCAGGATTCTGTTGAAAATGCACTGGCTGAACCCTCAACCGCCGGGAGCGCAAAAGTTTCATCGATCGATTTTTCTTCAGCGGTTGATAAATCTGTCTTTTCCATCAGTCTCGTCGGGGCTGCGGCAGCAACCGATGTTGTTCGTGAAGGGAATAAAATTAAGTTTGCGCTGAAAAATACAACTTTACCTCAGTCGTTGCGAAGGACATTTGATACGTTGGCATTTCCCAGCGCAATACATTCTTTGACTCCTTACCTTGTCAATGTCGCTGGTAAGCCTGAGGTCCGTTTTGCCGTACTTTTAAAAGGGAATGTTCCGTACCGCCTAAACAAAACCGCAACCGGTTATTCTTTTAGTGTCGATGATGGTCAATATGCTCGGGATTTCAAGTCTGCAACTGGAAAACAGGCTGTGTCAGCTTATGGTGAAAGATCGATTGAAACGGGTAAATCTCTCGAACAGAGATCTGTCCCTGTAAATGGTTCTGGAACGTTGCCCGTTTCTGTCATAGAGCAAATCGAAGCACAACCTGGTAAATACTCTGGCGAAAAGACGTCTCTGGTTTTTGATAATGCTGATGTGCGTGACATCTTGCGCTTAATTGCGGAAATAAGTGAGCTGAATATTATTGCCTCTGATGCGGTTAAGGGAAATGTTTCCCTCCGCTTGATCGATGTCCCATGGGACCAGGCGCTCGATCTTATTCTTGATGTGACTGGTCTGGGGATGATCCAGGAAGGTAATGTGGTTCGAGTTTACCCAAAGAGCAGATTCGGTCGATGCGCGAAGCGGAATTGACAGCCGTGCGCACAGAGGAAAATTGGAGCCGCTGGTCACAGAGGTGGTAACGGTAAGTTATGCCGATCTGGGCAGCGTTGCGGGTCCTGCTAAAGATTTATTGAGTGATCGTGGTAATATTACTGCAGACAGTCGCAATAAACTATTGATTATTACTGACGTGACACAGAGAATCCAGAAGGCTAAGGAATTGATCACAATTCTGGATACCCCAGAGCGGCAGGTCATGATTGAAGCAAGAATCGTTCAGGTCAATTCGAACTATTCACGTGATTTAGGGGTTAATTGGGCCCTGTTTGAAACGGATAATAGTGATTTTAAAAATATCACAGGTGCCGGAGGCGGATTTCTCGTCAATACTGCCCAACCGGGTGTCGGCACAATCCCTGCGACCCCTGGACTTGGAACGCAATTTGAAATAGGAATAGGAAGTACCATCCTTGACCTGCAGATTTCAGCTCTGGAGACCGATGGTAAAGGAAAAGTCATTTCCACGCCACGTGTTACGACCTTGAATGGAGAAACGGCGACGATCAGTCAGGGAACAACAATACCCTATCAGTCTTCGGGAGCAGATGGACCTAAGACTGAGTTTGTGAATGCTGTGCTGAAGTTAGAAGTAACGCCGGTGATCAATCCCGATGATTCGATTATTCTGGAAATTTTGGCAACGAACGATTCTCCTTCACAAACAGGGGGAACGGAAACAGCCCCCAGATCGATACGAAAAAGGCAGAGACAAAAGTTTTGATTCATGATGGCGAGACGACCGTTATCGGTGGGATCTTTGTCGAAAATACGACAGAAAACGAAAGCGGTGTCCCCGGCTTGATGAGTGTTCCCGTTGTCGGAAATCTTTTTAAAAGTCAGAAAAAACAAGTGACAAAAGATGAGCTTCTGATTTTCATCACGCCTCGAATTATGGTACGGAATTAACTTTTGACCACATTTTGAAGAAGGGCAGGGAGACCTGCCCTTTTTTTTTAGAAAAAGGTTTTCTTTTGGATACATTAACAGTCCCTCTTGGTGATCGAACCTATCCAATCTTTATTGGTAAGGATATTCTGACCAGACTTGGAAATGAACTCAAGGCGAGGTCATTTCCTAAGAGAGTTGCGGTTATTTCCAACCCGAATATTGATGGTCTTTATGGGCAACGGATGTGGCAGTCTCTGGAAAATGCCGGTTTCCAGCCATATCGATGTAATATTCCTGATGGTGAAGAGTTTAAAAATTCAGCTAATCTCGAGCTGATTTACGATGCTTTGATTTCTCAGGGTTTTGATCGCGGCAGTGGGCTCATTGCTCTTGGTGGTGGCGTTATTGGAGATATGGCCGGATATGCTGCCGCTACTTTTCTGCGGGGTATTCCCTATGTTCAGGTGCCGACAACCTTGTTATCACAGGTAGACAGCTCTGTCGGTGGTAAAACCGCGATTAATCACCCTCTGGGGAAAAATCTGATTGGTGCTTTTTATCAGCCTGAGCTTGTTTATATCGATATCTCAACGCTGGACACGTTGGAACCACGTGAAGTCTCGGCCGGACTGGCTGAAGTTGTTAAGTACGGAATGATTTCCGACCATGAGTTTTTCTGTTGGCTCGAAGAAAATTCTGAAGACTTACGTCAGCGCAGCCCAGAAGCATTAATCCATGCCGTCAAAAGATCCTGTCAAATCAAGGCCGATATTGTTCGCAAGGATGAAAAGGAAGGCTCGATCCGAGCGTTTTTGAATTACGGACACACGTTTGGTCATGCCATCGAGAACCTTTCTGGTTATGGGCAGTGGAAACATGGTGAGGCCGTTGCTGTAGGGATGGTGGTTGCTGCAAAGATTGCACTGCAGAATAATCTCTGTCAACAGGCCGATGTTGAGCGCCTGATTCGCTTGCTAGAATCATTGGAGTTACCGATTGAGCCGCCATCTTTCAGTCTTGAAGACTATGTGAATGCCATGCAGCGTGATAAAAAAGTGAACAGCGGGACCTTGTCTTTGGTTCTCAACCGGGGGATCGGTGATGTTGTATTGAAAAAGGTAAATGATATCAGTTCTGTGTTTTCATCTGTTTTAAACATTTGAGAGGTTGGGTATGAGTGAGCAGAACCAGCATGTGACATTGCTAGGAAAAATAGCTGCCTATACTGAAATTCTGGTAAAAGATCCAAGATCGACTATTTTGTGTCACTCGCAGAAACCTATCGTAAGATGGGGATGTTTGATGATGCGCGTCAGATTATATCAAAAGGGTTGGAATTACATCCCGACTTTGCCCCGGCACACATTGTTATGGCTCGTGTCCTCTGCCAGGTGGACGATTACACAGGCTCGGAAGAGTTTTTCGAGCGTGCCCTTGAGCTTGACCCTGACAGTCTCGCAGCTTTTGTTGGCTTTGCTCGGGTTAAGATTCTGTTGGGAAAAGAAGATGAAGCTCGCGTCCTTCTTTTGAAAGCGCGTGAGCAAAGTCCGGCTGATCCTGTGATCAATAAGCTGCTGCTGACTTTGCCGCAAGAGCCGGAACCCGTTGTTGAGACCCAAATTGACAGTACCGGGTCCGGAAAGGTCCCGCTTGTCAGTGTGACACTGGCCGAACTCTACCTTAGGCAGGGGTTGAAAGATGAAGCGTTAAAGGTCTATCGTGACCTGCTCGTCGATTCGCCTGATGATCTCGATTTACGGCGTAAATTAAAGAGCTCGAAAATGGGGTTGATGAGGTAAAGGACAATGAAATACCGACCCCGAAAGTACTTCTGAACCTGATGACGTGACATCTGAGGACGTCGAAGAGGACTGGGGGGCTGATTTTGAACATAACGGTATGACTGATGATGTCATGTCGCCGGTCGACTCAATGGTGCAGGAGTCCGCAGAGGATATCGTTCTGGAGACTCTTTTCGCAGTGGCTGGAAAATATCAAGCAGAGGAGAGAGCATGTTTAGATCGATGCTGGAAAAGATTGTTGTTAACTGTTCTGGTGGCATTGGTGCCGTTTTGATGGGCTATGACGGGATCGGTATCGATCAGTACAGCGTAGATGAAAATACGCTTGATTTGAATCTCATTGGTATTGAATATTCCAATGTGATAAAAGAAATTCGCAATGCTGCTGAGGTCCTTCGTGTCGGCAACCTGCAGGAAGTTTCAATTAAAACGGAATACTATTATGTCATCATCCACTCATTGACCGATGATTACTTTGTTGCTCTGATGCTTGATCGTTCAGGTAATTTTGGTCAGGGGCGCTATTTATTGATGCGAGAAGCGGCTGAATTGCGTCAGGCTCTGGAGTAGTAAAAACAATGAAAATCCTGATATTGAACGGCCCCAATCTTAATTTGCTTGGTACGCGTGAGCCGGAAATCTACGGCCATGAAACGCTGGATCAGGCAATGGAAAGCGTCAAACTGGAGGCAGAGGCAAGTAAGTGCGAGCTGGAAACCTATCAGTCCAATCACGAAGGCGCTTTGGTTGATCGGATACAACAGGCCCGTCTGGATGGTGTCGATGGCATTATCATTAATCCTGCCGCCTATACACACACCAGTGTCGCCCTGCGGGACGCTCTTGCGGGGGTCGCTATCCCGACTATTGAAATTCATCTGTCCAACATTCATTCGCGTGAACCCTTTCGCCATCACTCCTATATTGCACCAATAGCGATTGGTCAGATTTGTGGTTGCGGAACCCTCGGGTATTCTCTGGCTCTTAAGGCTTTATTGACGCATTTGAATAAGCAGGTTGGTTAATGACCGGGGTAAGTAGAAAAAATATAAACGAAATTTTAACGACGGAAGGGCTTGATGCCCTTCTTGTTTTTGGTCTTCCCAATATACGCTATCTGTGCGGGTTTACCGGCACGGATGGCGTTTTGTGCATCTGCGGAAATGAAACTGTTTTCTTAACCGATTCACGTTACCTAGAACAAGCGCAAGAACAGGTTAACGCCGATCGGGTTGTGTGTTATAAAAACAAGCTTCATGGAATTTCAGCACTGACAAAGGAGCTTGCTCTGCAGCGTACAGGCTTTGAAGCCGGGGCGGTTAACGTGCCCTTCTATCAGGAGCTTCTGGGAATATCAGAAACCCTGACATGGTTTCCTTTAAATAAGCAGCTGGAATCATTGCGTGCGATAAAAACAGAGGAAGAACTGGTTTATCTGAAGCAGGCAGCGGCCTTGAATGAACAGGCTTTTCGTCAGCTTTTGCCGCAAGTTAAAGTTGGAATGACCGAGCGAGAGCTCGCTCTCGAATTGGAATTTGAACTGAAGCGTCTCGGAGGCGAAGAGAATGCTTTTGATTTCATCGTCGCCTCCGGCGTTCGAGGTGCGTTGCCTCACGGCGTTGCCAGCGATAAACAGCTGACCAGTGGTGAATTGGTGACAATTGACTTCGGAACCCGTGTCAACGGTTATCACTCAGACGAGACTGTGACATTTGCCTTAGGGATTGTTGACAGAAAACTTCGACAAATCTTTGATATTGTGTTAGAAGCTCATGATTCGGCAATTAAAGCCGTCAAGGCCGGAATTTCCATTGCCGATCTGGATGCTGTCGCCAGGGATCTGATTGGCCGAAAGGGCTACGGAGACTGTTTCGGTCATGGGCTCGGACACGGAGTCGGCCTGGAAATTCACGAATATCCCGGGGTTTCGTCCCGCTCGGAGGCGAGCTTGCAGGAAGGGATGGTTATCACCATTGAACCGGGCATTTATCTTCCCGGAACAGGTGGGGTCAGAATTGAGGATACCATCGTCGTAACGGCTGAAGGTTGCGATATTCTGACGTCGATTCCCAAACAATATCAACAAATTTAAGTAATTCGATAAGAAACAATGACGCAAATACGGACACAGATAATTTAGAGTTGTTCAGGAGGAAAAATGGAACTTAAAGATTTAAAAAGCTTGATCAAACTGGTCACCGATACCGATATTACCGAATTCAGCGTTGAGAACGAAGAAGAACGTATCTTCATCAAGCGTGGACCGGATAAAGAAATTGTCCAGGTTGCCGCTCCCGCTGCAGCATCGATGACTGCCGCTCCCGTCGCTGCTCCCGCACCAGCCGCTGTCCCTGCTTCTGAGGCCCCGGCTGCTCCTGTCGTTGATGACAAATATGACGCGATTCCTTCCCCGATTGTTGGCACGTTCTATCGCAAGCCTTCCCCGGATGCGGAACTGTTCGTTGAAGTCGGTGACATTGTTGAGCCCGGTCAAACCTTGTGTCTGGTTGAGGCAATGAAACTGTTCAATGAAATAGAAGCAGAGTTCAAGTGCAGGATTGTGGAAGTCGTCAAGGATGATGCGTCTCCGGTCGAATATGGCGAGACTCTTTTCCTCGTTGAGCGCGTGTGATCGGCAGAACCTGCTGATCAACGCTGATGTTGATCATCAATGTTGTTTCACGATGATTTAAACGGGAGAATCGATCATGTTTCATAAAATATTAATAGCAAACCGCGGCGAAATCGCTTTGCGGATTATTCGTGCCTGCAAGGAAATGGGCATTAAGAGCGTTGCTGTTCACTCTGAAGCAGACAGTGAAGCTCTGCATGTCAGTCTGGCCGACGAAAGTATCTGTATCGGACCAACAGCAAGCGCCGACAGTTACCTCAATATGAAGGCAATCATCAGTGCCGCGGAGATTGCCGATGCTGATGCCATTCATCCCGGCTACGGCTTTTTATCTGAAAATGCAGAATTTGCTGAAATCTGCGAACAGTGCGGTATCGTCTTTATCGGTCCGACTGCTGAGAACATGCGCCTGATGGGCGACAAAATCTCTGCCCGACAGACCGTAACCGCAGCTGGCGTGCCTATTCTGCCAGGGACGAACGAAAGTATCGAGTCGACAGAAGAAGCACAAAAAATAGCTGATAGTATCGGCTATCCGGTGATCATTAAGGCTTCTGCCGGTGGTGGTGGTCGTGGAATGAAGATTGTTCATTCACCGGCATCGGTGGCCAATGCTCTGGCTACAGCAAGGGCGGAAGCGCAGGCTGGTTTCGGCAAGGCCGACGTCTATATTGAAAAATTCTGTGAGCATCCCCGGCATGTAGAAATTCAAGTTCTTGGGGACAAGCATGGTAATGTCATTCATCTGGGAGAGCGTGACTGTTCAATTCAGCGTCGACATCAAAAACTCATAGAAGAATCTCCCTGTCCGGTGCTTTCACCGGAATTGCGCGAAGAAATGGGAGCCTGCGCTGTTGCCGCAGCAAAGGCGGTTAATTATTCAAGTGCCGGAACCGTTGAGTATCTGCTCGATACTGATGGAAGTTTCTATTTCATGGAAATGAATACCAGGGTTCAGGTTGAGCATCCCGTCACTGAAATGGTCACAGGGGTTGATATCATTAAGGAGCAGATCAACTCGGCTGCTGGAATCCCCTTGCGCTATAAGCAGGAAGATATTCAAATCAAGGGACATGCGATAGAATGTCGTATCAATGCTGAAGATCCGGTGAAATTTACGCCATTCCCGGGCAAGATAACAGCCTATCACACTCCTGGCGGTATGGGTGTGCGGGTGGAGAGCGCCATGTATGATCAATATACGGTTCTCCCTCATTATGATTCCATGATCGGTAAGTTGATCGTTCATGCTGAGACGCGTGAAGATGCGATCAGGCGGATGGCTTGCGCTCTTGATGAGTACATTATCGAAGGAATCAAGACCACCATTCCGTTTCATCAGAAAATGATGCAAAACAAGGACTTTATCGATGGCAACTTCGACACAAACTTTTTGTCCAGGATAAAAATTGGTTGAATGTTGTGACATAAATTAAAAAACAGGCGAGATTCTTTCTCGCCTGTTTTATTGGCTAACGCTGGTTATCTTATGCAATCTGAACTGCAAATCACCCTTGGATACATCTCCTTCATAAATTGCGTACCATTTTTTGCCCGTCTCAAAGAAGCCGGATTTCAGGGGCGACTGGCAGGCGGTGTCCCTTCTGAGCTTAATCAGATGCTTCAGGATGGAGAGATCGATGTCAGCCCTTCATCATCGTTTGAGTATGCCCGTAATTGGCACGATTACGTTATCCTGCCCGATCATTCCATTTCATCCCGGGGAGCCGTCAAGAGTGTCCTGCTTTTCTCTCCTGTAGAGCTTGACGCTCTGGATGGGAAAACTATTTTTATAACCGGAGAGTCGGCGACCTCAATCAATCTGATGCGGGTTTACTGCGCGAATTTTGCGGACTTGACCATGTTACCGACCGCGTTCCCGGTGAACGGATAGAGGGCCTTATTGAGCATGAAAAGCCGGCCCTGCTTATCGGTGACCGGGCTTTGCGGATGGCACAGAATCTTCCCGAAGGAGTCAAGGTTTTCGACCTCGGTGAACTCTGGACCCGCTTTACTGGTTTACCTTTTGTTTTTGCCCTGTGGATGATCCGCAGGGATATCCTTGGTAAGTTTGAAACTCAACTGAGTCAACTGGGGCATCAACTCATGCAATCGCGACAGCAGGTGTTGACGCAACCGGATTTTTTTGCTCAACAGATTGCCAGCGATACGGACATCGCTGCAGAGACAATCGTAAATTATTGGAACACAATCGATTATCGTCTTGATGCCGAACATCAGCAAGTCTGGAATTGTTCTTTAAGCTTTGCACCAGGCATAATCTGTTGACGCAGATGCCTGAACTGCACTTTTTAAACTGATGATTCGTTCAGAAATGCATGATTTACAGTTGACAGAAGTAAAAGAATCACTAATATAGAACCCCGCGCCCGGGTGGCGGAATTGGTAGACGCAAGGGACTTAAAATCCCTCGGGCTTCGGCCTGTACGAGTTCAAGTCTCGTCCCGGGTACCATAGATAGGTCTCAGCTAGTCTGAGTTAGTAGATTGAGCCCCGTATTTCGGGGCTTTTTCTTTGCCTACAAGTCCAATTAAGCCCAACGTGGTTTGTAAAGCTCCCTCTTTTAGGGCCACCGATTCATAGAGTTTTCCCGCGCC
>LQAG01000418.1_pt1 | contig 12390 bp, 17 predicted proteins | sample 1535801 | NCBI WGS metagenome assembly LQAG01 (sample SAMN04331584, study PRJNA305678) | bioreactor metagenome | isolation source: bioreactor_3 inoculated with Wadden Sea sediment 1st replicate of a... | place: Germany:Bremen | reverse complement strand
GCTTTTTTTATTTGAGCTAGCATGAAAACGATTATATCCGTTTCCGCTCACGCTTCGCCGGAACGAACGGACTTGATATTCTTCACGATCTTGTTCCTCGGAACCATGACCATGTGGTCACAGCCCAGGCATTTCAACCTGAAATCCATTCCCACCCTCAGTACTTTCCATTCCTTCGATCCGCACGGATGCTGTTTTTTCAGAGTGACGATATCTCCAACCTTTACGTCCATTCAATCCCTCTTTTCTTGCCTCAGACTTCGACGGCGCCGACCACCTCGGCGACGATCTCCTGCCAGGGCAGCAGCTTGCCGCTGCCGATGTCATCGCAGGCCAAATGCCCTTTTGCCGTTCCCAACATATTATATCCGAAGTTTGAAAGCTTTTCAATGTTGTGCTGCACGATCGGATTCTCCAGCATGGCCGTATTCATCGCCGGCGCGATGATGACGGGAGCCTTGGTTGCCATGAAGGTCGTCGTCAGCATGTCATCCGCAATGCCGTTGGCCAGTTTGCCGATGACATTGGCTGTGCACGGCACGATGACCGCAACGTCTGCAGCCTTGGCCAGACTGATGTGCTCCGTGTCCCACTTGTCCACCTTGTCGAACATGTCGGTGATGACCGGATTGTGGCTCAAGGTCTGAAAGGTCAGCGGCGTCACAAACTCCAATGCATTCCTTGTCATGATCACATGGACGTCATACCCCTTCTTGTGCAGGTCATTGACCACTTCCACCGCCTTGTAGCACGCTATTCCGCCTGTAACTCCAACCAGTACTGTCTTCATACTCAACCTACTTTCCATTACCATCCAATAGACGCTTGGCAATCTCTTCTGCGATTTCCCGCTTGTTCTCCATCGTCTCAATCACCTGCATGTCCCTGACGATCAGCGCCTTATGCCGGTTGCCGCTGATATCCTGCATATCGTTGGCCACCACGAATTCACATCCATATGTGTTCCCCAGGTTTCCTGCAACCCGGATCAGTTCATCCCTTGTCACGTCATTCAGCAGCTTGAATCCAACCATGACGGCATCCGGATTGAGTTCCCTAAGAAGCCCAATGATCTTCTGCGTACGCTTCAGCGACAGCATCAGATCATGCCTTGATGACAGTTTGGGTTTCTCCTTCTGGCTTTCATCCACCGAGGTCAACAGGCCTTGAAGGTATGCTCCAAACCGCTCCATCTCAATATCGGTATCTTTGCATTTCACTTCATTGATTTCCTTGCCTGTTTCTATGCCGGTTTCTGCTGTATCCTCGTTCTGTTCCGAAACAAGCCCCGGATGACTTCTCATATAATCGACAACAGACCTTGCCATATCCGCAGATAGCTGCTCAGGCGTCTTGACATCAGCTACATAGAAATCCGAGACCGCCATGCAGTGTATGATGTAATCCAGCTCGACATTGGCGCATATGCTGCGGACCGTTGCCTCGAGTTCCCTCGTGTCGCTGATCGGATACATGTTGACCTCGATGTTCTCACCGACATCATCCGTTTCGGCAGGACTGCGGTTTTGCTGTGCAGATAGTGTATGGTCGCCCCATCACGGGATGCATCCAGTTTCCTGACCATGGCACCGAAAATCTCGGAAGACAGACGGCCGGTGCTTGAATTGCTGATGGTCCTTACCGCGTCGATATATTCGCTGGTTCCGCCTGCTGTAATAAGAATATCCATATCTATCACTTACCTTATCTGGCCGTGTACTTCTTCGTTCTTGATCTCAATGATCCTGTTCTCATCATCCACATGCACGATACTCGGCTCGAATTCCTCAGCCTCTTCATCACTCATCATGGCGTACGCGATCATGATGATCTTGTCGTCCGGCTGAAAAAGACGTGCCGCGGCGCCGTTCAGGCATAGGGTTCCCGAACCTCTCTCCCCCGGAATCGTATAGGTCTCGATTCGCGCCCCGTTGTTGATATTGACGATCTGAACCTTTTCTCCGATCAGGATATTGGCGGCATCCAGAAGATCCTCATCCACCGTCACGCTGCCGACATAGTTCAGGTTCGCCTCCGTTACCGTTGCCCTATGGATTTTTGCCTTAAACATCGTTAAAAACATATTACACCTCTTGTCCATTCATAAACATATTATCAATCAATCGCGTATTGCCGAATTTCACGGCAACCGCCGCGAGAACCAGGTCTTTGTCACTGCCTGCTGCCGCTGTCATCTTCCTGACATCCGACAGGTCATAACCGCTGAGCACTTCGACATAATCCACGTTCGCCAGCGGCATCGACTCGATCTTCTTTCGAATCTGCCCCTTGAGCTTCTCCGGATCCGATTCTCCGTCCTGTACAGCCTGCTTCGCTGCCCTCAACGACAGATTCAGTGCTAACGCCTGACGCCTCTCTTCATCGCTGAGGTACACATTCCTTGAGCTCATGGCCAGGCCGTCGGATTCCCGAACGATCGGGCATACGATGACATCAACGTCCATATGAAGGTCCCTGACCATCTTCTTGATGATAATGGACTGCTGGGCATCCTTCTGTCCAAAATAAGCCCTGTGCGGCTTGACGATGTTGAACAGGATGGTGACGACGCTGGTCACACCCTTGAAATGGGTCGGCCGTGAAGCTCCGCAGAGTTTCCTCGTCAGCTCCCCTTCCACCATGACATAGGTGGAATAGCCGCCGACATACATTTCCTCGACATCCGGATAGAAAACGATGTCAGCGCCGGCTTCCATGGCTAACGCATTATCCCTTTCCAGATCCCTCGGATAGCTTTCAAAATCCTCATTCGGAGCGAACTGCGTCGGATTCACAAAAATACTGACGACCACCACGTCGTTTTCTTTTCTTGCCGCCTTGATCAGTGACAGGTGACCGTCATGGAGGTAACCCATGGTTGGTACGAAACCGACGGACGTCTCGCCTTTCAAGCGTTCTCTCAATGCCTTGATACTATCGATTATCATCTCAAAATCCCTTTCCCATTGCCAAGCCCGTATCAGTACAGCTTCTCAAGAACTTGGTCATCCATCTGAAAACTGTGTTCTTTACCCGGAAAAACACCGGATTCAATTTCTTCCATATATAAGCGGATGCCTTTCGTAATCTGAGGTTTCAGATCACAGTACTTTTTAACGAATTTCGGTGTGAAATCCGAAAACATGCCGAGCATGTCATTGACAACCAGGACCTGTCCGTCGCATCCCGCTGAAGCTCCGATGCCGATGGTCGGTATCGTCAGCTTCTCGGTGATCAGCTGAGCCAGTTTCGCCGGTATCGCCTCAAGCACGATGGCACTGACGCCGGCTTTTTCCAGGAGCAGCGCATCATCGATGATCTTTCTGGCAACCTCCATGTCCTTGCCCTGAACCTTGAATCCACCCATCAGGTTGATGGACTGTGGCGTCAGACCCAGATGGCCGATCACCGGTATCTGTGCCCTCAGGATGCCTTCTATCATAGGAAGGATTTCCTCACCGCCTTCGAGCTTCACGCCATGCGCGCCGCCTTCCTGCACCAGCCGTCCTGCATTTCTGACGGCCTCCTCAACGGAGACATGATAGGACAGGAAAGGCATGTCCCCGACGATGAAGGCGTCTTTGACCCCTCTAGCCACCGCTCTGGTATGATGAACCATATCATCCATCGTCACCTTCAACGTGGAATCATATCCCAATACCACCATTCCAAGGGAATCACCGACGAGGATGGTGTCCACGCCTGCCTCATCCATGATCTTCGCCATCGAGTAATCATAGGCTGTCAGCATGGAAATCTTGGATTTCCCCTTCTTTTCCTTAAAACTATTCACCGTAAAACGACTCATTTCACCACTTCCTTCATCAATATTCTACCTTCATCCCTGACTCCAATAAACCGGTCAAGGCCTGTACCTTGTCACTGTCCAACCGCTTGTCTTTGATCATATCCACCGTTTTCAGCCCCATCGTGCGATAGAACTGCTGACTGTCTTCATCCAGTCTGCTGTCGATGACCTCCAGATGTCTCTTTATCGTATCCGTATCACCTCGGACGATGGGACCCGTCAGGCCGTCCACACATCCCAGTGACTCTATGTTGTCAATCGTTCCCTTCAGCAGCGGAAGCATCATGGCTTTGACTCTGTCCTCATCGAATCCCATATGCTTCATATAACTGATGCCTTCATTGACCAGAGTCACCATATAATTGCTGATGACGACCGCCGATGCATGATACAAAGCCTTATCTTCCGTCTTGATATGACTCAAACGGTCATCAAACATGTTCAATAACATATCCACCCGGTCACCCACTACCTGATCCGATGCATTCAAGTCATGCACCTCCAGTGTCAGCTGGCACCGGGCCAAGCCTTCCACATCCTGCATCGATCCGGTGAACGCCTGCAAGGGATGCAGGGAGTACCCAAGCGCGCCCTTTCGACAAGCGGATCGAACGTCTTGCACGACAGCGCACCGCTGCAGTGGATAAACACCTTATCCCTCACACGGATCTCCTCCCCATCGATCGCTCCGACAATTTCCGTAATACTGTCATCTGCGGTGGTGACAAAGATCACGTCCGATCCGGCAATCAATTCCTCGATGCAGCAAAAATGCCATAAAGGTATTCCATCAAAAGTTTCCCGCACATTCCCGTCCAAGCCGCTTCGGCCAACGTATCCAGAGATGCTCATCTCCTTGGAAGCACTGAAGTAACGTATCAGCGCTGTTCCGACCTTGCCTTTGCCAACGACACCTATCCTCAATGCATGATTCATAAGCAACCTCCTAAAGAACACGATTCATTTTTCCATTTTCTGCAATAAAAAAATCTTTTAGACACAAAAAAACAGCATCTAAAAGATAGACTTAATCATCATTAGCTGTCCCTGTCCCATGGATCAAAGCAGTGTTCTATGCAATTCATCAAATTCTGTGTTACACTAAAATTAGTAGTCATTCGTATACAGTTCGACAATAAACTTCATGACGATAGCTTTTGCGATACCGTTACTTCTTATATTATACACACTTTTTTCAGAAATTTCAAATGTTTATCCAAAGGAGCAGCCATGAAAAACTATATTAAGGAACACAATCTCTGGATCGAAGACCTCAAGAATATCATTGCCAACGAGCAGCCACTGCCGGACCATGCCCTGGAATTCCATAAGATGAAGGTCGACTATCTGCAGCATGAGCGTCTCATACATCTGCTGGTCATGATGATGACCATTGCGTTGACAGTCGCCTTCTTCATGCTGTCTCTATTCATGAGTCAACCGCTCATCTATGTACTTCTGGCCATCTTCATCATCCTGAGTCTGTTCTACATCCGGTATTACTACCTACTGGAGAATACGGTGCAGGAATGGTATCGGATTACGGAGATGATCACAGATTATATTTTCAGATAATGAGCGGTGAACCGTATCACAAGAAAATGCGTACATTATTGTAAAAAAACCGGCTATATGATTTCTATTGACCCATTCGGTCAGTGGGTGTATAATGACAGTAAGAAGACTGACCTGTATGGTCGGTGGATGGGAGATGAGGTCTTTTGGCAGATATATTGGAAAGAATGAATCCGGACAAACGGGTACGCCTGATCAATGCAGCTATGAAAGAATTCGGAGAGAACCGGTTCGAGAAAGCCTCGACCAATGCCATTGTTAAGCAAGCGGGTATATCCAAAGGACTGCTGTATCATTATTTCAGTTCAAAGAAAGACCTCTATGCGTATCTTTTTGACTATGCCATAAAGGCCGTTGCCGTTCCGATTACAGAGCAGGTCGGTTTGGAAGATGGTGATATCATCCGGCGGATCGAACGGATTACGCAATTGAAGGTGAAGCTGCTTCATGAAATGCCTGCGTTGGTCACTTTTTCAAAAACGATGTATATAGGGATGGATTATGAAGAAGTTAAGAAGATCATCGCAAAACACCATCCGATACCTTTGGATATGTATTACAGCCATAATGTGGACAAAACTCTTTTCAAAGAAGGGGTGGATGTGGCGATGGCGATCAAAACCATTCAATACACGCTGGAAAAAGTCGGCGATAAATTATTGATGCAGCGTAACATGGGCATAGAGCCAGACATAGAAAATGTCATCCGTGAAGTGGAAGCGTTTTTGGCTCACTTCAGAAACACTTACTATAAACAGGATCATAAGTAGTTACCAGCTGATTATGGAGGTCATTATGAAATTAAAATTGGTCATCGTATTTGTTGTATTCATATCTATAGGAGCAGGTCTATTCTATCTGTTGACAATGGGTAATATCGGAGTCAAGTACGACACCGCCCCGGTGATGAAAGGTGAAGCTGGCGTATATGTCCAGGATGTGGGCAGGATCAGCTCCAGAAATATCAGAAGATATTATGGAAATGGCTTTAATGAAGTAGAAGAGATGACGCTAAAGCTGGGCGACCATGTGAAAAAGGGACAGCTGCTTGTTCAATATGAAGACGAGAATGAGCTTAATTTGGAGCTTAATTTGGAAATCATAGATCTTAACAAAGACATTTTGGCAATTGAAATCCAAAAGGTTGAAAAGCAGATAGAAGCATTGGAAGCCGCTTATGATGATGCCGAATCCAGTACAGATATGGAGAGTGTCAACAGTGCCAGGATAGAGATTGCCAGAATTGAAAGCCAAATAGACTCAGCAACAAAGGATCATGAGAGAATTCAAGCACTGTACGATGAAGGCATCGTCACACTCATTGAGCTTGAGCAGTCTGTGGAGACCATCGATCAGCTTGAGAGCAGCCTGGGTATAGCCAAAAATACCTATAATCAGCTGGCAAAAGGCATTTCCGACAATCTGCGTCAGAAATATGAGGCAGAAATTGATGCAATGCTTTTATCCATTGATGTACTTGAAAAAAATATTGATATACTTGAAAAAAATAAAGAAGAGATTAGAGAAACCAGAGAAGATAATAAGATCTATGCTGATGTTGAAGGAATCGTGACAGAACTGAATACCTTTGAGGGCGACAAGCCGTCTGCTGGCATCATGATTATTGAAATTCAGGATCCTACCGAAAAAGTCGTACTGGTCGATTTCATGGTGGAAGACGCAATTAGGATTAGCCCTGGCTTGGAAGCGGAAGTTACGGATCTCAATCTGGATGTTAACATCGACAACCTCAAGGTAGATCAAGTATATCCTACAGCCTTTGTAACCTTGTCGGAACTCAGTGTGGAAGAGAACCGGCAGACAGTGGAAATCGGTTTACCGAAAACTGCTGAGTCACTTCCTTATGGACTCGAGGTAGAAACAAAGGTGATGATCGAAGCACTAAGAGAAACGTTACTCGTCCCGGTAGGTGCTGTGATTGAAAAGAATTCAAAGCAATATGTGAAGATTCTTGAAGACGGGGATCCTGTTGAAAGAGAAATCGTAACCGGCATAAAGATTGACGGGAATTTGGAGGTATTGGATGGCGTTGTAGAAGGGGAACAGGTCATACTGAATTATCAGGAAGATTAAACAGGTCAGACAGCAGGCGTGTAGCTCATGGTAGAAGGGATGAATAAGATGATAAAAGTCAAAAACCTGTACCATTCATACAGTAATGATGATAACTATGCGGTGAATGATGTGAATTTTGAAATTGAAAAAGGTGAGATCTTTGGATTCTTGGGTCCTTCGGGTGCCGGAAAATCAACCACCCAGAATATCCTTGTGGGTCTTTTGGAGCTTCAGCAGGGTGAGGTTGAGGTTGCAGGATACGATGTGAAGCATCTTAAGGATAAGATGTTCAACAAGATCGGTATGTCCTTTGAACAATCCAACGTTTACAGCAAGATGTCGGGAATTGAGAATCTTGAATTCTACAGGAAACTGTTTGATGTGGAGACAAGAGATCCTATGGAGTTAATAAAACTTGTGGGGCTAGACGGAAATGAACATGTCAAAGCGGGCAAGTATTCCAAGGGGATGAAGCATCGGCTGACCTTTGCCAGATCCATGATCAATAACCCGGAGATGTGGTTTCTGGATGAACCGACCACAGGACTGGACCCTGCAATCGCGGCTACTATTAAGGATATCATTCGGCGGGAAAATGAAAGGGATGTCACCATTTTCCTGACAACACATAACATGTATATCGCCGATGAGCTGTGTGACCGTGTTGCATTCATTGTTGACGGAAAGATAAGACTCATCGACTCACCAAAAGCTTTAAAACTCAAGTACGGTGAAAAGTTAGTTGATATCGAATACTTTAAGGATGGCGAACTGATCAAGGACAACTTCTCTACCGTTGTTGAATCGGAAAAGGCCAGGATGGTCGATGTCATTAAGAACTGTGATATTCAAACCATGCATACCAAGGAAGCCACCCTTGAGGAAATATTCATTAAAGTAACTGGAAGGGGTCTGGTTTAGATGAAACTCTGGCACAGTTTTTCAAAAGAACTGATTTTATCCTCAAAAAGCTGGTATTTCTATGTTGAAGTGGCAATGGCCTTCATACTGTTGGCGATTCTTGTATTTATCGTGCCCGAGGATTTTGACAACAAGGGAAAAGAGTATTTCTTTCTTGACTTGCCTCAGGTTGTACAGGACAGATACAAGAAGAGTCTGCTTGAAGAAGACTTGGATGAACTTGCTGAGCAGGTGGAACTGGAGGCGGACAATGATATTTTCGACGCTATGCTTTATGAAACAGAAGAATCGAAAATCTACTTGCTTGACAGCCGTGAGGCATTGGATGCCGTTTCTGACTCTGAAAGGGTGCCGACGGTTCATGTTCGCGTAAATGAAGATAATCAGATTATCCATACTTACTATTTGCAGGGGTATGAAACACAAAAACTTCAGAACCTATTGCTGGTCTATCATAACCGGCTGGCTGCACATGATGTGATTGAGGATTATTCTGATAACATCGAAGTCCGGCGTCTTTATCAGGATATAGAACCCTTAAATGACAAAGAGAATATGATACCGGTATTCTTAACCTATAACGGCAGTTTTATGAGCCTGTTTATTATTGCAGCCTATATCTTCCTCGATAAGAATGAAGGGATTATAAAGGCATATGCAATAACAGCATCTTCAGTTTGGCACTATTTGCTGAGTAAGATTGGGGTAATCATCGTGACGAGTATCATGACTACCCTCATTATAACCATGCCAATTATGGGGCTTCAACCGAACTATCCTGCGATGATTTTGTTTGTCGTAACCTCGGGATTTTTTGCAGCTTCTCTTGGTTTGCTTCTTACAAGCTATTATCAGGATATTGTTGAAGCATTTGGTGCCATGTACATTGTCATTGTGATTATGATCATGCCCAATATCTCTTATTTTGCACCGAGCTGGGATCCATATTGGGTAAAAATCATTCCTAGCTATGTTATGCTGCAGAGTTTTAAAGATATCATATCGGTCGGTGGCAACATGATCTACGTGATGGTTGCATCTTTAGCCTTTTTTTATGCTGGGATTGGGTATTTTTATTCTGGCATATTATAGATTCAAGAAGACACTGTCCTTGTAAAGGGGTGTTACGAAATGATTAGAAAAATATTTATCATATTTCAAAGGGATTTACAAACCAGTGTACGAAATTTTATCACCTTGTACATTCTTGTTATGCCGATTATTTTTGCTGTCCTCATCAATGTTTTTTCCCCGGGGATCAATGACACCACCGTTGAAATCGTTCTGCTGGAAGGGGATAATCCCCAGCAGAGTGAAAACCTCAAGCAGTTTGCAAAGATTGAGCACTTAGGGAGCCTGGAGGAGATTGAGGATCGCGTTCGAAAACGGGATAATATCATTGCCATACTGCCGGGCGTCTCTGATGAGTACTATATTCTGACACAGGGTAATGAACCTGATTATGTTGTGGATTACGTTAAGAACCTGGCTGCCTTTGACCACTTTGATATTGGGATGGAGGATTCAATAGCCGAAATTGTGGATTATGGCAGAGATATTCCGCCACTGAAAAAACTCATGGTTAATACGGCGTTGATCTTTACTTCAATTCTAGGTGGTATGATCATTGCTCTGAACATCGTTGAAGAAAAGACAGACAACACCATCAGTGCAATCCATGTATCACCGGTATCCAGAATAGGCTTCATTGCCGGGAAAAGCATGATCGGTATTGTGATTCCGGTGGTGGGTAGTACGCTGATTTTGCTCATCACAGGCTTTAGAGGGATTAACTATTTCCATGTTCTTCTCATGGTGACGACCTCATGCATTATAAGCATTCTTGTCGGATTCATTGAAGGCATCAACAATGATGATGTCATGAATGCGGCAGGCAACATGAAATTGCTGTTTTTACCCCTGTTTGGCTCCATTGCCGGCGAAGAGCTGTTGGCAGACAAGTGGCAGCCTCTATTCTACTGGATACCGTTTTATTGGACTTACAAGGGCAATGACTTGGTTCTATCCAATAGAGGCTCGTGGCTGGATATCATACAATATTCAGGCATTGTACTGGGCATCAGTGTCGTGGTATTTTTGATACTGGCACCAAGAATAAGAAAAGGATTAGAATAATTAAATCGAAAAAGGAGGAACTGATTATGAAAGTATGGGCAATCCTGGCAATACTCTACGCGGCGATGGTTATTGTTCTTGCCATTACAAAGCCGGCAGCCATCTGGAAGATGAAAAAAATCCAAATGTTTGAAAAAGTACTGGGTGCTAAGGGCACCGAAATATTCTTCTATATTTGGGCATTGCTGTTTCTGATATTGGGTGTTTGGCTGCTTACACTATAGTTCATTTGGACTTTTGACCTTCTTCGGCTTGAAATCACAAATCAAAGAAGGATTGTTGCAATCATATTTGGTTAAGAGGTCCTAATGGGCCTCTTTTTCCAGTACTCCACGAGTCATACTTGTGTTATGACTTGGAGTAAAAGCTGCCATATAAAAAAAAGCCGCAGATGAAGTGCAATGAACAATATCATACTAAAACGGTTATCAATCAGAGCGAAACATTCGGTTAAGGATGTGATTCAATGGATAGAGACGAATACATTTCCATCGTGTCAGAAACAGATGCGGATATTGGGCAATTCAATGATATGGCACTCAAAGATGATGTATTTCAGAACCTTGTCGTGTCACTGCTGTTGAGTGATGAGCGAATCAATGTATATTACCATTCATACCATATCTTGAAGAACATTGCCTACAAAAAGCCTGACAGTCTGGTGAGATTTTGGGATGATTTTGTGTTGCTTCTGGACCATAGCAACTCATATCACAGGAATTATGGTATGGACTTGATTTCATCTTTGGCAGCTTCTGTTGATGATGATAAGTTCGGAAAAATACTTCCCACATTTTATAAGATGCTGTATGATAAAAAAATATCGACAAGAAAGTTCTGTATCACCTATTCGATTGCGAATATCATCTCAAAGCCTGAATTTGGTAACGACATAGTCAATAGAATCATGGCATCATTCGATAACCAAAACATCAACACGAAGCATAGGGTACTCTTGTGTAAGGAGTTTGTCCGACTGCTAGAAGAAACAGGCTTTGAAATGAATGACAGGATCCTTCAGTTCATGAATAGACTCATAGATGAATCTGAGACAGGTCCATTGAATCGAGCGATTGCCAGACTGCTTAAAAGCCGGAATTGAAAAGGAGTTGAAACTATGGCTGCACAAATAGCAATTCTAGTCCTCGCCATCGTTGGCATAGTATTTACAATTTGGATTTTAAGAAGAAATGCACATGAGGCATACCGGAAACGAATGTCGGAGATAGAAGAAAAAGTGAAGGCATTGGGTGGAGAGATTGTAGTTATCGAAATGGTGGATAGGAATGGATGTCCTTATAGCGCTGAATATAATGATCCTGATACGAAGTATAAATTCTATAGGGTCAGGTATTCTGTCAATGACAGACGCAAGTTGGGCTATGGGATTCTATGCATGAAGCAGAACTGGTATGGACCTGGTCTCGCAGCTGATTCCAAATGGATTTGGCGTTTCTGAAACAAGGACCTGTTGCAGTTAGATATTATAAAAATTGACGTAAAAAAGACCATTCACTTGAATGGTCTTTTAGTTGCGGAGAGAGGATTTGAACCTCTGACCTTTGGGTTATGAGCCCAACGAGCTTCCAGACTGCTCCACTCCGCGATATATTTGGGTGTTACCCCTATTTGTAAAACGTAAATGCCTCTATGAAGAATTTACTAAGGCGCCAACCAGATTTGAACTGGTGATAAAGGAGTTGCAGTCCTCTGCCTTACCACTTGGCTATGGCGCCGTATCCATTAATAATAGATACATAAAATTGGCAGCCACCTACTTTCCCAGGCCGTCGCCAGCCAAGTATCATCGGCCGTCCAAGGCTTAACCATCGTGTTCGGTATGGGAACGGGTGTTTCCCTAGGACGCATCGCCA
>LQAG01000417.1_pt1 | contig 12443 bp, 16 predicted proteins | sample 1535801 | NCBI WGS metagenome assembly LQAG01 (sample SAMN04331584, study PRJNA305678) | bioreactor metagenome | isolation source: bioreactor_3 inoculated with Wadden Sea sediment 1st replicate of a... | place: Germany:Bremen | reverse complement strand
AGTCTCAGGCCAGTCTTCAGGTTCCATGTCCCAGATTTCCATGGCAATGATGGGTTTGTTGGGCATATCCCCTTCAAACTGATAAAAAGGATAGCAGGTTTGGCCGCCGACCGTCAGTGCGCCGTCACCTTTTCCAATGGTGATGTTTTTAATGGCGCCGGCATAGGTTTCTTTGGTTATTTCGAATCCCACGTTTACCTCCTAAAATTAAAGATGGTTATGAGTTGGAAGGAATTAAGCTTGAAACGGTGTGACAATATGTGGAATGGGAACAGGTAGATGGAAGGGACAATCTCTTTTAACCGCTTGTCATTTTTGCACTGTCTCTTCATTCACCAGAACCCATGTTACAAGGTTTGTAATATAAATAACAGCATATGATTTATAATTTGTACCCTTTTTTGTCAATAGATGAGTGAATTTATTGAACAGGGGGTTTGCAAGAGAAATATTGTTTTATTTCAATGTGTTGGATTGTATGCTTGTCGGGCCAAATAAGATTGAATCGGATTTAATTATTAAATAGTAATTGTGCAATCAAAGAGAAAATCAGATTAAATTGCTTTAAAAAATTAGTATTTCCTCATTAAAGCGATTTTTTCCAATGAAAAGCGATGTTTTTTGATAAAAATATTACTTTTTCTGTAAAATCATATGATTATTTAAGCGATTTTTTGGAGAAAAATCCGGCAGGTGAGGCCGGAGAGTGCCAGAGCAACCTTAATGTTTAGAAAAACGACCTGCACATCGCGAAAACCTGTTGATTTTTATGTTGATTTATATAGTTAGTTACTGTGACAGACGGACACAATCGGCGGGTGAAGAGGACAAAAAGCATAACGCTTTGTTTTATATCATTATTTAATCATCGACTCGATCAGAGTCCAAATTCAACAAAAGGAGTGAACCATGGCATTAGATCCAACCAAACACCAGGATTGGGAAATTGCACAGGATGCGGAATCATCCATGCTCAAAATTTATGAAATCGCTGAAAAATTGGGTTTGACAGAAGAAGAACTCCTACCCCAGGGCCACTATATCGGAAAAATCGATTTCAAAAAAGTGATGGCGCGCCTGAAAGACAAACCAACGGCAAGTACATTGATGTCACTGCCATTTCCCCCACCCCGCTGGGAGAGGGAAAATCGACTTCTTCCATGGGCCTGGTACAGGGCCTGGGCAAGCTGGGCAAAAATGTGTGCGCGGCCATCCGCCAGCCCTCGGGCGGCCCCACCATGAACATCAAGGGATCGGCCGCCGGCGGCGGTCTGGCCCAGTGCATTCCCTTGACCCCGTTTTCCCTGGGGTTCACCGGAGATATCAATGCCATCATGAATGCCCACAATCTGGCCATGGTGGCCCTGACCTCCCGGCTTCAGCATGAGAGAAACTACACCGATGAGCAGCTGGAAAGACTGTCCGGCATGAAACGCCTGGATATCGATCCCACCAACGTAGAGATGGGCTGGGTCATCGATTTCTGCTGCCAGGCTCTGAGAAACATCATTATCGGTATTGACGGTGTCAACGGAAAGGCGGATGGGTTCATGATGAAATCCAAGTTCGGCATCGCGGTTTCCTCCGAAGTCATGGCGATTCTGTCCCTGGCCACCGATCTCAAGGACATGCGGGAAAGAATGGGTAAGATTGTGGTTGCCTACACCAAGAAAGGCAAACCCGTGACCACGGAAGACCTGCAGGTGGCCGGTGCCATGACCGCCTGGATGGTGGATGCCCTCAATCCGTCCCTGATGCAGACCCTGGAAGGACAGCCAGTTATTGTTCATGCCGGCCCCTTTGCCAACATCGCCATCGGCCAGAGTTCCATCATTGCCGACAAAGTCGGGTTGAAACTGGCAGATTACCATGTGACCGAATCCGGGTTCGGTGCGGACATCGGGTTTGAAAAATTCTGGAACCTCAAATGCCGGTATTCCGGACTTAAACCGGACTGTGCTGTGGTTGTAGCCACCATCCGGGCTCTGAAATGCCATGGTGGCGCTCCCGTGCCGGTACCTGGCAAACCCATGCCTGAAGAATATTCCACGGAAAATGTGGGATGGGTGGCCAAAGGATGCGACAATCTCATCCATCATATCAGAAACGTCAGAAAAGCGGGCATCTCCCCGGTGGTCTGCATCAACGCTTTCTATACGGATACGGATGCGGAAATCGCTAAGGTCCGGGAACTGTGTGAAGCTGAGGGTGCCAGAGTGGCCCTGTCCCGTCACTGGGAAAAAGGCGGCGAAGGCGCCATTGAGTTTGCCGAGGCCGTTATTGAAGCCTGCGAAGAAAAAACCGAATTCAAGTTTCTGTATGAGCTTGATATGCCCATCAAGCAGCGGATCGAACTCATTGCCAAGGAAGTTTATGGGGCAGACGGTGTGGATTATTCAGCCGAAGCGGAACGATCTCTGGCCAGAATCCAGGCCGATCCCGAACTGGCCGGTCTGGGGATGTGCATGGTGAAAACCCACCTGTCCCTGTCCGACAACCCGGCTCTCAAGGGTGTGCCAAAAGGCTGGAGACTGACCATCCGTGAGGTCCTCACCTACGGCGGTGCCGGATTTATCGTGCCCGTGGCCGGGGCCATCAGCCTGATGCCGGGTACTGGATCCAATCCTGCATTCAGACGCGTGGATGTGGATGTGGAAACCGGTAAAGTCGAGGGTGTATTCTAAATTTCCTTTTATCCAGTCTGAATTCTGCAACCGGTTTTCTCTGCCTGACAGGGGGGTCAAACCGGTTGCAGACCAACCCAATGAATTCCAGGAGAAAAACGATATGACTGCAGAAATTATCAGCGGAACCGAAATCAGAAAAACGATCCTTGCCGAGATCAAGGAAGAAGTGGCACAGATGAAGGAGAAACACGGCAAGGTGCCGGGGCTTGTCACCATTCTGGTGGGCTCGTCTCCTGCATCGGTCAGTTATGTGACCCTGAAGGTAAAAACTGCCATCAGCTGCGGATTTCATGAAATCAGGATGATCAGCCCGACGATATTTCAGAGGCTGATCTGCTGGCGCTGATCGACAAATACAACAATGATCCCGATATCCACGGGATTCTGGTGCAGCTGCCGCTGCCCAAGCACATCGACGACAAAAAGTACTAAACGCCATCAATCCGGACAAGGATGTGGATGCGTTCCATCCGGTGAACGTGGGCCGGTTGATGATCGGCGGGGATGAAGTGAAATTTTTGCCCTGCACTCCGGCCGGCATTCAGGAGATGATCGTACGCTCCGGCACGGAAACCTCAGGCGCCGAAGTGGTGGTGGTGGGCCGTTCCAATATCGTGGGAAAACCCATTGCCATGATGATGGCACAGAAAGGGGTGGGTGCCAACTCCACCGTGACCATCGTTCATACCCGGACCAAAGATCTGGCGGCCCACTGCAAGCGGGCGGATATTCTGATTGTGGCGGCCGGAGTCCCGGACCTGGTGAAACCGGAATGGATCAAACCGGGTTCCACGGTCATTGATGTGGGCGTCAACCGGGTGGGCATGAACGAGAAAACCGGCAAAGCCATTCTCAAAGGGGACGTGGACTTTGATGCGGCCAAGGAAATCGCGGGAAAAATTACCCCGGTTCCCGGCGGCGTCGGCCCTATGACCATTGCCATGCTCATGAAAAATACCCTGAGATCCGCCAAGCTGAGTCTGGGTATGGCCTGATAATTCAAAAAGGGTCAATGTTATAAGCACGGGGCCAGGCCTGGCATGATCATCATCCAGGCCTGGCCCCGGATTTACTTCTGTGGGCTCTAAATGCTATGCAGAAAAAAAAGGGGGATTCGTGGATAAGCTGGATGCCATTTTTGCACCGGAAACCATAGCTGTGGTCGGTGCCTCCACCCAGAAAGGCAAGGTGGGGCATGATATTTTTGCTAATATTTTATCAAACGGATACAAGGGAACCTTGTATCCGGTCAATCCCAAGGCCCGGTCCGTGCTCAGCGTGAAATGCTACACCAGTGTTTCCAGTATTCCTGATCCCATTGACCTGGCCATGATCATCCTGCCTCCGAAGGCGGCCCTGGCATCGGTTCGGGAATGCATCGCCAAAGGGGTTAAAGGGATTGTGATTGTTTCCGCCGGATTCAAGGAGTCGGTGGCGAAGGGGCACAGATTGAAAACAGATCAAAGGCCTGTGCCACAAAGCAGGGGTCCGCCTGGTAGGCCCAACTGCCTGGGGTGATCAATCCGTCCCCAATGTGTCGTTGAATGCGAGTTTTTCGGCCCGCATGCCGGAACCGGGCAATGTGTCGTTCATCTCTCAGAGCGGGGCCCTTTGCACGGCGGTCCTGGATTACGCTGCGGACAAGGGGTTCGGGTTCTCCAAATTCATCTCCATCGGCAACAAGGCGGATGTGGATGAACTGGACCTGCTGCGTTACTATCACAAGGATCCGGACACGGATGTGGTGATGATCTACATGGAGGAACTGAGCCGCAGCGCCGATGAATTCATCACCGAGGTCAGAAAGATGACCTCCGGTACCAATCCGACCCATGTGATCGCCATCAAGTCCGGGTCTTCGGTGGCCGGTGCCCGGGCTGCCGCCTCCCACACCGGGGCCCTGGCCGGTGCGGATGTGATCTATGACGGGTTGTTCACCATGGCCGGGATCCTCCGGTGCAAGAGCGTGAACCAGCTGTTCGATTATGCCCAGGCGTTTGCGGCAACAAATATCCCACCGGAGATCATGTGGCCATTGTCACCAATGCCGGCGGGCCCGGCATTATCGCCACGGATATGAGTGAGCAATCCGGGTTGAAGCTGGCAACGTTTTCCGAAGAAACCGTCACGGAATTGAAAAATATCTGCCGTCCACCGCCAATTTTCACAATCCCGTAGACGTAATCGGGGATGCGGCCAGAGACCGGTATGAAAACACCCTGGCCACGGTTCTGGCGGACCGGGGCGTGGATGCGGTGCTGATCATTCTCACGCCCCAGTCCATGACCGATGCCATTGGCACAGCTGAAGCGATTGTGCGGATTGCCGAAAACACCATCAAACCGATTCTGTGTGCTTTCATGGGCATCGTGGATGTATCGGACGGGGTCAAGCTGCTCCAGAAACACAAAGTGCCGGTCTACCAGTTTCCCGAAAGCGCAGCAAGGTCTTTAGGTGCGTTGCGGGAAGGAATGAAATGGCTGTTCCGAAAAATTCTGCCTCCTTACAATCTGGTGTATGACCGGGAAAAAGCAGGCAAAATTATTGAGAAATATCTGTCCCAGGGCCGGTATGTCTTAGGAGAACTGGACGGTAATGAAATCCTTAAATGCTATGGCTTTAACATCCTTCCCATGGCGCTGGCGAAAACAGCGGATGAGGCCGCACAGATTGCTCAAAAGCTGGGGTATCCGGTGGTGATGAAAATCGTGTCTCCTCAGATTCTGCACAAATCCGATGCCGGGGGTGTGAAAGTCGGTTTGAGAAATGAAGCCGCCGTGGAAGAGGCTTTTGAGCAGATCATGGCAAACGTGGAGAAATATGATCCAGACGCCCACCTGGAAGGGGTGTTGGTACAGCCGATGGCGCCGGCCGGCAAAGAGGTTATTTTAGGCGTGACCTATGATGATGTGTTCGGCCATGTCGTGATGTTCGGGCTGGGAGGCATTTTTGTGGAAGTTTATAAGGATGTGGCGTTCCGGCTGTCCCCCATGGGGCGGAATGTGGCAAGGAGAATGGTGAAAAGTATCAAGGGGTATCCCATTCTCAAGGGATTACGCGGGGAAGCCCCATCTGATATTGAGGAGATTGAAAAAAATATCGTGTCATTGAAGGCTCTGGTGGATGACCATCCCGTGATCCGGGAGCTGGATATCAATCCGCTGTTTGTCCATGAGGCCGGTAAGAAAACAACGGTGGCGGATATTATTATCCGGCTGGATGACACCGCCCAAAATCAATGTATTGGAGGATCGTCTGATGCTGAAGGAAACGGTTTTATTATGGAAGCGGCAAAAAAGCGGCTGAAGCCAGCGAAAAGGCAGCCCGGAAAAAAGCACTGCCCAAGGTGGAATTCTCCAGTTTCATTCTGTCCATCTATTCATCCGGCCTGGTTCAGCTGGGAAAGGTGGAGGACCCTTCCACAGGCGAGATCAGGAAAGATCTATCAATGGCCAAGTACACCATCGACATGATGGCCATGCTGTCGGAAAAACAAAAGGCAACCTGAACAAGGATGAAGAAAACCTGATGCGGGCCCTTCTCAGTGAAATCCGGATGGCCTATGTGGAGGCCAAAGGTTGATTCTATCGGTGGCATCATATGCCAAGATCAACCTGTTCTTGTATGTCACCGGCATAAGGGCGGATGGATTTCATGACCTGTTGTCCCTGATGACCAGAATTACTCTGGCAGATGCCATGAGGTTCACGTTTCATGATTCCGGGGTTGAGGTTGCCTGTGATCACCCCCTGGTTCCTGAGGATGAAACCAACCTGGCGCACCGGGCAGCCACCCTGTTTTTCAAGGCTTGTGACCAGCGGGGGATAAAAATGGCTGCCACAGGCGTCACGATTGAGATTCACAAAAGAATTCCAGTGGGAGGAGGGCTTGGGGGCGGGAGCAGCAATGCCGCCACGGTTTTGTCTGTATTGAATGCCCAGTGCCGGGAACGCTTTTCCGTCAGGGAATTGATGGACATGGGATACCAGCTTGGCGCTGATGTTCCGTTTTTCTCTACGGAGGGACGGCTTTGGCCGCCGGAGTGGGAGAAAAACTGAACCGGGCACCGAATCCTTTTCCCGAATATGTAGTGGTATGCGATCCCGGCATTGCTGTGAGCACGGCCCGGGTGTTCCGGGAATATGATTTTTGTTTGACATCTCAAAGGAAATGTACTATAGAGTCGGCTTCAAATATTTTGTCTTTAAGACAGGATGTTGATGTGCGGCCATATTTGCACAACGACCTGGAAGCTGCCGCTTTCAGAGCGTATCCGGAAGTCGGGACAGCCAGAGATGACATGGCGCAGGTGCTGTCACGGCCGGTGCTCATGTCAGGCAGCGGGGGGTCGTTGTTTTCGCTTTTTTCAGATGAAGAAAGCGCTTTGCGGGCATGTGATCTGCTTCGTAAAAGCTGGATCGGGAAAAACAGGCAGGTGTTTGTTGCCGCGCTGCAAAAAATTGATGCTGAGAAGCCATACTGGGGCGTCGTCAAGTGGCAAGACACAGGGTTTGATCCCTGCATTCAGAGGTTCGAATCCTCTCGCCCCAGCCATTTTTGGATGATGAAAAACAGAATATCGAATTAAAGAGATTTGCTATGAGTGGGCTATCCATATTTGCAGGGAATTCAAACCCGCAGTTGGGCGACCGGATATCTGAGTACCTTGCAAAACCCCTGGGAAAGTTGAAGGTCAACCGGTTCAGTGATGGGGAAATCCAGGTTGAAATTCATGAAAATGTCAGAAAGCAGGAAATTTATGTCATCCAATCCACCTGCAATCCGGTGAATGACCATTTGGTGGAACTGCTGCTGTTGATTGATGCGTTCAAACGTTCATCTGCCAGCCGAATCACCGCAGTGATCCCGTATTTCGGGTATGCCCGTCAGGACAAGAAAGTGGCGCCCCGGGTACCGATTTCCGCCAAAATGGTGGCGGACCTTCTGGAGAATACCGGGGTGGACCGGGTCATCACCATGGACCTGCATGCCGGTCAGATTCAGGGGTTTTCAGTGTGCCTGTGGATAATCTGTATGCGGCTCCCATCATCATTGATGATATCAAGACCCGATATCCTGAAAATCTGGTGGTGGTGTCTCCGGACGCAGGCGGTGTGGAACGGGCCAGGGCCTATGCCAAGCGGCTTCATTGCACCCTGGCGATCGTGGACAAACGCCGGAGCGCGCCCAATCAGGCAAAGGCCATGGCGATTATCGGTGATGTCAAGGACAAAATTGCCATTGTCATTGATGATATGGTGGACACGGCCGGCACGTTGACTGAAGCGTCCGGTGTTATTCGAGAAAAGGGGCCCGGGAAGTCCATGCGTATTGCACCCATCCGGTTCTTTCGGGGCCAGCCATCGATCGGATCGCTCAATCATCACTCAATTCGCTGGTTGCTACGGACACGATTCCTTTGTCAGCTGAAGCGCAGAAATGCGGAAAGATCCAAACCCTTTCCATTGCAAAGCTGGTGGGTGAAGCCATCATGCGTAGTTACAGAGGAGACTCGGTGAATTCTTTGTTTATTTAACCGTAGGTTTGTCATACGAAAATTTTGGTTTTTAACACGCTGTTTAGCTGATTTTGTAGTCGAAACAGCGGCTATGGAGGGAAATACATTGGATTTAATTAAATTGAACGCCACGCAAAGAATCACCTGTGGCAAAGGCGCCGTCAAGAAAATCCGTCGGGAAAAAGGATTCCAGCGGTGGTGTACGGGGCCAAAATAAGCCCGTTGATGCTCAGTCTGGACACCAGTGAATTCGACAAAATTGTTCGGGACCACGGTCTTTCCGGTCTGTTCCTGAATTTGAAAATCCAGGGGGATGCCCCCCAGTCTCACGTGGTGATGCTCAAGGAACTCCAGATGGATCCTTTGGCATTGAATACCTGCATGCGGATTTTCAGCAGATCGATATGGACACCCAGGTGACGGTGTCTGTGCCGGTCGAGATCGTTGGTACGAGCAAAGGTGTCAAAGACGGTGGTGGAATGCTCCAGATTATCCGCCGGGAACTCGAAGTGATCTGTAAACCGGCGGACACGCCTGAAAAGATTGAGATAGATGTCAGTGCTCTGGATATCGGCGATGCGATTCATGTGGAAGATATCGATCTGGGCGAAGCCGTGCAGATTCCTCATGAAACGAACTTTACCATGATCACCGTGGTTCCGCCGGATGCGGGTGAAGATGAAGAAGTGGCGGAAGATGACGAACTGCTCGATGAAGAGGAAATGGCCGCGGCAAAAGATGCTGCTGCTGAACCGGCTGAATAACGCCTGCATGGATGGATGATGACATCCACGCGCTTTAAGTTGATCGCGGGTCTGGGAAATCCGGGAGACAGCTATTCCCGGACCCGCCATAACATCGGTTTTCAGGTGGTCGAAGCCATCGCTGAAAAAGCGGGGGCCGCTTTCAGTAAAACCCGGTTTAATGCAACCTTTTGCCGCACCACCTTTCACGGTCAGGAGGTGTTTCTGGCCAAACCTCTCTCCTACATGAACCGGAGCGGGTTGCCTCTTCGGAATCTCACAGATTATTTTAAAATTTCTCCCAACGATATGATCGTGATCCATGATGATATGGACCTGCCTTTTGGTGCCGTCAAAATCGTGCAGAACCGGGGATCCGGAGGGCACAACGGGATCAAATCCATTGTGGAGGCCTTTGGTACCCGTGATTATATCCGGGTGCGTGTGGGGTCGGACACCCCCATACCACCACCGGCGTGACCGGATATGTCCTGGGGTCTTTTACCCCTGGCGAACAGCGTGAACTGGATCAGGTGATTCAGGATGCTGTCACCGCATGTGACCTGATTATTTCCAAAGGAGTGGTTAAAGCAATGAATCAGATGAATACCAGACGTTGACCGGCTGAATTATAATTCGGATTTTTTATTGACAACCCTGTTCTGATAGGAGTATAAAAGAAAGAATAGGTAAATTGTAAATATTTCGAGGTGGGTTATCAAATGGGTGAAAAATCCGGTAAATCAAAGGCTAAGGCGAACACATCAACAAAAAGAGAATTTGTAAAAGGAGATCTGGCTGTTTACCCCGCACATGGTGTGGGCTGCATCGAATCCATTGAAAGCAAGGAAATCAACGGCGACACCATGAATTTTACATGATGAAAATCGTGGAAAACGGCATGGTGATCATGATCCCCACTTCCAATGTAGAGTCTGTGGGGTTGCGTGAGGTGATTCCTGAAAACGAAATTCCCCAGGTGTACAAAGTGATGCAGGAAAAGGCCCAGAATGGAGACAATCAGACCTGGAACCGCCGGTATCGGGAATATATGGACAAAATCAAGACCGGCTCCATTTACGATGTGGCGGAAGTTTTCCGGGATCTGTTTCAGCTCAAACTGGAAAAAGATCTGTCTTTTGGTGAACGCAAGCTTTTGGACACAGCACAGAATCTGCTGGTGCAGGAATTGTCCACGGCGAAAGATATCGATGAGATGGCCATGATCAAGGAAATTGAAAACCTGTTTCAATGATCTGACAACCTGTTTTTGAACCACCGACCGGCGGGTGCCCCTTACCCGTCGGTTTTTTTATGTGCCCATGAAAATTGAATTTACCATTTCTTCGCCTTTGGCGGGACAGCGATTAGATCTGGTTCTTTCCCAGTCCATCCCCGCCTGTTCAAGATCCCTGGCAGCCGCAGCCATCAGCAGGGAGATATCCAGGTGTCCAGACAGCGGAAGCGCCCGGGATACCGGGTGAAAAAAACGATCAGGTGACCGGCGAGATTCAGTCACAACATACTGGCATTCCTGTTGAATCCGATCCACGATCTCTGGATGTGATCCATGCGGATTCCCATATCGTCGTTTTGAACAAGCCGCCGGGCTGGTGGTTCATCCAGGAGCCGGTTGTAGTGAAAACACCCTGGTCAACCGGCTGGTCCATCATTTCCCGGAAATCCGGCAGGTCGGGGAAGATCCGATCCGTCCAGGCATTGTCCACCGCCTGGACAGGGACACCAGCGGCCTCATCCTGGCAGCCAGAACCGCTCACAGCCTGACATTTCTGCAAAAGGAATTCAAGTATCACCGGGTCAAGAAAACCTATCTCGCCTTGGCCACCGGATCAGATCTGGCCGAATTCGGAGATATCAGCCTTCCCATCGATCGGCATCCCAGGCAACGAATACGGATGTGCGTCAATTCGGATACGGGCAGACCGGCCCGGACGTCCTGGCAGGTGATACAGCGGTATAATGACTCCTGCCTGGTAAGAATCCGGCTCTATACCGGCCGGACCCATCAGATACGGGTCCATTTCTATCATATAGGCCACCCGCTTGTGGGCGATGCAATTTATCAGTTTCGCAGAAATCGGAAAGCCCCCCAGTCCGGTATCCGGCAGATGCTTCATGCCTGGCGGATCGAATTCCGGCATCCCTATTCCGGAATCAACATGTGGTTTGAGGCTGATCCGCCCGAAGATTTTATTTCCGCTGTTGCCAGAAAATCCGGTGCCATTTTTATGGAAGGCATGTCGATGTGGAACAGCATCATGCCCGATCGTCTCATGGATAAGGCGGCCACAGCACTGGCAGCAGTGCCACACATACGGCAAAAGACAGAAGAGTGATGGGAACCCCCACTTTAACATAGTCCAGGAACCCGTATCCCCCCGGACCCATGACCAGCAGGTGAGCCGGATGGGACAGGGGACTGGCAAAGCTGGAGGATGCGGACATGGCCACGGTCATCATCAGCAGGTGCGGAGATATTCCCAGTGCGGCGGAAGTGCTCAGGGCCACCGGGGTCATCAGCACCACCAGGGCCGCTGTGGGGATGATCTGGGTGCCCAGCACAGTGATAAGGAACAGAGCTGCCACCACCCATCGGGGGCCCCATGTCCCCCACCGCTGTGATCAGGGCGGAAGCGCCCAACTGGGCGGCACCGGTATTTTCAATGGCGGCTCCCAGAGGCAGCATGGCTGCGATCAGAAAGACCACCTTCCATTCAATGGCCCGGTAAGCTTCATCCATACTCAGGCATCCGGCAAGTACCATACCCGTGGCACCGGCAAGGGCCGCAATGGCAATGGGAACCAGTCCCAGCATGGCACAGAGAATAACCGTCAGCATGATGACAACGGCCATTTTCGCTTTTTCAAGACGCGGAGCCTGGGCCGCAGACTCATCTAACACCAGAAAATCAGGGTCACGGGCCAGGGCCTCCAGATTTCTTCGCTGGCCATACACCAAGAGAGCATCCCCGAACTGAAGCGGCAGATCTTGCAGCTCGGTGCGAAAGGCCCGGCCTTTCCGCCAGACCGCCAAAACGCTGATACCGTAACGTTCCCGAAACATGAGGCTGGCCAGGCTTTTTCCGGCAAGGGTGGTGCGGGGGACAGCAATACTTCGGTGGTACCGATCTGCTGGGATTCCAGTTCAGCCGACACTTGGGCGGATTGTTGGGTGATGTTCAGGTCTTGCAGCCCCTGGAGAACCTCCAGATCATGAAAAGATCCTTGAAGCAGCAGCAGGTCCCCGGCCTGGATGGTTTCATGGGGAGCGGGCATCCAGATCAGGTTCGATTCCCGGACTATGCCGGCCACGGTCAGGCCAAAGGCATTTCCCAGCCGGCTGTCGATCAGATCATGGCCGGCCAGGACTGATCCTTCCGGGACCCGTACCGGGAGCAGCTGCATCTGTTCATCTGCAGACATGCCTGCCTTTCCCGGGGACATGAACCTCAGTTGAGTAACCACCAGTTGATT
>LQAG01000416.1_pt1 | contig 12458 bp, 14 predicted proteins | sample 1535801 | NCBI WGS metagenome assembly LQAG01 (sample SAMN04331584, study PRJNA305678) | bioreactor metagenome | isolation source: bioreactor_3 inoculated with Wadden Sea sediment 1st replicate of a... | place: Germany:Bremen | reverse complement strand
TGTTTCTGTTTTGTTCATGGCAAACTCCTTTTGTTTATATATGCCCGGAATTGAGCAATTGCAGGAGTATACACGATTTTGAATTGTTTTTCTGCCGCGATAGCGGCTTCGTTCAACAAACCAAATGAAGCGGACGATACCGCTTATTTGGAAAACGTTCGGTGGCTTGGATAAATATAGAGGATATATAGCTTATGCCCACAGTTAAAGAGCATTATAATAATGTCTTATCAGACGTGTATACTTGGATGTTTGGCGGTTTTGACAGTGGTATAAAAAAAGAATATCGATTTTTTTCCAAACACATAAGATAAATCCTGTTCGTTCTGGTATAGCTATAGATCTTGGAGCTGGAAGCGGATTTCAATCTATTCCATTGGCCAGAGCAGGTTTTACCGTAACTGCCATCGATATTGATAAAAAGTTACTGAGTGAAATGAAAGGCCAGTGTACTGGGCTGCCTATCACGATAATCCATGATGACCTTGTAGATTTTGACAAACACACAGAAGGCAACACCGAGCTTATTGTCTGTATGACGGACACACTTATTCATCTTGATTCCAAGGATAGGGTTGTACATCTTTTTGAGAAAGTTATGACCTCATTGGAGAAAGGCGGGCGCTTCATCATCACCTTTCGTGATCTGTCATTTGAACTTTCTGAGCTTGATCGTTTCATCCCTGTGAAGAGTGATGAAAATACAATATTTACATGCTTTATAGAATACGAACCAGAGAAGGTTAAGGTTCATGATCTTGTGTATAGGAAAAAAGATGGCAAATGGTGTCTCAACAAGAGTTACTACAGAAAACTAAGGTTGTCGAAGGAATGGGTGGACGAACAGCTTTCAAATGTTGGCTTTACTCAGATTGAGTTGACCGTTGATCAGGGCTTTGTCACCGTAATAGCAACCAAATAAATATGCACCGAACGAATAAGGATGGATCATGTGAGAGGAACGAACCACGATCTATCCTTATTCGTTATGCATAAAGAAAACGAGGAGATTTCGTGAAAAAGGTTAAAGTTGCTGTTGTTCAAGCTGCATCTGTTTTATTTGATAAGGCAGAATCAATCAAAAAGGCCTGCCAGTTGGTTAAAGAGGCTGGCAATGAAGGAAGTGAAATTGTTCTTTTGCCTGAAGCATTCATACCTGCCTACCCTAGAGGGTTTACTTTTGGTATGAAAATTGGCAACCGAAATGAGGAAGGTCGCGCATTGTGGAAACGCTATTGGGATAACGCAATTGACACCTCAGGTTCGGAAGTAGCCAGTTTAGGAAAGGCGGCCAAGGATGCAGGTGTGTATATGTCTATTGGTGTTATTGAGCGAGATGGTGAATCAGGGGGTGAAACACTTTACTGCTCAATGCTTTATTTTCACCTGAAGGAAATTTAATTGGAAAGCATAGAAAACTAAAACCAACAGGATCAGAACGCCTAATATGGGGAGAAGGTGATGGAAGCACAATGCCTGTTTTTCAACTGAATTCGGGAAAATAGGTGGTCTTATTTGCTGGGAAACTATATGCCACTTGCTCGTATGGCGATGTATGGTCAGGGCATAGAAATTTATCTAGCACCAACGGCTGATTCACGAGAGACATGGCAGTCTACAGTTCGTCATATTGCTTGTGAAGGTCGCTGTTTCGTTCTTGGGTGTAATCAATTTGTTACAAAAGAGATGTATCCGACCTATTTAGAAACAAGTGAGGAATTGGCTGACCAACCTGATGTGATGTGTAGAGGTGGTAGTGTTATTGTTGCGCCATCCGGTGAACTTATTGCGGGACCACTTTGGGATAAAGAAGGCATTTTATATGCGGTGCTGGATTTGGACGAAATTACAAAAGCCAAAATTGATTTTGATGTAACAGGGCATTACGCAAGGCCAGATGTTTTTCAACTTAATGTAAACACAGAGCCTAAATCACCTGTTGTTTTCAATTCAAAATAAAATGCATAACAAATGAAGGATTAGTAACCGTGCCGAGGCACGAGGCTCGGTAGTAATCCTATGGTTGAACAAACGGCTCTACAAGGATGCCGACCCCTACGCTACGCTTCGAGGTCGGCACCTGTGAGCCTTGGCGTTATGACTTATTGTGGGGTTGGAGAATCCCGAGCTAAAGGCCAGTGCAGAATGTGTAAAACCAATGTCAACCTTGATTACAGCAGGGGTGTGTTTATTCGAGAATCTTGAATCTTTGACAAACGAAGTCTGTCGGAACCCAAACGGAAGCTTCGGACATTACGGAAATCAAAGACGATTGCACTGAAATTAAAACAAAAGTCCCCAGGCCGGAAGTGTTTCAGGCTGGGACAATAATAATTAACTTAAGCGGTTTCGCCGACTTTACGGGTTTGCCCACAGGACAGGCTAACTCACATTTTCGACAATATTTTATGATTTTTACAGGTTTCTCAAACCCTTCCACATCCTGTTCCTTTGCCTTATCATTATCCACCTCCATCTGGACATTGCAGACCGGGCGGCTGAAACTGCCGTCCTGTCCCGGGAGGATATCCTGGCCATAGGTTTCAGCCTCGTAAATCATTTTGTCAAAGGCATGTTGGGGACAGGCCTTTCGACAGAGCTCTTTACAATCCTTACATGGATCAAAATTGATGGGGCCTGTTGACGGCAACTCGACATCTACGGTAAGGGCCCGCAATCGAACCCTGGGACCATATTCAGGGGTAATAACGATATTGTTTCTGCCAATGCAGCCCAGGCCTGCCATGACTGCGGAATCCTTGAGGTAGGTGCCCCCTTTCCACATGGTAGGGTAAATGGACTGTATTGATGCCAAAGCTTTCTTCGATCCAGGGACACAGTTCCCGGCAGACTTTAGCAAGCACCCGGTTGCCCGGGGGATCTACCCGGCCATACCACCAATCCATTTCAGGCGCCTCTTCGGGATGGGCCACTGCGATGACGATGATGGACCGGGCGTTTTCAGGCCAGTTCACTTCCCCGGGTTTCAATCCGTTATCGCTTTTCCGGGTACCGATGCCTTCCCCGGCACTCGGCATTTTCGGGGCAAAGGTAAATGAAGGGGCAGACCGTAAATCATCTACCCGGGCAATGCCGGCAAGGGATGCCCCCAATTCCTTTGCTTTCTTCAATATGGCAGATGATGCCATTAAATTTTTTATCATAATATTCATCCTTTCTGCCTTTAGTGTGCAGGTTTAATGTCTGCAGGAGGCAGGGCCCTAACCGGAGTTTTAACAATTTCTCCATAGTCTTCATTGAGCCATCTCATCAGAGAAATAATCATGAGGAGTAGCACGGGAATCATGGGTAAAGCCACCACAATGGATGAAAGCTGCACCGCTTTCAGTGCTCCCGTTGACAAAAGCCCCAATGCCAAGAATCCCAGAATCAGGCCCCAAAGGGTTCGATTCCAGCGTGGCGGTTCTTCGTCCCCGGAAAGTTTTTGGTGACCTGGGAAGAAGGGTGTAGGCAGCAGAATTAAGGGTCGTGGCCAAAAAGATGGAGCAGAGGACGGTAAATACCGGAATGAAGATATACTTGCCGCCCGGCATCGCCTTGAGGATGGCAACAATGGTGACGTTATTGGACCAGCCGGAATCCTTGAGGATACTGTATACGTCCAGACCGCCGGAGGTCTGCAGATGGATGGCATAGCCACCCCAGATAGCGAAAAACACCCAGCAGCCCAGGGAACCGTAAACCAGTTCACCGATGACCACCTGCCGAATGGTCCGTCCCCTGGAAATCCGGGCCACAAACAGACCCATCATGGGGGCATAGGCAACCCACCAGGCCCAGTAAAATACGGTCCATCCTTCGGGGAATCCGCCGTTGGATATGGGGTCGGTCCAGAGGCTGAGTTTGAAGAAATCGGAAAAAAGCAGGCCCAGAGAATTGCACCAGTTGTTGAGAATGAATGTTGTGGGGCCAATGATGAAAACATAGATCAAAAGAAAGTAGGCAATATAGGTGTTAAGGTCGGCCAGTTTGGCGAGCCCCTTTTCAGGCCAGCCCAGACCGTTACCGTAAACAGTGCGGTCCAGACGATGAGGATGACCACCTGGAGAGCAAATGTTTCTGACAGGCCGGTCATTTCACAGACCAGAGCCGTTCCCAGGGGGACTGCCAGGCCAAGGCTGGTGCCCACGCCACCGATCATGGTAAAGATGACCACGGTGTCGATGATCTTGCCCAGGATGCCGTCAGCCTTATCTCCGATCACGCCCCGGCAGGCGGCAGAGAGTCGAAGGGCCGGGATTTTTTTTAACGTGGATGGCATAGGCGATGGGAAAGGTGGGCAGGGCGTAAATGGCCCAGGGAGTAATTCCCCAGTGGAATTGTCCGTACATCCCTGCCAGCTCCCCGATCAGGCCTTTCTGGGTGGTAGGGTCCACATGGAGAATCCCGGTGTTAAGATAATATACCGGCTCGATAAATGCCCAGTAAACAATGGCGATGCCGATACCGGCACAGAAAATCATGGCCGCCCAGGTATAAGTTGAAAACTCGGGCTCGTCATCCGGGGCGCCCAGTTTAATGTTTCCCCATTTTGAAAGGGCCAGCCAGACCAGGAATACGACACAAAACAGTCCGAATAGCAGGAACAGCCATTTAAAGTTGTGAGTGAGGATGGCGAACAAACTGTCCACCACGGCTTTGCCTGATTCCGGGAACAGTGACAACAATAACCCGATGATGCTGGTGACGATAACTCCCGGCCACATCAGGCCGTGATCAATTTGTGCGGATTCTTCTGACATGATTTTCTCCATCAATTAAGTATTAATGTACAAATATAAAGCCTTATCTCCGGTTCCTCCTTCGCAATTTGTGTGCCGGAAACCGGAAAAACCGGGAGACCTCCCACTGCGTGAGGGGTTGAATGGATGTGAGACAATTTGAGATGCAAAAGAATTCGCAAAACTATTTCACTTTTTTAGTAAAATAGTTTTTACAACGCCAGTATTATTTACATGAGTTTATATTTGATATCTGCCAGAAGGGGACGCAGCCCCTGTTTGGTGATTTTATGGCCCAGCAGCTGCCGGGAAATTCCTAGAAGACGGGCCGCACCGGCCACATTGCCCTTTGACTGATCCAAAGCGTGGGTGATCATCTTTTTTCAAGTTCCGAAACGGCCCTGGTGAGATTGAGATCCCGGGGCATTGCCGTTAAATCCGATTCATGGCTTTGGACAAGTTCCGCTGCCAGGGGAACGGTTTCAGCAAACGAAGACGAGACGTCATCTTCCTGTTCCAGGATATTGGCAAAGTAGCAGTGCTCCAGCTTGAGCCGATCTTCCTGTGGCCCTGCAAAATTCACTGCACTTTCGATGACATGCTCCAACTCCCGGACATTGCCCGGCCAGGGGTACTGCCAGAAAAATCAATGACCTCCGGGCGATGTTTTCAATGGATTTGCCCAGCTGGGTATTATATTTCTGGAGGAAATGACGTCCCAGTTCTTCAATGTCCAGACGTCGATGCCTTAACGCCGGCAGTTTGATATAGATGACGCCCAGACGGTAAAAAAGATCCATACGAAAGGTCCCGGACTTGATCAGTTTTTAGGAGTCTGGTTCAGGGAGGAGATTATTTTTACGTTGAGGTCCGTGGTCTGAAGTGACCCCACGCGCCGGACTTTTTTTTCTTGAATCACCCGCAAAAGTTTGCCCTGGAGGGATAAGGGCATGGAGTTGATCTCATCAAGAAAAATGGTGCCCCCGTTGGCCTGCTCAAACAGGCAGCCCGGTCCACCGCGCCGGTATAAGCCCCCTTGGTCGTTCCAAAAAGCAGGCCTTCGATAAGGTTCTCCGGAATGGCCGCGCAGTTGATATCCACATACTGGCCCTGGTTTCCGTAATAAAATTATGGATGGCCTGGGCAAAGAGTTCCTTTCCCGTACCGGTTTCACCGTAGAGCATCACCGGAGACGGAGAGTTGCCAGCCATTTTGCGGTTTTCACGGCATCCACAAACCCAGGATCGGAACCTATAATACTGGCAAAGGAATACTGGGTACCCTCGGCAAAATTCTGGTTGTTTTTTGGGGAAAGAAACGCTGGAATGGTCCGTTCCAAAATGTTGTAGTCTTTTACAAAACAGATAGTGGCAAAATCTTTCCCCAATGAAACAGGGGAAAAACACTGTGGATGGTATTGCCCACATTAGAATTGTCCGAACGATAAGAAAGGGCATAGTTAATGATGGGCTTGCCGTGGCTGATCACCCGCATGCAGGTGGAGGAATCGTTGTTATATCGATACACCTCGGTAATGGGCTTGCCCAAAACATCCGCCGGGGCCATCTTGTCGATGGTGGCCTGGACATCATTATAAAAAATCATGATGCCCTTATCGTCGGTCATGAGTACGCCAAGATCCATATCGCAAAGCAGATCCATAAAGGCTATCCGGCTGAAATCCACTCCGGCCAGGCAAAACCGGCTCACAGTATTTTTATCCAAAACCTCCATGCCTGCATTTTGACCAAAAAACAGGATAGGGTCAAGGATTGAAAAATAATTCCCCGACCTTTGAACCTGACGGGCCAGGTAAAGAGAGGAAACAATGCTGTTAAACAGTCTCAAATGACTCGGAAGTCCATGACCTGGCTACCCTACCATTGAAAGCAAGGCTGTCATCTACTCCGTTTTATAGTTAAAAACCATCGTTTCACGGATGGGAACAAGCGAAGCGGCGCCTTTTTATTTGTAAATTTCCTGAATCGGAACAACCGCATGCTGCAGGCGGTACAAGAACACGAAAAAGGATGCTTGCTGGGAAACCACCACTCTGCCCAAACATTTCCACCGTATCCGGTATCATGGATTTCATGGCTGCGGCTGTGAATGCGTTAATGACGTAGAATAATGTGTCTCCAGGTTCCATCCCAAAGGCCTTCTTGACTATCTCCGCTTTATTCTGGGACAGACCGAACCGTCTTCTGAAGGTTTCAATGGATGCCATGAGGCTATTCACATGGGACTGGTGAGACAGTAAGAATCCCTACTGATGGTTAAAAGTCGGGAAACATAGAAAATTGGCCCGGCCTTTAACGAATAACCAGTTGGAATATTTAAGAGCATTAGGATTAAATTAAAAAAAAAATTTTACCGTGCCTGTGGGGGATAGCAATTTTATACAGCCTCCGGAAAAAAGGCAAATTTACAAATAAGGGTGTGGAATGTCAGTTGTGACAATAGTGACCAATTCAAAAAATTGGTACTATCCATTCAAGCCAATTCAGCTATTTGGACAAAAATTTACAAGATGGTGAGCAATATTCATACTATTTGCTGATTGATGATGATGGAATATTCAGTGAACCATCAGATACAATAACAATCAAGACCAAGGATCTTCTGGGCACACCACAGAATTTTCAATGCTCTCACAATTCTATGACGAGCAGCATATATTTCTCTTGGGATCATGTTGATTAAGCGGTATCTTACAATGTCTATCGACAACAATTAATTCGAGACAAATTGATTATCAATACTCCAGAACTTCCTATCGATTACACGAGACATTTAAAAAGCATTCGAAATATTTATTCTATGTAACTGCGCTTGACCATTCTTCCCGTGAAAGTTTAAAATCCATGATAGTTACTGTTGAAATATGAGCATGAGCCGATTTTCTCAACTTTCACCCAGAAAAGGAAATAAACGATGAAGCACAGAAATAGGGAAAGCAGCTTAGGAAAGGATTTTTCAATTGGATGTGGGACCATAGCCCTCATCTTATTTGTTCTATTGGTTGGAATTCCTCTTTTATTCTTTTTTCTGAAAATTAGTTTTTTACTTGCTGTGCCCGTTATTATTGGCATAATAATGATTTTCTGTATTGCTTGTTTTGGAAGAATTATCAGATTCATTTCTCAAAAATGGTGATGGAGTCAATCGAGTTAGCGTTCAAAAATTCTGAAAATGGGAAGAGTATCAGGACCAACGTTTCGAAAAGGTTTCATGATGTCAAAAGAAGCTCAAACGAAGAGATCTTTTCAAGACTGATGAGCGATGAAGAATTCAGGAAGATGGCTTCCGAACATCTGTTGAACAAAGTCTACCGAACTAAAAAAAAACGAGAGGGCAAAAATTCAACCTTGACAAAAGTATCAATTGATACCAAAGTCTATGGCAAGACCAACACATAAAGAGTTGACCAATAAAATTAAGAAAGTACGGACATTTGTGAAAATGACCTGGTTTTCTTGATCAATCAGACCGCACTGGCAGTGGATGCACTGGAATTGGATTATTCAATCGAAAATGACCTGTTGGAGGTGCTCAATGAACTGGTCGACCAAACAGACCCCACTCACTACACGGGTAGCAGGCCCCCCCAAGATCGTATGAGGATGCCATATCCGGTTTGGATCTCATTGCTTTTGTGGTAGAGATAGATCGATTCTCTCAACCCGTATACTATAAATTTTTAGTTTTTGAAGATGCGCTCTGGCTGGTGTCTTTACACAAAGATAGAAAATAACAAGGAGGTACCATGAAACAGATGTTTTGCCCAAAAGGCCACGGTGCCATGGAACCGCAAAAAAATACCGAACTGTCCCTTTTAGAGGGATTGAACTAAATATTAGTGAAGATGCTTTTGTATGCCCGGTTTGTCAGCTGACCGCTGGGATTGTAAAATCAGCCGGAAAGATCCAGCAGACCATTGCCGACACATATCGGAAACAGACAGGGTTGCTGACAGGAGAGGAAATTAAAAGGCTGCGCCATGACAAAGGCATGACCCAGGCAGATCTGGCAGCGGTCAGTGGGTTTGGCGTGGCGTCCATCAAGCGGTGGGAAACCGGTGCCATTCAAACGCAGTCCGCGGATAAAACATTGCGTTTACTTCTGCTTGATAAATGCATTGAAGACACAATGACAGGGAACAGGGATTTATCCATTCCCCGGATTAAGCTGGTAGCCTGTGCATTTGAAAGTGAGCTTGGCCGAGCCATACTTATTGCCGGCGATAAAATGCTTTTGTCGCCAAGTATCTGTGGTATGCGGACATGTTGGCCAAAAAAGTATTAGGCAAAGTATGACGGGTGCGACATATGCTCATCTGCCCTATGGACCACAGTTAAATAACTACAATGAGTTATTGGAAGATATCCAGAATGCAGACACTTCTAAAGCAGAAAGCTTATCTGATTCCGAACTGAACATTATCCACAGAATAGCCAGACGTTTTCCTGATGATCAGATGGTATATGATGCCTCTCATAAGGAGCCAGCCTGGCTGGAAACAAGAAATGGAGAACTGATCTCTTATTTATGGTCAGAAAAACTTGTTGCTAAAATAGATTAGTTTGGTCAGCGTGTAATCAAATTCCATAACACTTTCACAATCTCTCAAAATCCCCGTCAATAAACCCAATCACCCCCATCAACCACCCCATTTTTTACGCACCGTTTCCCAATTTCCATAACACCGTAACACCCGGCGTAACACTTTAACACCCTGCCTGACAACACCCTTTCAAATTTTCCTGTTTCCATTTCTGGCGCTCGAAAATTATTGGCCGGGATTTTAATTGTGAATGAAAATCATGATAAAAATCATGATAATGAAACCACAAAAAAAGGCCACCGGAGTGTTAATTCCAATGGCCCTTTTGCTGTGCCTACTGTGCCCAAATTGTGCCCGTCAAGGTCAATTAGTTGCAACAGGTTCCAATCGAAATCAAAAGAATGGATCAGAACCAGCTGAAATTTTAAAGATTTATTTTTATTGCAGATTTTGAAAATCCAAAATCAGGATTAGGAATCCTATGCTCTATCCACTGAGCTACGGGGGCGGATTGAGTTATTCAACAATGAGCTTCTGGCCGGGAAAAATTTTGCAGGTTTTGCTCAGCCGATTTAAACCCAGCAGGCGATTTAAACTCATATCGTGTTTTTTGCAATTCAAAAAGGACTGTCCCCTGATTTTACATAATAATAGGATAACGCAGCAGTGGATTTTTTAGACGGTGTGATGGTCAGCGTCTGGCCCACATGAAGGGTCGCGCTGGACAGGCTATTGGCTGCCATGATATCTTTGGTGGTGGTGGAAAATTTTTTGGCGATCACCCAGAGGCTGTCCCCTTTCCGGACTTTGTAACGGATCGGTGTCGTTTTTTTGGATTCTTTGGCGCTGTTTATATTGTTTTGAGCGGTCGCTCCGTGTTTAGGAACCTTGAGCACTCTGCCTGCAACGATTCGGTGGGTTCTGGAAATATTGTTGGCCCGGGCAACGGCATTGACTGTGGTGCCGTATCGGTTGGCAATACTGGACAATGTTTCCCCTCTTCGGATTTTATGATATCCAAGCATTTGAGGGGCGGCATAGGCGGTTTTTATTTTATCCAGTTTTGCCAGAAACTGATCTGATTTGTTTTCAGGGATTTTCAACCGGTATGTTTCCGGTGGAAGAATATCGTACCGAAGTTCCGGATTCAGGGCTTTGAGTTCGTCAGCGCTGACTGAAATTTCTTTGGCAATATCCGTCAGGCGGATCTGTTTGTTGACATCAAAGGTTTTGTAGGGAATGGGGCGTAAAGGATCTTGCACAATGATGCCATAGGTATCTATGTTCTGTATGATATGCAGGGTTGCCAGAAACCGGGGAACATACCGGGCCGTCTCTCTGGGCAGATTTTGATAAAGATCCCAGAAATTGTCCAGGTAGTTCAAGCGCTGGTTGCGAATGGTTCTCAACACACGTCCTTCACCGCAATTGTAGGCAGCCAGAACCGTTGTCCAGTCGCCGAAAAGATTGTGGAGCTCTTTGAGATAGGCAATGGCAGCCCGGGTACTTTTTTCCGGATCCATCCGTTCGTCGATATATTGGTTACGTGTCAGGCCGAATTTATACCCGGTGGACGGAATAAACTGCCATAATCCCAATGCCCTAGCAGAGGAAAGCGCCCTGAGCTGGTAACCGCTTTCAATCAATGGCAGCCAGGACAATTCCTCGGGAAGGCCCGCCTCTTTTAACTGGGACAGGATATAAGGCCGAAACCGGCCGGACCGTTCCAGGGAATTGATAAGAAAGGCTTTTTCCGGACCGGTCAATCGGTTGATTTCATATTTGACATGCTCATTCAGAATAATAGGAATCTCATCATGGGACCCGGCTACTGCCACATGCCGAGATGCGTAAATTTCAAGAATCCGTTTGGAGATCAGAAAACGGACATCTTCTTTCTGCTGACTAATGTCCAAAGAGGCTTCCGCATCAATATCCAGGATGATGGCATAACTGTCATCCAGATAGGCCAGCGCCTCTTCCAGCCTGCCTTCTTCCCACATCTCCTGGGCGATGTTGCACAATTCCAGCGCTTGATCGATTTTGATCTGTTCTCGATAGGCCTGCTGAGGTATCGCCTCATTCTGAACCAAAGGATCTGACCCGGGTTTCTCGGCGGTTACACCAAATCAGAAGACAAGGGCCGGACATGCGCAAGCCCGGTCAAGGCGTTCTTTCTGGGCGAACCGGAATCACTTGCCCGTGGCGGGGGCAGTTGTTCATCAACATCTGCCTGGGTGGCAAGCTTTCCTGTATCGCCCTGAACCGGGGTAATGGTGTTTTGTTGGTATGTTTGCTGGCATCCGTTGATCAAAAAAAAGCCGATACTGATAATAGTTGCCACGAGTTTAAATTGATGCATTAAGTCCCCCTTGAAATTCAAAAAGAGTTGAATTTGCAAAATAATTAGTAAATTATGGGGGCCATGTCAATAGACAAACCCGCTTTTAAAGGGGATATCCCAAAATAATTCTATTTTTTATTTTATTTTTCTTGAAAAAAAAACATTTTTCGATTATATGTACCAGATTGCATTTGATGAATTGAAGATTCATCAAAATGCAGAGAAAAAAAAACGCTGAAAAAATTTTGCTTGATAAACTCGAAACACTCTGCTATAGTCATTCGGTCATTTTGTTGTGGAGAGATCCACGCAGAAGAAAGGCCGATATAGCTCAGTTGGTAGAGCATCTCACTTGTAATGAGAATGTCCTCCGTTCGATTCGGGGTATCGGCTCCAAAAATAAGGGTGGGGTTCCCGAGTGGTCAAAGGGATCAGACTGTAAATCTGACGGCTCAGCCTTCGGAGGTTCAAATCCTCCCCCCACCACCATAAATGTAGGAGATCTTGATAGCGGTCGTTACTACATGACAACCGATACGGAATCTGGTTGTGTGTGTTATCGTTAAGCGGGAGTAGCTCAGTTGGTAGAGCTTCAGCCTTCCAAGCTGAATGTCGCGAGTTCGAGCCTCGTCTCCCGCTCCAGCCATCAAAGATCCCCGCGTTGTGGAAAGCGAGTCAGGGTTAATTATCATTTGCCGTATGATGCCCATGTAGCTCAGTCGGTAGAGCGCTTCCTTGGTAAGGAAGAGGTTCACCAGTTCGATTCTGGTCATGGGCTCCATATTAATTGGCAGGAGGGATTTAAAAA
>LQAG01000415.1_pt1 | contig 12525 bp, 16 predicted proteins | sample 1535801 | NCBI WGS metagenome assembly LQAG01 (sample SAMN04331584, study PRJNA305678) | bioreactor metagenome | isolation source: bioreactor_3 inoculated with Wadden Sea sediment 1st replicate of a... | place: Germany:Bremen | reverse complement strand
TCCGGGCGTGAGATTTTAAATCCACGGCTATGCCCAGCAGTCTTGCAGGATATCCGGCCGTTTATTGCTGCATCGACCAGCCGTTCCTTTACTTCATCTGACACGGGGATATCTGTGTCAGTCGGCCGGGAATCCGCATCATGTCCGAAAAGCCCCAGCTGACATCCGACTAGGCGCAGTTCCAACAAATCCAGCTGAACACCGATTTCTGGAGGCGGAACATTCAGGTCCGCCGCTGCCCGGTGGGCGGCCGCACAGGAAATGCGGTTCTGTTTCCTGAATTTTTCAAGTCTTGCTGCAATCACAGGATCTTTGGCCTGATCCGGATGTTTGCCGGCATAATTGCCTTTGTCTTCATGTGTCATGTTTAACTTTCCAATGGATTAAGGTTGGTGTATATATAAATGTTTATAAAATAACATTTTGGGACAATAAAGGGAATATTTCCATGGCCCACCCGTCTTTTTCTGAATTTCAGGTCATCTATATTGCTTCCTGCGGGGAAGGAATCAATGCGTTCCACCTGGTGGAATCTACCCTGATCCAGTTTCCGAACAACACGATCACCATTGTCAAGGTCCCTCACATCCGGTCCGAAGTTCAGGTGGATGAACTCATCGACAAGGTCAAGGACATGGAAAGCCTGATTGTACATACCATCGTCAAATCGGATTTGCGGCAGTATCTCACCCGCAAGGGTATGGAACATAAAATTGTGACCATCGACTTGATGGGGCCGGTTCTGTCCAAAATACAAGCGTTCCTGAACCAGGCACCCCTGGAAAAACCGGGACTTTACCGCGAAAGCCATCAGGTGGATCTCAAACAGGTTTCTGCCATTGATTTCGCTTTGGCCCATGATGACGGTCTGAATCCGGACAGCCTGGATCAGGCGGAAATCATCCTGGTGGGGTTATCCCGGGCCGGCAAGACGCCTTTGTCCATGTACATGGCCGTGCTGGGATGGAAAGTCGCCAATGTTCCGTTTGTGCCCGGGGTCCCGCTGCCGGCCATTCTGGATGAGGTAGACCGTCGCCGGATTTTTGCGTTGAACATCAATGCCAAACAATTGCTTTCCCACCGCAAAATGCGGCAGGAAAGCTTAGGGGTCGCAGAAATGAAATCCGCATATTCATCCAGAAAAAAATCGAAGAGGAAATTCTGACCGCACACCGGTATTACATTGCCAAGGGGTTTTCCATTATCGACATCAGTAACAAACCGGTGGAAACCAGTGCCGAAGAAATCATCGAGATGATCACCCGGCGCTTCAAAGCCGAGGCTCATTTGAGCTGACGTTCCCCCTGAATAGCGGCCTGTGCTGCGGCCAGCCGGGCAATGGGCACCCGGTAGGGAGAACAGGATACATAGGTCAGCCCGGCTTTGTGACAGAACGCCACAGATGACGGATCTCCGCCATGCTCTCCGCAGATCCCCAGCTTGATATCCGGCCGGGTCTGTCTGCCACGCTCCACAGCGATTTCAATGAGACTTCCCACGGCTTCCTGATCCAGGGTCTCAAACGGGTCAGAATCCAGAATGGCATGGTCGATATATTCGTTCATGAACGATCCGATATCATCTCTGGAAAACCCGAAAGTCATCTGGGTTAGATCATTCGTGCCGAATGAAAAAAACTGAGCGTCTTCTGCCATTTTATCCGCGATTAAAGCGGCCCTTGGAATCTCGATCATGGTACCGAACAAAAATGAAATCCGCTCCAGGTTGTGGGCCTTCAGTACGCTTTGATAGCAGTCTTCAACAATTTTTCTGGTAAAGGACAGCTCTTTTTCATTGCAGGTGACCGGTACCATGATTTCCGGCCGTGGGTGTTTTCCGGCAGCGATCAGTTCAGCGGCTGCCGTAAAACGGCCATGACCTGCATATGGGTAATCTCAGGGAACGTGATCCCCAGCCGCACACCCCGGTGGCCGATCATGGGGTTGGATTCCTTGAGCTGGCTGCTGCGTTTGATCACCTCCTCCGGATCGATGCCCAGGGCTTTGGCAATTTCCATCTGGTTGGCTTCCGACTGGGGAACGAATTCATGCAGCGGCGGATCCAAAAGCCGCAGGGTTACCGGCAGGTTGTCCATGACATCCAGCGTATTTTGAATTTCCTGTTTGACAAATGGAAACAGTTCATCCAGAGCATGCCGGCGTTCTTCTGTTGATTTGCTTAAAATCATTTTACGGAGCAGAAACAGGGGCTGATCCGAATCCGCCCCGTAAAACATGTGCTCGGTCCTGAACAGGCCGATCCCCTGAGCCCCGAATTTCAGGGCCGTGGCCGCATCCTCCGGGGTATCCGCATTGGTTCTCACCCCCATGGTGCGGTGGCGGTCCGCAATGGCCATAAATTTCTGGAACTTGGGATTTTCCAGTGAGTCTTTCATTTTAATCCGGCCCTCATACACAATCCCCTTGGAGCCGTTCAACGTAAAAATATCGCCTTCATTAAACACCCTTGTCCCCACCTGGACCTGACGGTTTCTGGCCCGGATTTTCAAGGCTCCGGCACCCACAATACAGCATTTCCCCCATCCTCTGGCCACCAGGGCCGCGTGGCTGGTCATGCCGCCCCGGGCCGTAAGAATGGCCGAGGCAGCCCGCATGCCTTCGATGTCTTCCGGGCTGGTTTCCTCCCTGACCAGGATAACATTTTCGCCGGTTTTGGCCATCTGAACCGCATCTTCGGCAGTGAACACGATTTTTCCCCAGGCCCCTCCCGGGCCGGCGGGCAGGCCTTCCGCCACCCGGACAGCGTTTTTTCCTCCTGCGGGTCCACAATAGGATGCAGCATTTCATCCAGAGATTTGGGATCGAGGCGGCAGATCATGGTCGTTTCATCAATCATGCCTTCCTCAAACATGTCCATGGCCATGTTTAACGCGGCTGTGGCCGTGCGTTTGCCCACCCGGCACTGAAGCATGAACAATTTTCCCTCCTGGATGGTAAACTCAATATCCTGCATGTCTTTGTAATGGGACTCCAGGATATTCCGGATATCATAAAGCTGGGCATACAGTTTTGGCATGGCTTCTTCCAGGGAAGGCAGGTGCCGGTTCTGCATGTTTTTGGTATCATTGTTCAACGGATTGGGGGTGCGGATGCCTGCCACCACATCCTCTCCCTGGGCATTGACCAGCCATTCCCCGAAAAAATGGTTCTTACCGGTGGCCGGATCCCGGGTGAAGGCCACACCGGTGGCGGACGTATCCCCCATATTGCCGAACACCATGGCCTGGACATTGACCGCTGTTCCCCAGGAATCGGGTATGTGTTCGATACGGCGGTAAGACACAGCCCGTTTTCCTTTCCAGCTTTTGAACACCGCGCCGATGGCGCCCATAAGCTGTTCGCGGGGATTATCCGGAAATTCTGTTTTCAAATACTGAGAAATCTTCTTTTAAAGCGTTCACACAACGACTGCATATCCTGAAGCGAGATATCGGTATCATGTTCATACCCTTTGTCATTTTTCAGGTTGTTCATCATCATTTCCAGGTTCAGGCGGATCCCCATACCGTCCTCGGGAACCGTCTGCTCGGCTTTTTCCATCACCACATCAGAATACATCATGATCAACCGGCGGTAGGCATCATACACAAACCATTCATTGCCGGTCCTGGCCACAAGCCCGGGAATGGTTTTCGAGCACAGCCCCACATTGAGAATGGTTTCCATCATTCCGGGCATGGAGGTTCTGGCCCCGGAGCGGCAGGAGACCAACAAGGGCGCATCCGGATCACCGAATCTCATTCCCATCTGGGCTTCCATCCAGGCCATGGCGGACATAATTTCCTGTGACAGGGTCTCTGGAAAACGGCCTCTCAGGCCGAAATAATCGTTACAGCATTCCGTTGATATGGTAAATCCCGGAGGCACAGGCAGGCCCAGACGGGCCATTTCCGCCAGGTTGGCGCCTTTTCCGCCCAGCAGGTTTTTCATGGAAGCATCTCCGTGAGTTTTCTGGGGGCCGAATTCATAAATATATCTGGTCATGATTTCCTCGTAATGTATTATAGCCGTGTTAACAAACTATAGTTACTATGCAAGATTGAAAATTCAAGTCAAGAGAAATCTCATGTTTATAAAATTCTTTACCAATGCTATGATATATGTTTTATGAATTTTAAATTCAAAACTGCCAGGATCGGGACAGATATCACACATGCTGAGCATTGAATCCATTGCCAAAGGGTTTGGCGACCAGATGCTGTTTGAGGATGCCAGTCTGCAGATCAATCCGGGTGAGCGCGTAGGATTGGTGGGCAGAAATGGTCATGGAAAAACCACATTGCTGAACATGATCGCGGGCTTTGACCATCCGGACGAGGGAACCATCTCCTGTCCGACCGGGTATCGCCTGGGCATTCTGCCCCAAAAAATTCAGTTTTCTCTAAACACGGTTCGCGACGAAGCCATGACCGAACTGCCTTCCCATGAACAGGACCAATATTGGCGGGCGGAAAAATCCTGGCTGGGCTGGGATTTTCAGTGTCAGACCTGGACCGGGACCCCCATCAGTTTTCCGGGGGATTCCAGGTGCGGCTGAACCTGGCAAAAGTACTGGTGGCAGAACCTGACCTGCTGATTTTAGACGAACCCACCAATTACCTGGATATCACCTCCATCCGCTGGATCACCCAGTTTCTTACCGCCTGGCCCAGGGAGGTGCTGCTGGTGACCCATGACCGGGGATTCATGGATCATGTGGTGACCCATATTGCAGGCGTTCACCGCTGCAAAATCAGAAAAATTGAAGGAAACACCGCCAAATATTACGATCAGGTGGCCCAGGATGAGGCGGTGTATGAAAAGACCCGCCAGAATGAAGAAAAACGTAGAAAAGAGATCGAAACCTTTATCACCCGATTCCGGGCCAAAGCCCGGTTGGCCAGCATGGTCCAGTCCCGGATCAAGACCCTTGAAAAACAGCAGTCCAAAGATAAACTGGAAAAACTCAAAAATCTGACTTTTTCTTTCTATTATCTGCCGTTTGCCGGCAAACAGATGCTGCGGGCGGAAAAGCTGGCCTTCAGTTATACTCCAGACCGTCCTTTGATCACTGATTTTTCCCTGACAGTTCAGCCAGGGGACCGTATCGGCATCATCGGACAGAACGGCAAGGGAAAAACCACCCTTGTCAAGCTGCTCACCCAGCAGCTCACTCCGGTTTCCGGCACGGTTATCAACAACCCCGGGGTATTATCCGGATATTTTGAACAAACCAATGTATCCTCATTGAATGACGATCAGACCATTGAGGAAACAATGATTGATGCGCATCCGGATTTTGACCGTCAGGCAGCCAGAAATATCTGCGGGGCCATGATGTTTGAAAAGATGCGGCCCTGAAAAAATCGGGGTTCTGTCCGGCGGGGAGAAATCCCGGGTCATGCTGGGAAAACTGCTGCTGTCTCCGCTGAACCTGCTGCTTCTGGATGAACCTTCCAACCACCTGGATATTGAAGCCTGCGACGCATTTGTCGATGCGTTAGAGGCATTTGAAGGAGCGGTAATTCTGGTTACCCATAATGAGATGTTTCTGCATACCCTGGCCAATCGGCTGGTGGTATTCAAACAGGGCCGGATTCAGGTATTTGAGGGGAATTACCAGGAATTTCTGGACAAGGACGGGTGGGAAGACTTTGTCTCCCGGAGCACTGATTCATCTCCCAGGCCTTCAGGATTGAGTAAAAAAGCGCTCCGTCGGAAAAAATCGGAAATCATTGCCGATCGTTCCCGAATTATTGGGCCGATACAAAAGAAAATCACCCGTATCGAGGATGCCATTGAAACCTGCGATTTTCAGTTAAAAGTGGTGAATGATTCATTATTGGCCGCTTCTGAAAAAGGGGATGGTGAAAACATTCAAACCTTTTCCAAACAACTGGCTGATCTCGAGGCCCGGGTGGAAACCCTTTTCCAGGAACTGGAAGAGGAAACCCGTAAACTGGAATCCATGAGCCAAGCCGTTTGAAAACCAACTCAAAAAACTGGAAAGGCTGTAAATCAAAAATGGACAGAAAAAATTCACATTCTTTTACGGCGTTGTTCTGATTGCCGTGGGACTCGGCGTATTTTACCGGATACCGTCTGTCATGCCCCAGGTGGCTGCCATAGACTTTTTCAGCAACAAACTGGGCCTGGTGAAATTCTGTTTTTACATCCTGGGAATTTTTTCTGATCATTGCCGGCGCCATCCGGGTACATAAAACCATGAACAACTAACCGTTACGAGATCAGAGCATACCATGCCAAAATCATTTGCAAAAGGCAAATCCAGTCTCACCGCCACCATCAAAGACCAGTCCGGGGCCGGCAAAACCCGGATCGGCGAAATTCTTTCCAAGGAAGGACAAATCACCAGTCTTCAGCTGGACGAAGCCTTGAAAATTCAGAAAAAACCGGTGAGCGGCTCAGTTCCATTCTCCTGGCCAAAGGATATATTGATCCGGACACCATCATCAGTGTGCTGGGCCGGCTTTATAATTATAATGTGATCCGGTTTTCGGAAATCAAACCTGATTCCGCGGCACGAAAATCCTGCCCTTTGAGGTGGCCAAGGAACATATGGTGTTCCCATTGGCACTGAAAGATGATGATCTGTCCGTGGCCATGGTAGAGCCTACCGACACCCGGGTGGTGGCAGACCTGCACAACAAGACCAAAAAAATATCCATGTGTATGTGGCCACTGAAAACGACATCATCCAGGCCTACCGGGATTATTACAAGATCAGTGACGAGGAGTACAAAAAATTTCTTCATTTTTGAAGAAGATGGCGAAGATGATACCCCGGTAACCTCGGGTGGAGGATTTCGGCTCCCTGGTGTCGGAAGCCGCAGAAGAGGTGGAGGTGGGTTCGCCGGAAAGTGACGAGGGCCAGAATGAGTTTCTTGCTTCGGACGCCCCCATCATTAAGCTGGTCAACGGCATTTTGACCAAAGCCATCAATGACGGGGTATCTGACATTCATATCGAACCTTTTGAAAAATCCTTTCAGGTCCGTTACCGGCTGGACGGGGGCATGTACAAGGCCATGAACCTGCCGGTAAGCATCAAGAATGCGGTGGTGTCCCGGCTCAAAATTCTGGCTTCTCTGGATATTGCCGAAAGACGGATTCCCCAGGACGGCCGCATCAAACTGCGTCTGGGCCGGAAAAAAGCGGTGGATTTTCGGGTGTCGTCTTTGCCGACTCTGTTTGGGGAAAGCATTGTGCTGCGGATCCTGGATCAGAGTGCCCTGAATATCGATCTGACCCGGCTGGATTCGAATCCACCACGTTTGAGATGCTTAAGCGCTGCATATCCCGTCCTTATGGTCTGCTGCTGGTGACCGGTCCCACCGGTTCCGGGAAGACCACCACCCTGTATTCCATTCTTAACCGGCTCAACAAAGATGACATCAAGATTCTCACGGCGGAAGATCCGGTGGAATTCAATTTCAAAGGGATCAATCAGGTGCCGGTGCGAGAAGAGATCGGCATGACCTTTGCCGCCGCCTTGAAAGCGTTTCTGAGGCAGGATCCGGATATTATCATGGTGGGGAAATCCGGGATATCGACACGGCTGAGATTGCCATTAAAGCTGCCATGACCGGCCATCTGGTGTTTGCCACCCTTCATACCAATGACTGCCCCTCCACCATCGGCCGTCTTATGGATATCGGGATTCCTTCCTATATGCTCTCGGCTTCGGTCACCATGGTGTTGTCCCAGCGACTGGCCAGGCGACTATGCCCGGAATGTAAAAAAGAGGTAAGAGGATATGATCCAGACATGCTGGAGCTGGAGGGGTTTTCAAAAAAAGAAATTCCAGACCTGAAATTCATGGGTCCCAACGGTTGTCCCCACTGCAACGGTACCGGATACAAAGGCCGGGTCGGCCTGTATGAACTCATGGAAGTCACTGATGAGGTGGCCAAAGCCATCAGTGCTGAAGTGTCCGAAGACCAGCTGCGCAAGGTGGCGGTCCAGGAAGGCATGGTCACCCTGCGTGATGCCGGGCTCCAGAAAATCAAAGACGGGGAAACTTCTTTTGAAGAGGTGGTGAAAAAACTGTGATCACCAAAGAATCTTTGCCGGCCTATCTGGTGAACCCGGATCTGGAGATCTACGAGGACAAGGATGTGATCATCCGAGAAAACAACACGGATATAGATTTTTTCAAATTGATCCAGGGAGCGGTGTATGTGGTCAAAGGAGGTAAAAAAATTGCTGAAATTACTCAGCCGGGTGAGTATTTCGGAGAAATGGCCGCCATTACCGGAGACGCCCGGTCTGCTTCCATTATTTCCAAGGGGCGGTGCAAGATTAAACGGTTTCCCGGCGACAAGATCGAGGAGGTGATCGAAAAATACCCGGAGGTGGCCAAGCATTTGTTCATCGTTCTTGCGGCCAGGCTCCACCAAACCGACCGCCGTCTGGTGTCAATGATCAATCAGCTCAACAAAACGATTCCCCATTGAAACCCGGAGGCTAAAAAATGAACCGTATGCCGTTGACCGGTCTTAGGTGTGCTTTGTCGCCGGTTTGTAGTACCGCTCCATTTCACTGTAGATACAGCCGCAGTAAGACTGCCGGTACATGCCCAGGGCCCTGGATGCTTCAATACCCTGTTTCCATCCTTCTCTGAAATCATGATAAAAAAAGTTCACCCCTGTTTCCTTGGCAACCGCCTCTCCAATTTCCCGGATCAGAGCATGGTTCTGGAACCGGCTGTAGAGCAAGGTGGAAGAAAAGGCATCAAATTTACCTTTTTTTGCAATTTTGGCAGTGGCAAAAAGCCGGGCATGATAGCAGTACCGGCACCGGTACTTTTCCCGGAACACCACGGACTGGATAAAGGATTCCAGCTGATAGTCGGACTGCCAGATCATTTTCAGTCTCTGATTCTCTGCATATCGGGCAAGGGTGTCTTCTCTTTTAAGGCATTCGGTGTAGGGATGGATATTGTGCCGATAAAAAAACCCATCACCTGAATGCCCGCATCGGTGAGAATCTGTAGCGGATAAATGGTGCATGGCCGCAGCAGGTGTGCAGCAAAAGCTTCATGCCCGGGACCCGAAATCGCGGTGCCCACCCGCACCAGGGTGGCCCTTCCTGAATGGCCACGGCAAAATCGTGGCTCATTCCCATGGACAGATGGCGCATGGCATCCACAGCATCCCGGCATTCACAATTTTTCACGGATCTGTGCGAGATATCGAAAATAGGGCCGGGCTTCTTCAGGATCTTCAAAATACGGGGGCATGCACATCAATCCCTGCAATTCCAGATTCTTAAATTTCATGACCGTCTGTGCCAGTTCCAGGACTTCATGGGCACCGGCACCGGATTTGGTTTCTTCATGTGCGATATTTACCTGAGCAGGATTTCTGGCGTTTGTTAATTTTCCGGCCTGTTTGTCGATCTCTTTGGCCAGTTTGATCTTGTCCACCGTATGGATCAGATCAAAATACTGCACCGCAAACCGGGCCTTGTTAGACTGGAGATGGCCGATAAAATGCCAGCATGCGGCGGTTCTGCCGATGGCATCGATTTTGTCCACCGCTTCCTGAATATAATTTTCTCCCAAATCAGTCAGCCCGGCATTGATGGCCTGTCGGAGTTTTTCCACCGGTTTTTTGCTTACCCCACCAGGACAATGCCAGCCGGATCTCTGCCGCAGGAAGCGGCAGCTGTTTGAATTTTGTTCCGGATCACTGTCAGGTTGTCTTGAATGGCTGTCATGGGACTTGTCCTTGAGTTTGAAATTGTATCGCCTTTAGAGATACCAGGGTCTGGATCACCTCGCACACCGGCAGGCCCACCACATTGGCCCAGGAACCCCGGATTTCTTTGACCATGAATGCCCCCAGACCCTGCACCGCGTATCCACCGGCTTTGTCATATGGTTCGCGGGTATCAGTGTACCAGAGAATTTCAGGTTTTGTCAAAACCTTGAACGTCACCTGGGTCTCAATGGCCCGGACCGCCATGTCCCCGCTTGTGAGACGGCCCACTGCATATCCGGTGAACACCGAATGACTGGCACCGCTGAGCTGTTCGAGCATGGATACGGCCTGGGATTTGTTTTCGGGTTTGCCTAATATGGTGGCATCCCGGACAACGATGGTGTCTGCCCCGAGCACCCATGCCTGGGGGCGCTGCTGCATCACAGCCCTGGCTTTTTTTTCAGCAAGAACGGTCACACAGGCAGCTGGAGACAGGCCCGGATCCAGGGTTTCGTCCACATCTGCCGGCAGTATTTCCAGTTTCAGTCCCATCTGCGCCAGCAGGTCTCTGCGACGGGGCGACCGGGATGCCAGCACCAGCCTTTCTGAATCGATCCATTTCATGGTGGCCAGATTTATCAGAAAAATGGGGGTTTGACAATGCCAATGCACCGCAGGCGCCATTTTGGAGTTGCCATTCCCGGAAAGCGTGTTACACTGGCCCGGTCAACCCACAAAATGAGGATTGAAATGAATTCATCTTTATCCGGTGTACTGTTCGGCCTGGCCGCATTTGCCTCCTGGGGGTTTCTGCCGGTCTACTGGAAACAGATGCAGGCAGCCCAGCCCTTCGAAATTCTGTGTCACCGCATTGTCTGGTCCTGTATTTTTGTTTTTGTGATCCTGTGCGTGCAGAAAAGAGGAAAAGAGGTGGTCCAGGTTTTCAGGTCTCCTTCCCAGTGGAAAGGGCTGACCATCAGCAGTCTGTTGATCGCCGGGAACTGGTTTGTCTATATTTGGGCGGTCAATTCCGGACGGGTCCTAGAAACCAGTCTGGGATACTATATTAACCCCATGATTAACGTACTTCTTGGATTTGTGCTGCTCCAAGAGACTTTCACCCGGCTGCAATGCATCTCCCTGGGGTTCGCCTTGACCGGGGTGGTCTATTCCCTTGCCGCCTATGGCAAACCGCCCCTGTTTGCTCTGACCCTGGCAATGTCCTTTGCCTTTTACGGATACTGCCGAAAACGAATCCCTGTGGGGCCACTGCCGGGATTGTTCGTGGAAACCCTGATCCTGATGATACCAGCCCTGGTCTATATCCTGTTTTTGATTGGGACAGGAAAATCCTTGTTTTTAAAAGATGCCGGCCTGACCCTTTGGATGATCGGAGCCGGGGTGGTAACATCGTTACCGCTGCTGTGGTTTGCCGCTGCTGCCAAACGGCTCAAATTGTCCACCATCGGCATTATCCAGTATCTGGCCCCGTCCATCGCATTTTTGCTGGGTGTTTTTGTGTACCGGGAACCGTTCTCCATTCACAGCCTGATCACCTTCGGGTTCATCTGGGCCGGGGTGGGTTTGTATTCCCTGGAATTCATGAAAGAACCACCACCCTCGGGGCTGAAAAATGAGGCAGGGTGGAACCGGGCAAAGGGCCGGGCTAAGTGTGGTGCTATCCGCCGAACGGGCGACCAAAAATATTCTGCGGATGGGGATACCGAAGTTTAATCAAGGTACATCCTTGATGCGGGATGATCTGAGAGGCATGCCAAAACAGATTTTTGCCTTGAAAAAGATGGAAAAATGCGGTAGAAACCTGACAATTATGCCTGGGTGGCGGAACTGGTAGACGCAAGGGACTTAAAATCCCTCGGTGCTCAGCACTGTACGAGTTCAATTCTCGTCCCAGGTACCAAATAAAAAAAAGGGGTTACGGCAAAATCGATAGCCCCTTTTTAGTGGCAAAACATTTGGTTCATCAGAGAGTAGGCCACAAAAAACACCCCCCGGCCGTCTCCTCCCATTTTTGTAATCAGCGCTCATGAAAAGACAGCTCCGTTTTTACCGAGGCCTTCCGACTCGGACCTGAATCTGTTCGGAATTACCAACGGATTTATTTAGTATTTCTGTAAAAAACAGCCGCGATGACGTTTTTTAGATCTCAACAAGGGACAAGGGCAGCCTACTTTTAATGGATTATTGCATTAGATCCACAATTTCATCTGATGTACAAACTTGCCCGAGATTGGGTAAAATATTGGTTATGCTGAACTCGTGTAGTTCCTGATTCATGCTTGAACAGCAATCTTCGACTGTGATTACTTTATAACCATCATCTGAAGCATGTCTGGCCGTCGCCTCAACTACATAGTTTGTTGCAACACCTGTCATTATAAGTGTGTCAATTCCAGCATCATCCAATATTTTTTTAAGATTGGTGTTGTGAAAGGAGTTGACCCGATTTTTTCTATTATTTCTTCACCTTTCACTGGGGTAAAGGCTTCATGTATTTCACCGCCCCATTCATTAAGATTACAGGCTTTCAGTTCTTTTACGGCACTCAGAATCGGGGTATTGTTTTTAGCGGTTTCTGCCTTAAAATCTCGCATCCCGAATTTAACATGAATTACCTTTATACCTTTATTCCTGGCCGTGTAAGGACTTTTTTGATACTACCAAAAATATCTCTTTCTTTAGCATGGGCTGGGCAACCAAAATCTTTATATTTTCCTTCCATGTTGAACAATGTCATTTTGCACATCCAATTACCAATAAAGCGGTTTTGCTTTTTCGACA
>LQAG01000414.1_pt1 | contig 12548 bp, 16 predicted proteins | sample 1535801 | NCBI WGS metagenome assembly LQAG01 (sample SAMN04331584, study PRJNA305678) | bioreactor metagenome | isolation source: bioreactor_3 inoculated with Wadden Sea sediment 1st replicate of a... | place: Germany:Bremen | reverse complement strand
CAATGTGACAACAACTATGCAAGACATTCAAATAGAAATACATGGACATAGCATTGATGTGAGTATACATATTGGATCAATAGTCTGTACTTCAAGAAAATGTGCCATTATTGCTTTGAAGGATATGCATAGTTCAGAAGATAGGGACACAGAGGTGTCTCATAAACTCATAAATCAAGAGAAGCTAGCAGGTATTGGCCACTTGGCAGCAGGTGTGGCCCATGAAATTTTTAATCCGCTAGGCTATATAAAAAGTAATTTTGACACTCTCAACAATTATTTTTCAGACATCACCACGGTTGTAAAAGAGTTTAAAGAAGCCATAAGGGGCCATGAGGAAAACGAGGTTATTGATCAGCTTAGAAAGCTTTATAAAAATCGCGATATGGACTTTATATTGACTGATATTGAAGATTTATTTGTTGATGTCGATGAGGGGATGGAGCGAATACTCAATATAGTGAATGGCTTAAAACGTTTGCTAGAGAAGGTGATGACGTCATAGAGTACGATTTAAACGAAGGGATAAAGCGAACTTTAACCCTTTCGAGAAATGAGTTCAAATATGATGCCAAATTGGATGTTGATTATGGGGAGATTCCCCTTGTGAAGGCTCATAGCAGTAAGATCAATCAAGTGATTCTTGGGATGATCGTAAACGCTGTTTACGCTATAAAAGAGAAACATCAGGGCAATATGGGTCAGTTGTCTATAAAGACCTACACTTGCGGAGCCTATGTGTGTTGTAAAATTTGTGATGACGGAATAGGCATATCTAAGAAGAAAATAGAAACCATTTATGATCCATTTTATACAACCAAACCCGAGAGCATTGGAACGGGGCTGGGTCTTAGTATTGCGTGGGACATAATCGTAGACCAACACAGTGGCGTGCTAGAAGTGGAATCAGAAGAGGGTAAGGGCACGTGCTTCACAATAAAGCTTCCTATTTCTGAGGATTTGGAGTGATTTCATGAAGATTCTAATTGTAGATGATTCAAGAGTTATCAGACAAATGGCTGAAGATGTCTTGAGGGAAAACAAAATAGATGTGGAAATATTTAAAGCGGCATCAGGCAAAGAAGCTTTGAGTCTACTGGATCAAGTGGATATAGATATTATGATACTGGATATTATCATGTCTGGGCTTAGTGGTATGGATGTCCTTGTTAAACTTAAAGACAGGGATATTAGCAAATCACTGAAGGTTATCATGTTTACATCCTTATCAGACAAATCCTATATGAGAGATTGCTTTCAGCTTGGTGCGTCAGACTATATTGGTAAACCAATTGATGCAGATGAATTCATAGCACGTATTCAAAATGCCATTCATCAAAGAGAGCTTGAAATAGAGGTTTCAAGTTCTATGAGGACCATGCAGGCTCAAAATGAAAAACTCATGGCACTCAATGAAAAAATACAAGAGACCCAACTCCAGCTTATCCAACAAGAGCAAATGGCCAGCATGGGCCATTTAGCAGCAGGTGTTGCCCATGAAATAAACAATCCCCTTGGATTTGTCATGAGTAACTTCAATGTCATTAAGGACTATATCAAGACATTTGAAGAGTATATTGAGAGTATGGAAAAATTATGTGAGAACGCTTCAGGCTATATTCCTGAAACAAGTGATATAAAAAAAGAAAATGAAGAGTCTCAAACTTGAAACAGAGCTCGAATTCATAAGAGAAGACCTAGAAGATTTATATAAGGACACTGATGATGGTCTGAACCGGGTTCGGAAAATTGTTGATGGACTTCGATTTTTTTCAAGGGTGGACCAGCTTGAGGCCTATGAAGATTATAATTTAAACGATGGGATCGATAATCTGGTTGTCCTCACAAGAAATGAAATGAAATTTGTAGCAGATTTACAACTGGATTTAGATAAAAAGTTGCCAAGTGTACGTGCAATTGGGTATCAAATAAACCAGACCCTCCTTAATATTTTAATGAATGCCTTAGATTCCATTAAAAGAAAGGATGACATGCATAGGGGGATCATTAAAATAAAGACTTTTCAAAAGGATAATTATATCGGATGCACAATTCGGGACAATGGCACTGGAATAGACAGCCAAGTGATCAAAGATATATTCAAACCATTTTATTCTTTGAAAGATATTGGTGAAGGCGTTGGCCTAGGACTGAGTATTTCTTATGACATTATTGTGAACAAGCATTCAGGGAAACTTGATGTGAATTCAGAAGAAGGTGAGTTTGCTGAGTTTACTATAATGTTGCCGATTTAATTGGTCTGCCTGAATATTACATCAGGAAAAATCAAACAAGTGTTAGAATGGTATAAAATTATATTTATGGTATAGGATTAAATGTGTTCATTGGAATTACATTGGGTATACGACTTAAGGACAAACAATTGGTTGGTGGATATTATGAAAAAAATATTAGTAGTGGATGACGCAGAATTTATGAGAAACTCATTAAAACTTATTCTAGAGGGTGAAGACTATGAAGTGATTGAAGCTGAAGATGGTTATTTGGCTGTCAAATTATACGAACAGTTAAAAGCCAGATGTTGTGACGATGGATATTAATATGCCAGGAAAATCAGGTATTGATGCCATTAGAGAAATTATGGACATTGATCCATCCGCAAAAATTGTGGTGATTACTGCAATGGGAACGGAACATATGATCAGGGATGCTATTCAATATGGCGCTTCAAATTTTATTATAAAACCATTTGAAGACAAACAGATCATAGAAGTTGTAAAGAAATTGGTGTAATGGACCTGTTCAAAAGAGAGGTGAGAATATGACAGATACACCAAAGCTTGAGCCCATGCTCGAGATGTATATTTATGAGACCATACAGTTGATTGATCGTCTGGAACAGCTCATTATGGATAGCGAGGTCTCTGGAGACCTTTCGGAAGGTATGGAAGAGATATTTAGAATTATGCATACCATAAAGGGCAACTCCATGATGATGATGTTTGAAGGGATAGCTGAACTCGCTCATATCACAGAGGATTTATTTGACTATCTCAGAAAAACGGAGTCGGTCCAGCCAGACTATGAAAAAATAACAGATCTTGTTCTTGATGGTATAGACCACATTAAGACCAGCATACACCAGTTGCAAAGTGGGGAAGATCCTCTTGAGAAACCTCAGAGCCTCATTGACGAAATCAAAGAATACCTAGATTCTCTAATCTTTATAAACTCAGATGATGCACAAGTAGAAGCAGACAAAGCAGATGATACGAAACAGGATAACCAGAAATATTATATAGCCCCAGTTAAGGGAGAAGAGAAGACGACCGGTGAGCGCTCAAGTGGTATGCGTGCTTATGAAGTCGTCTTTCGTTTTTCAAGTGGCTGTGAAATGGAGAACATTAGAGCTTTTTCAGTGGTTCATGGTTTTAAGGATCAAGCAGAGGATATCTTGCATATTCCCCATGAAATTGTAGAAGATGAAAATGCCATTGAATACATAAAGGAAAGTGGTTTCCAAATGATTTTTAGAACAGCTGAATCAGATGAGGCTGTTAGAAGTTATTTTGAAACGGTGGCTTTTGCTGAAGATATGCGGATTCAACAACTTAACAATGATCAGTATGAAAAAGCGCTTAGACGGTATTTGGGACTGGATGACAGTGGCGGACAAAACGAGGACAAGACGAATCAGGCTGTCCAAGATTTAGAAAATGAACTGGAAGAAGAAATAAAAGAAATGAAAGAAATGAAGGCTGAGAACGATCAAGAAGCCGTGCAAGATGATGCAGAGACCCTTGATTTAACAGATGACCAGGATGAAGAAACAGATGAAGGGTCTGACACTGTAAAAAAATGCTGATGAAAAAAGAAAAATGAAAAAAGACAAAAAAGAGGCGCAGGAAGAAAGACCAAAAGTCAAATCTGCAGGGGTAAAACCGAAAAAAACAGCAAACACAAAGCGGGAAGTCCAGACAAGCGCGCAAGCTTATATTAGCGTGGGCATACCAAAAGTTGATAAACTTATGGACTTGGTAGGAGAACTTGTGGTCTCTGAATCTATGGTCACTCGAAATCCAGATTTGACAGAAATGCACCTTGAGAACTTTGACAAGGCCGTCAGGCAGCATCGAATTATTATAAACGAACTTCAAGATATAGTCATGTCCATTCGAATGATGCCCCTTGCAATGACATTCCAGAAAATGAGTCGTTTGGTTCGCGACATGAAGAAAAAAGTTGGAAAAGATATTGATTTTGAACTCAGGGGTCAAGAAACGGAAGTGGATAAGAATGTGATTGAGCAAATTGGAGACCCGCTCATGCACATTATCAGGAATTCCATTGACCATGGCATAGAGTCCAATGAAGATCGGGAAAATAAAGGAAAAATGGACAGGGCAAGAATCGTCCTTGAAGCCAAGCATTCTGGCGGGGATGTTTGGATAACAGTGAAAGACAACGGACAGGGCATAGACCCCGAAAAAATATTAAGCAAGGCTGAAAATAAAGGGGCTATTAATGAAGCCTCGAGATGAATACTCCGATAAGGATATCTACAATTTCTTGTTCCATTCAGGATTTTCAACCAAAGACCAGGTGACAGAGTTTTCTGGAAGAGGTGTGGGTCTAGATGTTGTGGCTCGAAATGTGGAGGCCCTTGGTGGAACCATTGTCGTTGACAGTGAAGTGGGAAAAGGTTCTGAGTTTGCCATTAGAATACCTCTGACCCTAGCCATTATTGACGGCATGATGATGTCTGTTGGCAAATCGATTTTTGTTTTGCCGATAACCGCCATTAAAGAATCCTTTAGTGCCAAGGAACATAAGGTTATTGTAGACCCTGAAGGACATGAAATGTGTATGATAAGAGGGGTTTGCTATCCTATTCAAAGATTGCACAGTCGGTTTGGCATTGGGACCGAGTGTACCAATATTGACGATGGCATACTAATTATGACAGAGTATGACGGCAATGTATCACTTCTGTTTGCAGATGCCATTTTAGGAGAGCAACAGGTTGTTGTAAAAAGCTTATCTAGTTTCCTTCAAAAAGTTAATGGCATATCAGGATGTGCACTTTTAGGGGATGGAAGAATAAGCTTAATACTTGATCCGGCGGGCCTTGTCAAATCGTAAGGAGGATGGAAAATGTCTGAAGTGGTAGACACACAAAAGGGCAAATATTTAACCTTTGAAATAGACGGTGATGCTTACGGGCTAGAGATACAATATGTAGATGACATTATAGGTATTCAAGAAATTACGGAAGTGCCCCTTCAGCCGGAGTATGTACAGGGCGTAATAAACCTTAGAGGCAAGATCGTTCCAACGATGGATGTTCGTTTAAGGTTTGGAAAAGAATATCGTGATTATGATGAAAGGACATGTATTGTTGTTCTGGACATGAGAAGTACACCAGTTGGGATTGTCGTGGATCGCGTTTTAGAAGTAAGTCAAATACCAAAAGACACAATATCTGAACCACCAGGATTCGAAAATGAATCAGATAAAAAATTCATTGCGGGAATAGGGAAATATGAAGATGAGCCAGTGATCCTCCTAGATTGTTTTAGACTTCTGAATCAAACAGAGACTGATCTGTTTAACACAGTGGAATGAGGAGGTATAGAATGCTTAATAATATGAAAATAGGAAGAAAAATTTCGCTCGGTATTGGTATCATGCTGGTTATTATACTGGCTGTGCTTTTGTTCTCTTATAGAAATCTTGTTCAAATAGATGTGCAGAGTACAGAAATTGATACAGCCATTATACCGGAGATTGAACAAACAGCAGATATTGAAACATTCATGCTGAACACCATGTATGCTATGCGAGGGTATGGCTTAACAGGCAATCAGCTTTATCTTGATGAAGCCAAAGCGGCAATGGCGCAGGCGAAGGTTAGTATTGAGAATGCCAAAAACCTATCTGTAGAAAATCCACAGCTTGTAAAATTAGGCACTGGAGTGGAGAGCATCGAGCAGGAATACAGTACATACAGTGAACTGATTGCTCAAACGGAAGCTGAGTTTGCAGATGTGGTTGAAACTCGAAGTGCCCTTGATACAAGTGCGCAAAATTTTGTTTCAACAGCAGAAGAATACAAAAGCAATATGTTTGCAAAATTAAGAAATCAAGCATCGGCAGGTGACACTGCAGAAAATTTGAGCATGAGAATTTGGAAGGTAGAGGCAATCACTGAAATAGTGAATTTGGCAAACCAAACGCGCATTTTAAACTTAAGAGCTCAAGCTTTTGATGACACAAGCATATTTGCTGATGCTTATGCAAACTTTGATCAAATACTCAGTTATACAAATGAGTTGGCGGCAGCTTCTGAAGACCAGGCCAACGTAGAACAGATGAATCAAATAGAAACGGCTCTTGAGAATTATAGAACAGCATGATGGGTCTTGAAGAGAACATGGTTGAACTAAGTGATTTAGCAGTATTAAGAGATGACACAGGTCAAGCACTTATTGATGTTCTGCGGAAACATTCAAAGCAGGCGTGGCGCTGGGAGCTGAAAAATCATCTGACATGGTGGCCTTGTCAGCCTACAGTAGAAACTCACTCGTTATGGGGTTTGCTGTGGCCCTTCTTATAGGCGTCGTTATCAATACGATTATAGTACGTGGTATAACAACGAGACTTAAAAGTCTTTCTAAAGCATCTGAAACCCTTGCAACAGGAGATGTCAATGTTGATCTGAATATCACTTCAAACGATGAAGTGGGCATGCTAGCCAAATCTTTTAAGACTATGACTGAGAGTATACAAGTTCAGGCTGAAGTTGCAGAGGAAATTGCCAAGGGGAACTTGAATGTAGATATTCTAGTGAGGTCTGAAAAAGATGTGCTCAAATGTTAATTTTGAGAAAATGGTAAACACCTTAAAGGGTCTTCTTACAGATATGGAAGAACTTATTGATGCATCAAAAGCTGGTAATTTAGCAGTTAGAATTGAATCGGATGAATATGTTGGTGGATGGAAGACTTTCGTGGACCAACTGAACACATTTGTAGAAGTTGTAGAAGAACCAATTAACTATGTCTCAGATTATATTGAAAATATGTCACGAGGCAATAACTTACAGCGCATCGTGTCTAGGGATGAAAAAGCCTATGATTATGTTGATGATATTACAGGACAATCTGGAACGACATATACCAATAAGTTTGATGGGGATTTCCGCAAGCTCATTGACAACTTAGCCAATGTCCGAGCGTCTTTATACACCATGCTAGGTGAGGCCAATACACTTACCCAAAAGGCTCAAGCTGGTGATTTAAGTCACAGAGCAGACCTAACACAACTACATGGTAGCTGGGAAATGATTATGGATGGCTTTAATACAGCTATTGATACCATTGTTCTTCCAATCGAGGAAGCTGCTGAAGTCCTTGGTAGAATGAGCCGTGGTGATCTTAAGGCAAGAGTCATGGGAGATTATGCTGGAGACCATGCAAAATTAAGAATGCGACCAACACCATGATCAATACACTCACCGAATACATTGACGAAATTGACAATGTACTGGGTGAAATGGCCAGTGGCAACCTAAATGTTAGTGTTGAAAGAGATTATGTTGGTGACTTCCAGCAGATTAAGGCGTCTCTTGTTAACATTGTAGAATCTTTCAACATGACATTCTCAGAAATCAATACGGCTTCTGATCAGGTCTCTGATGGTGCGCAGGAAGTATCCAAATCTGCACAAGCTCTCTCTCAAGGTGCGACTGAACAAGCTGGTTCCATTGAAGAAATCACTGCAGCTATGACTGAACTCGGTCAAAAAACCAAGGACAATGCAAGCAGTGCCAGCCGAGCCAAGGAACTGTCCTTATCAGCCAAAGAAGACGCTGAAACAGGCAATAAGCAAATGAAACGTATGATTGATGCCATGGGCAACATTAATGAGTCATCATCCAATATTTCAAAAATTATTTCAGTGATAGATGAAATTGCCTTCCAGACAAATATCCTAGCTCTTAATGCAGCTGTTGAAGCCGCTCGTGCTGGGGAACATGGTAAAGGGTTTGCCGTTGTCGCAGAAGAGGTTAGAAATCTGGCTGCAAGAAGTGCCAATGCGGCCAAAGAAACAACGTCTCTGATTGAAAGCTCCATTGAGCAGGTTAATGACGGTACAACCATAGCGAATAGCACAGCGGAAGCCTTAAATAAGATTGTTGAAGGTGTTACAGATGCAGCCAACTTAGTGACGAAGATCGCTGCAGCGTCCACAGAGCAAGCTGTGAGTATCACACAGATCAATCAAGGTATTGATGAAGTTTCAACAGTGACTCAAACCAACTCTGCCACTGCAGAGGAAAGTGCTGCGGCCAGTGAAGAAATGTCTTCACAAGCTATGATGCTTAAAGACATGGTCGATAGATTCCAGCTCAAAAAGAGTCATTCCAATCATATGATGGGCTCTTATAAAACAAGTTCGGGGTCTTTATCAAAAACTAAAAATACAGAGCAAGTAAGTCATGCAAGTCTTGACGATGACGAAGTAGAAACCATTCATATAGATTTGGATGACAAGGAGTTTGGCAAGTACTAGATAAAAGCTATGGAAATATTGTTAATAATGTATCCCTACATCATATGAACAAGCTTGCTAGTAGGCAACTTGTATAATGGCATAAAAAAGTCACCACCACAGTCTGGTTGAATGTGGTGGTGACATGACTTTGCAACTTGGTCAGCCCTTGATCAAATGATCAAATTATGGTGTAGGGAAAAATACATTCATATTGCAAGTGAATTATTCATGTGGTCCATTTATGGATCGCAGGCTTAGCGCTTATAATAGAAAATTCGAAGCACATATTGAGTTTGGAAGTGACATCATGAAGAACATAACAAATCAAGAGTTTGAACAGCTTAGGGTTTACATATATAAAAATTACGGCATAAATTTAACGGAGAAGAAAAAAACCTTAGTGATGTCCAGGCTCAATAAAGTTCTCCTTGAAAAAGGATTTGACAGCTACGGCGAGTATTTTGATTATGTCATGAATGATACATCCGGTCGAGCTGTCACAGAGCTAATTAATAGAATCACAACCAATCATACCTTCTTTTTTAGAGAAGTAAAGCACTTTGAGTTTTCACAGCGGTCATTTTACCCCAACTGGAAAGAGACAATCAGCGGTCAAAGGACTTGAGAATTTGGAGTGCTGGGTGCTCAACGGGGGATGAACCCTATACCTTGTCCATGCTCATGATGGACTATTTTGATAAGGACTATTCTAAATGGGATCTGAAAGTTCTTGGAACGGATATTTCAAGACAAGTCCTAGACCACGCTAGAAGTGGTCTATATGAACTAGAAGCAACAAAGGAAATGCCAGATCCATGGGTCAAAAAGTATTTTTTTCCTCCCCAGTCTGAAATGATAAAAATACGGGATGAAATCAAAAGCAATGTTGTGTTTAGACGCTTTAACCTAATGAATCCATTTCCTTTTAAAAAGCCATTTCATGTAATATTTTGCCGCAATGTAATGATCTATTTCGATCAGAAAACGAAGTTAAAACTTAACAAAAAAATTCTACGATGCACTTGAGCCAGGTGGATATTTGCTTGTCGGTCACTCTGAATCGATTGATTTAGAAAATACAGGATTTAAGTATATTCGGCCTGCTATTTACAGAAAGGGTTAATATATGAATAAAGACAGTCAAAAGAAAGTAAGGGTCTTAGTGGTAGACGATTCAGCGCTTTTTCGGAATCAACTGAAGAAAGCACTGGAATCAGATGGAAATATTGAAGTTGTCGGTATGGCAGCAGACCCCTATGAAGCGAGAGATATCATACTAAAACTTCATCCCGATGTCATGACGCTGGATGTGAATATGCCTAAAATGAATGGTATTGATTTTCTTAAGAAATTAATGCCCCAGTATCCCATGCCTGTTGTCGTGGTTAGTTCTGCAAATGGCATCGTATTTGATGCAATCCAGGCAGGTGCTGTGGACTTTGTGGAAAAGCCATCAAGAGCCCAGGCCAGTGTTGTGGAAGCCATGATTTCTGAGCTTATAATGAAGGTTAAGGTGGCCTCAAAGTCCAATGTGATACGAAAACGAAAAAGAAAAATCACACAGGGGCGAGTCAGCAAAGCACCACTGACAACTGCAACGGATAAGATTATTGCCATAGGGGCTTCAACGGGTGGAACAGAAGCGATATTTGAAGTGATTAAAAAGTTTCCATCAGACTGCGCGCCAACGGTCATTGTACAACATATGCCTGCTGTTTTCACAAAACTCTATGCAGAGAGAATGAACCAGTCTTGTCAGGTCAGTGTGAAAGAGGCTATGGATGGTGACTGGGTGGAAAAAGGAACTGTTTTGATAGCACCAGGTGAACACCATATGACTCTGAAAAAAAATGGAAATAAATTTCAAGTTAAATTATCGCGCTCAGAGAAGGTGAATGGTCATAGGCCTTCTGTTGATGTCATGTTTGATTCAGTGGCAGAGTGTGTGGGCAAAAAGGCTGTGGGCGTGATTCTGACGGGAATGGGGAAAGATGGTGCACAAGGGCTTTTGAATATGCGCCGTGGTGGTGCAAGGACAATTGGCCAGGACCCCGGCACTTGTGTTGTTTACGGCATGCCCAAGGCGGCATTTGAAATAGGGGCTGTGGAGTACCAGCTTCCGCTCCCAGACATTACGGACCAGATTATTAAACTGCTAGCAGATTAAAAAGTGGAGGCAGCTTATGTCAATAGTGGATGTTGAACTGAACAAAATCATTGAACTCTATGTATCTCCAGCTATAATCTGTAGGAATTCAAAAATTGTTCAGATGAATAGCAAAGCACTGGAAATGCTTCATATTAGTGATATTGACGAGATGCGGGGAAAACCTCTAAATTTGTTTGTTGATGGTGACTTCAAAGAAAACACCATGTGTCAAATATATCCTTTAGATGGAAATCGAAAGTGGGCCAGTGTGTCAACCAGTGTTATTGAGATGGTTGGAGAGGCCTATGAAATAAGTATATTTAAGAGTGTTCATGCAACTATGCCACAAATAAGGCATCAGGAACCGGAAAACCTTGAGAAAATATTCATGGTGGCTCCACTGGGGCTAATGACAGTGAGTCGTAATGGTGTTATTCAAAAGGTCAACCAGTCAGCCGCTGATATGTTTTACAGGGACAGATCTGAGATGGTTGGAAAGCGTATTGGTGTGGGGACTCGTTGTGTTAAGAGAGGGGTCAATTCTTGTGGTGATGGCCTCTACTGTGACCAATGTTTTTTTAGAAAACAGTGGAAGACGTTATTAGCAAGCAAGCTGAAATTCGTGGTGTAGAATTTAAGCAGATTATTAATACACCAGCAGGTGAAGAAGATATTTGGTTGCGCATCAGTGCTGTACCGATTGTTATTGGAGATGAACACCAAGCTGTAATCGTGGTGGAAGATGTCACTATTAATAAAGAAATAGCAAAGTCATTGATCAAGAATGAAAAGAAACTTCGCTTGATTACGGACAATATGATTGATGCTATAACACAAGTGGACAGTAGGGGGGTAGTCTTATACACCAGCCCATCCATTTGGCACCTTCTTGGATACAATCCAGACAACCTTATTGGAAAAAAATTTTCAGATTACATTCATCCAGATGATGCGGAAAGATCTGCTAAAAACTTTCAGCACCGTCTAAAGACATGGGAAAACTTCACATCAGAAATTCGTCTAAGAAGAAATGATGGGTCTTATGTTTGGGTAGAGGCTTCTGGAAATGTGATTTTAGATGAAAAACACCAGTTAAGCATTGTATATGTCAGCAGGGATGTGACTGTTAAAAGACAGGCACAAATTGAAATTGTTAAGTCAAAAGAAGCTGCAGAAGCCGCGAATAGTGCTAAAAGTGAGTTCTTAGCCAATATGTCTCATGAAATAAGAACACCCATGAATGGCATCATAGGCATGACAAATCTGACATTGATGTCTGAGCTCACGAAAGAGCAAAGAGAAAACCTGATTATGGTAAAAAAATAGCGGAGAGTCATTATTGAGACTGATCAACAGCGTTCTGGACTTTTCTAAAATTGAAGCCGGCAAGGTTACCCTGGAGTCCATACGATTTGATGGAAGCATGCTCTTAAAAAGAATTTGCAGTCCCTTTAAGATTCAGGCACATTCAAAGGGGATTGAATTCAAAATGCATTTTGATGATCGTATTCCAGAATACCTGATGGGAGACCCGAACAGACTGGGACAGATACTGAACAACTTAATCGGTAACGCACTTAAATTTACCAGCAAGGGCCATGTAGCTGTCTCTGTGGAAGTACAAAAAAGAGAAAAAGGTCAAGTTTATGTCCGCTTCACTGTTGAAGACACAGGCATTGGAATTGCTGAAAAAGATAGGGACAAAATCTTCCAGTCCTTTTCCCAGGTAGATGGATCTATTACCAGACGCTATGGAGGAACTGGGCTTGGACTTTCTATTTCAAAGCAACTTGTGGAAATGATGGAAGGACAAATAGATTTTAAGAGTAGAAAAACATGGGCAGTCGATTCTACTTTACCATACCGTTTAAAGAAGCTGAGT
>LQAG01000413.1_pt1 | contig 12557 bp, 15 predicted proteins | sample 1535801 | NCBI WGS metagenome assembly LQAG01 (sample SAMN04331584, study PRJNA305678) | bioreactor metagenome | isolation source: bioreactor_3 inoculated with Wadden Sea sediment 1st replicate of a... | place: Germany:Bremen | reverse complement strand
TCCCGAAATGACCGCTGGGAGCGGTCTCGGCCTATCCATCACCTATGGTCTGATCCAGGAAATGGCGGGACATCACCGTCAAAAGCAAGGTAGGTAAAGGCACTCGGTTTGTCCTGACTCTGCCGGTGAAAGCGACCCGGAAGCCGACCGCCGATGGGTCACTGCATCTGCCCAAAAGCGACATACCGGTGTCGTCCACTTCCCAGGACACCTTTCAGGGAGAGGCCTATGTCACCAGACAGTGATCCCATGAATGCGATCCGGTTTTTCGGAACCCTGGCCGCTGCCATGACCCATGACATGAAAAATTTTCTGGCCATTGTCAATGAGAATGCCGGTCTCCTGTCAGACCTGGCTGTTAAGGCTCAGCATCAGGCGGCTCCCGTTGACCCTTTGAAAGCGGAAACTATCAGCCGGAGAATCGGAAAACAGGTGGCCCGGGCTGACAACCTGATGAAACGGTTCAACCGTTTTGCCCACAGCATGGATCATGAAAAGGATTTTGTGGATCTGGAAGAAACCGTGGATTTGGTGACCCACCTGGCCGAACAGATTTTCAGACAGAGCCGGATCTGCCTGACCGTGATTCCCGCACCGGTCCCCTGCCGAATCCATGCCTCCCGGTTTGACCTGCTTCATCTGATTTACCGGGCATTTGATATTCTTTGCCGCCATCAGACCGAGGTGTCATCGGATATTGAAAGACCGGTCACGGTCCGATTCGGTGACCGACCCGAAAATTCCGGAAATCTGTTTCATCGGGGATTCCGGCCCAGTGGTTGAACCAGCCCCCCTGTTTGGCAATCCTGAAGACCAGGCACTGCTGACACGGGTCAACATGACAATCAAAACCATGGATTCCGGAGCGGGGTTCTGCCTGTATGCCCTTTCTCCGGAGCATAAATGAATTTTGCCGGAAACGGAGCCGGCACAAAGATATTTGAAGAATTAAGGAGAAAAACATGTCAGAAAAAGTGTTGCTGGTGGATGATGAAAAAGATTTTTTAGATATCATGTCCGAGCGGATGGAAGACCGGGGGATGAAGGTCAAAACCGCAGACTCAGCCGACCAGGCCCTAAAAATGCTGGAAAGTGAAAGTTTCGATGCCATTGTCATGGATTTCAAAATGCCGGGCATGGACGGGATTCAGGCGTTGAAAAACATCAAGTCTGAAAAACCGGAACTGCAAATCATTCTGCTCACCGGGTATGCCACGGTGGAAAAAACCGTGGAAGCCATGAAAATCGGCGCCACGGATCTTTTGGAAAAACCGGCAGACCTGGAAGAGCTGGCCGCCAAAATCAAACAGGCCAAAGCGGAAAAAATGCTGCTGGTAAAAAACAGACTGAAGATAAAATCAAGGACATCCTCAAACGGTTCGGAGGATGAAACCATTCGGCAGTATCGTCTGTTTGCTTCCACACACCAATGGACGGCTGAATTAATAGCTGCTGGATCGGTGTGGCAAAAACGAATTTTAAGGCGAGGACAAACGCCTTGCAGTGAATATGGAAATAGAAACCCAATTTGATTAATTTACCCAAAAAATTAGGAGTGACATGAATACGAAATCGACTGCCTCATCCGGTATTCAGATCGACTGGAAGCGGATCATGTTTCTGATGATTGGAATCATCTTGTTTGCCATTGTAAACTATTCCCCGCCATGGCCTGATGCCCTGGACCCCATGGGAAAAGCCTTTATCCTGTCTCCCCAGGGCAAGGCCGCCATTGCCCTGTTTCTTTTGGCCGGCACCTGGTGGGTGTTTGAAGTAGTGCCCATCGGGGTAACCGGCCTGGCCATCGGAGTGGTCCAGGCCTTTTTTCATCCGGCCGGCCGCAGACGCGTTCAAGGATTTCATGGATCCGTCGGTATTGTTTATTTTCGGATCTCTCATTATCGGCACGGTGTTCACCAAGGTGGGCATCACCAAACGGCTGGCCTATAAAATGCTGTTGATCGTGGGAGAACGCACCTCAATGATCTATCTGGGATGCTTTGTGGTCACGGCCCTGCTCACTCATGTCATGGCCCATACGGCCGTGGCCGCCACCATGTATCCGCTGCTGCTCTCCATCTATGCATTGTACACGGATGAAGAGGGGCCCCACCAAAATTCGGCAAAGGGCTGTTCATGGGCATGGCGTTCGTGGCGGGGCCGGTAGTATCGTCACTCTGCTGGGAGCGGCCGGGGAATTGTGGCGTTGGGCTTCTATGAAGAGATCACCAGCAAAAGCGTCACTTTTTTTGAACTGACCTATTATATGTTTCCCATCGGCTGGATCATGGTATTTGTACTCTGGGGCTTTTTCATGGTGTTTATGAAGCCGGAAAAAGCGGTGATTCCGGGACTTCGGGAAAAAGCCAAACAGCTCAGCAATGAGATGGGACCATTCAGCCGGCATGAGATCGTTGCCACTTGCATCATTTTAGGCGTAATCCTGTTTCTGTCCCTGCAGTCGTTTATTCCGGCACTCAAGCCATTCAACAAGGCGGCGGTCCTGCTGGTGTCCACCATCTTGTTTTTCATCGTGGGCATCCTGGATATCCGGGACCTGGAAGATGTGCCCTGGAACATCATTCTTTTGTTTGCCGGTGCCATGAGCATGGGATTTTGCCTGTGGCAGACCGGAGCGGCCGAGTGGCTGGCCATCAACTGGCTGGCGTTTTTCCAAAATGCCCACTGGTTCGTTGTTTGTCATGGCCATCGCTTTTTTGTCATGATCATGACCAACTTTATCATGAACGTGGCCGCTATTGCCATCTCTGTGCCCGTGGCCCTGGTGGTGGCACCTTACCTGGGTGTGGCACCGGAAGTCATCGTATTTGCTGCCCTGGTTACCGCAGGTATGCCGTTCCTACTCCTGGTAGGGGCCGCGCCCAATGCCATTGCCTACAACTCCGGACAGTTCACCTCGGGTGAATTTTCGGATACGGCATTCCGGCCAGTATTCTGCTGATGGCCCTGGTGGCCCTGGCCGTGCTGCTGATCTGGCCGCTGCTAGGCATGCCGATTCTGTTGAATTAGGATCTTTTAAAACCGGTGCATTGACAAATCAGAGTCAATGCACCGGCTAAAAAACGATCTGATGCCGCATCCGCCAACTGCAACCGGCAAGGCCATGAAATCATCCGGGACCGCTCCGGGCAGGCGGGACCCAACAGGAGAACAGCTGTGAAAATAATCATCGTCGGGGCCGGAGAGGTGGGATACAATATCGCCAGCCGCCTGGCATCGGAAAACAAACAGGTGGTGGTCATCGAAAAAACCCCGACCTGGCCCGGATCCTGTTTGAAGACTTAGATGTCCAGGTGATCGAAGGATCTGGCAGCAGCCCGACAATCCTGAACGAAGCAGGTATCCAGGAGACGGATATTTTGCTGGCGGTCACCGACAGCGACGAGATCAACCTAACCGCCTGTCTGGTCACCAATCTGCTGTCGCCATCCACCAAAAAGCTGGCCCGCATCAGAAACACCGATTTTGACAGCTTTCATGACATCTTCAAAACCCAGATCCCGTATATCGACACCATCATCAACCCGGAGATCGAGGTGGTCAAAACCATCCGGCGGCTGGTGGATATCCCCCAGGCCCTGGATACCGGAGATTTTGCCGACGGAAAAGTCCGATACACCGGCATCCGCATCGATTCAGCCTCGAGCATGGCCGGTATGTGCCTCAAGGATTTTCAGGAGCGGTTCGGAGACACGCGGCCCTTGATCGCAGCCATTGTCCGCAAAACGAAGTGATCGTGCCCCGGGGAAACGATTATATCTATCCTGAAGACCTGGTCTATTTTGTGAGCCACACAGACCAGCTTCAAGATACCCTAAAAATTTTCGGCATTCAGGTCAGACCAATTCAGAGCGCCCTGATCGTGGGAGGCGGGCGTATAGGTGCCCGGCTTGCCGCTCAAATGGAAAATGAAGGCATCAAAACCCGTCTAATCGAATCTGACAAATCCCGGTGTCTGGAGCTGGCCGAACAGATGGACAAGACCGTAGTGCTTCATGGAGACGGCTCGGACCAGAAACTGTTTCTGGAGGAAAATCTCAACCGGATCGACGCGGTGATCTCAGTGACGGACGATGATGAAACCAATGTCCTGGTCTCTTTGCTGGCCAAAAACTTAGGAGTGGAGAATACCGTGACCCGTATCGGCAAATCCGGGTATTATCCTTTCTTATCCACCATCGGCATTGAAAAGGTGGTCAGCCCGCGCCTGTCCGCAGTCAGTTCCATCCTTCAAAATGTGCGGCAGGGAAAAGTACTGTCCGATATTTCCATATTCGGCGAACGCGGAGAATTCATCCAGGCCGTGGCCCTGGAAACCTCGGACATCACCAACCGGCCACTGAAAGACATCCATATGCCCAAGGGCGCGCTGCTGGTATGCATCATCCGGAACGGGGATATCATCATTCCCGCGGGAGACAGTGTGGTGAAGCCCGGAGACCAGATCATCGTGTTTACGGTCAAACAGGCGGTGAAAAAAATGGAAAAGCTGCTGACCGTGAAGCTGGAATTCTTTTAAATGCGGTGGCGGTATATTTCAGGCATTGTCAGTATTTTTCTGCTGGTGCTGGCGCTCACCATGCTCATCCCTTTGATGGTAAGCCTGTATTTCGATGACGGAATGCATTTTTCGATGGTATACTCCATGGCGATCACGGCAACCGCCGGCCTGATGCTCAAACTGCTGTCCTGGCAAATGGACGATGATGCCCGGTTCATCAACCAGAGAGAGGGAATGGCCGTGGTGGCCCTGAGCTGGACCGCCATCGGACTGTTCGGTGCCCTGCCCTTTTATTTATCTCCGGATTTTACTAGTGTGACTGACGCCGTGTTTGAATCCATTTCCGGATTCACCACCACCGGGTCCTCGGTCATGACCGATATCGAAGCCGCCGCGCCAGCCTGCCTGTTTTGGCGGAGTCTGATCCAGTGGCTGGGAGGCATGGGCATCATTGTGCTGTCTCTGGCCATTCTGCCTTTTCTGGGAGTCGGAGGGATTCAGCTATACAAGGCGGAAGTGCCCAGCCCTGTCCCGGACAAACTGGCCCCGCGCCTGACAGATACCGCCAAAATTCTGTGGATGGTCTATGCCGGCCTGACCCTTTTGCTGGTGATTCTTCTGGCAATCGGGGGATGCCGGTCTTTGAATCCATCTGCCATGCCCTGACCACTCTGCCCACTGGTGGCTTTTCCCCGAAAAACGCCTCCATCGCCCATTATGACAGCGCCTATGTTCATTATGTATTGGTGGCATTCATGGTTTTGGCCGGCATCAATTTTTCACTTCATTTCCAGATGCTGAGAGGCAAACCTCTGGCATTTTTCAAAGACACGGAATGCACCGTGTTTTTAGGTCTTGTCCTGGGGTTTACCCTGATCATTGCGCTGGACATTCACGGCCGGGTCTATGACTCGTTTGCAGCAGCACTCCAGTCAGCTGCCTTTCAGGCGGTATCCATTCTCACCACCACCGGATTTGCCACCGCTGACTATGAGCTGTTTCCGGGCTCAGCCAGGTGATCCTGTTTATCTGCATGTTTTTGGGCGCTTCGGCCGGGTCCACGGGCGGCGGCATCAAAATCGCCCGACTGATCGTGTGTGTTAAATTCGCCTGCCGGGAACTGTTCCGGCTGATCCACCCCCGGAGCATCCGTCATGTCAAACTCAACCAAAGGGGGGTCTCGGAAGATGTGCTCCGTTCCATCATGGGATTTCTGGCCCTGTACATGATGCTGTTCGCAGGCGCCGGCGCATTCTGGCTGCCATGGGTCTGGACCTGCTCACCGCCCTGGGGGCGGTGGCGTCCTGCCTGGGCAACATCGGACCCGGATTCGGGACCGTGGGACCGGCGGAAAATTTCGCACATCTCCCGGCTGCAGCCAAATGGATCTTGGTCTGGTGCATGCTTTTGGGAAGACTGGAGATCTATACCGTCATCATTCTGGTGGTACCCGAGTTCTGGAAATAGACAACCCAAGACCCGAAGACCCAGTATTGTCCATCATCCACTCATTCTTTATTTCGTCATGTTTTTTTCCCGCTCGTAAAAACATGAACAAAATGAATTTTTCTGTCGGATCGATCATTTCCTTCTCCCTGAAATGAATTCAAAAAAAAATACACAAATTCCTTTAAAAACAAACTTTTATATCAATAAGATATCGATTCTCGTTGCCTGGCATACAAATTGTAATGATACGTAACAAAACAGACAAAAAAGATGGTTTGCTGTTTTTGTCAAAAAAAACCAAACAACTCAATTACAATGGAGGAACGGTCATGAAAAGATCAATGGTGGCAACGTGTTTAATGAGTGTCTTGTTTTTAGTTTTATCTCTCACCGGACCCATGAGTGCATCGGCCGGCCAGGCGTTACGGTACAGTGCGTCTGCCCAGGTGTTCGAAGCGTTTGACGATGTCCGGCTGAAGGCCTTTACCCAGGACACCGGCATTGCCGTTGACCTGTTTGTGGCCTCATCCCAGTCCTGTGTTTACCGGCTTTTGCAGGATATGACCGATGTGGCCAGTTCGGTCCGCCTCCTGTCCCAGCGGGAAAAGGATTTCGGACTTGTGACCATCCCGTTTGCCAGAGACCCTCTGGCGGTGATTACTCACCAGTCCACTCCTGTGGATGCCCTGACTACTGAACAGCTTCAATCACTTTTTCAGGCAATGTCGCCAACTGGAAAGAGGTAGGCGGGCCGGACCTGGCCGTCACACTGGTGGTACCCGGAGAAGATACCGGTGCCCACAAAAATTTCAGGCGCCAGGTGATGCACCACAATGAAGTTCAGTATCATTACATGACCTATACCTCCACCCGGGTGCTGGAAGCCATTGAATCCCTGCCTCCGGGTGCCGTGTCCTTTATCTCAAGAGGCGCCCAGATCACTCATCCAAAGGTGAAGGTGATTCAGATTGATGGCAAAAACCCGGTGATGCGGATTATCCTTTTTATCAGATCTTCAATTTGGTGACCAAGGGTGAGCCCGCCGGTACCGTCAAAACGTTTGTAGATTACATCACATCTGACAAAGGCAAGGCATTGATCTTGGAAAGAGGTATGTTTCCGGTCGAGTAATTCTGTTCTCATAAATTGATCCGGAATCAAAGATAAGACCGGTTCCGAACATCCGGACAGATAAAACGTCTTCGACTAATTAATTTTTCGCGGTTTCACGCCCCTTTTCATCAGGAAATCAGGGGCGTGTAACAATCGATAAGACTGGACGTCAATGGGATCTCAGAATAGAGGACACCATCTAAATTGCCGCACCTGAAAACGGTTAAAAACCGGTCTGCTACCCTTCTGAACCTGTTCCAGGGAAATCGGAATATCCGGAAGATGCTGGCCGGTGTGATCATATCCACCCTGCTCTGCCTGGGGGTCAGTACCTGGCTGGATATGCGGGCGGCCCGAGATCTTGTGAATATAGCCAGAAAACAGTTCAATGATCAGCAGATGGTCATTGCCCGGCATATCCGACGTCAGGTGGAATCAGAACTTACATTCGTCGGCAGAGAGCTGGGGCGGGCAGGCGAGATCCTTTCCGGGGAAACGGCCGGATCGATTCGGCCCGGGCCGTCCTGGAGCCCCTGTTTTCCCGGCTGCTGGAAAAAAGCGTTTTCCGCATCCATATCCGGATGCCCCATCAGCCCGTGATTCATACCTTCGGCTATCCGCGCCAGTGGCAAACCCGTGTGCATAGCCCGGAATTCTCGACTCTTTTTCCATCATTGCCTGAAGCATCCCGCCTCTATTTTTCAGATCCGATTTTTGAGGCCGGGACAATGCAGGTACAGATGGCCGGAAAACTGTCAGATATCGGACATGTTCTGATCGCCGAGCTGGATATCAGCCGGTTTCTGGGCCAGTTTCTGGATGATGTCCGCTCCGGAAGTACCGGATATGCCTGGGTGATTGACGACAAGGGGACCTTTCTTTACCATCCATTCAACCGGTTTATCGGAAAAAGTGCGTTCACTGCCAGGGAAAATCGGGATCCAGGGCTGAGCCATCACAACATCAACTTTATCCAGGAAAATCACATGCTGGCCGGTCACACCGGTACCGGCACCTATATTGCCGGCTGGCACCGGGGATTTACCGGAAAAATTGAAAAACTGATCGCCTACTGCCCCATCACCCTTCCGGGCATGGCCCCCGACATCTGGTCCGTGGCCGTGGTGGCGCCGGTATCCGAAATCGACGGTTACATTAATCAGGCCGCTTTCTGGCGGCTTCTGTTGCATGCGGTGATGATTTTTGTGGTGGTGGTGTTTGGAAACGCCCTGCTGTTCAGGGAAGTCAGGTGGACTCACCGGCTGGAAGACAAAGTGGCTGAACGGACCCAAGACCTTCAGCGATCCGAAGAAAAATACCGGTCGGTTGTGGAAAGCGCGGAAGACTTTATTTTCACCTTTGATCCGGCCGGACGCTTCCTGTCCATGAACAGCTTCACTGCCAGTTTTTTCGGAGGAAGACCCGAGGACTTCATTCATCACGGCATCGATCAGGTCCTCAACAGGAAATCCTCCCGGAAACACCTGAAAATGCTGGATCTGGTTTTCCGGTACCGGAAAGCGTCCGGGATGAATTTACCTTGCAGGCCGGCGAACATGAACTCTGGGTGAGCGCCAATTTCATGCCCATCCGGGATGAATCCGGTCAGGTGGAATCCGTGCTGTGCATTGCCAGGGACATTACCAATGAAAAAAACCTGGAACGCCAGCTCATCAATACAGAAAAACTGGCATCCCTGGGAACCCTGGCAGCCGGTGTGGCCCATGAAATTAACAACCCTTTGGGCGTGATCCTGGGGTTCACCGACCTTCTGGTAAGAAAAACACAAAAAGACTCCCAGACTTACCAGGATCTGAAGACCATTGAAAGGCAAGGTATGCACTGCAAACAGATTGTTGAAAATCTGCTGCGTTTCGCCCGGTTCGGAGAAGGAAACACCGTCTGTTCTGACATCAACGACGCTATCCGGGAAGTGGTCAATATCGTGCGGCATACTCTGGAAATGGAAACTATCGGGCTGACCATTGATCTGGATGACACCATTCCGATGGTGCGCGGAGATTCCAGGGAATTGCAGCAGGTGTTCCTGAACCTGATCAACAACGCCTGTGCCGCCATGAAACAGGGAGGCTTTCTGACGATCCAATCGGAATACCTGACACAGGAAAACAAAGCCATGGTCAAGATCCAGGACACGGGACACGGCATTCTGAAAAAACATATTGACCGGATCTTCGAACCGTTTTCACCACCAAACCCGAAGGTGAAGGCACCGGACTGGGGTTGTCCGTCACTTATGGTATTGTCAGCAAATACGGCGGTATCATCGACTGCAAAGCACACCCGTCTCTTCTGAAAACCAAGGTGACACCGGCACCGGCCACGGCACACTTTTCATGATCAAACTGCCTGTTTTGACAAGGAGGCGTAATGTCTTTCAAAATTCTCGTTGTGGATGATGAAAAAGATATGCTGGCCCTGCTTTCCCGGTATATCACCGAAGAGACCGATTTTATAGTCGTCACTGAACACGATCCTGTAAATGCGCTGACGGTTTTCAAAAAGGATCCTTGCGACCTGGTGATCATGGACCTGAAAATGCCCAAAATGGGGGGGCTTGATCTCTTACGTCAGATCAAAAAAATTCAGCCCGACACCTCAGCCGTCATCATGACCGCCTATGCCACCATTGAAACCGCAGTGGAAGCCATCCAGGAAGGGCCTATGATTACATCACCAAGCCTTCCGCCGGGAACGGATCCTGCTGACCATTGACAAGGCCCTCCAGTGGCGCAGGATGGTCTTTGAAAACATCGCCCTGCGTGAAGAACTGGTTCAAAAGAACCCCGCACGACCCCTTATCGGATCTTCCAGTGCCATTAAATCCGTTATGGAACAAATCCGGCAAGTGGCTCCCACCCATGCCACAGTACTCATTACAGGCCCGAGCGGAACCGGCAAGGAGCTGGCAGCCCGGGCCGTCCATCAGCTCAGCCTTCGCAAATCAATCTCCATGATCACAGTCAACTGCACGGCGATTTCGGAAACGTGATTGAAAGTGAGCTGTTCGGGCATGTCAAGGGTGCGTTCACCGGTGCCTGGAAAGACAAGAAAGGACTGGTGGAAGAAGCGGACGGCGGCACCCTGTTCCTGGATGAAATCGGTGACCTGGGTTTTTCCATGCAGACAAAACTGCTGCGCCTGCTGCAGGAAGGGGAGTACAAACCGGTGGGCAGCACCCGGACACGGTATGCAGATATCCGGTTTGTGGCAGCCACCAATCATGATCTGGAAGCGAACATAAAAAATGGAACATTCAGGGAAGACCTGTATTATCGGCTCAAGGTGATCTGCCTGCAGATGCCCGGCCTGGACCGGCGGCCCGAGGACATCCCTCTGCTGGCCCGGCATTTCATGAAAAAATATGCCCTGCTGTATCAGAAAAAAATTGAACAGATATCGGAAACCGCACTGAAACACCTGGAAGCGCATCCGTTTTCCGGCAATGTCCGGGAACTTGAAAACATGATCGAACGGGGGGTCATTTTCTGCCGGACCACCGTCCTGGAAACGGAGGATATTTTTCAAGGGGCGATACCGCCGGCTGATATTCATTGCGGAGAGATACCCGGCAATATTCTGAAAATGCCGTTCCGGGAGGCCAAAGAGGAGGTGTTGACCCTGTTTTACAATCAGTATATCAAAAACGCACTCACACACAGCGGCGGCAATATCAGCCGGGCTGCTGAAAAAGCGGGGATCCAGCGGCAGTACCTTCACCGCCTCATGAAAGAGGCGGGACTGGAAGCAGAAGGTTTCAGGCTTTCCGGCGATTAGACATATTTTTCAACCCCAGTTTATCCAGGGCATCCTCCAGGCGGACAACCCCCATGGGCTGCCCGTTCTGGACCACGGCAATGCGGTTGATCCCGTAAAACAACATCAGCTGCACCGCATGGGTCAGCCTGTCTTCCGGGGTGACCGCATGATCCAGGCTCATGCTTGATGTGAAGGGCATCAGAACAGTTTGACTTTACACGATTCCATTGCTGCGGGCCTCCTTTCCCAGAGGGGGAGGCAGGCCTTAGCGCCTGCCTCCCGTTCCATGCCGATGACAGCCGTGCCATCCGCTGAAGCCGCTGGCCCTAATGCGGGATGTTCACATTCAGGGCATACTGAAGAACGACATACACAATATAGATCCCAAGCAGCCATCCACCCTGCCACCGCTCAAAATAGCCCTTTTGTTCTGCATGGCGATAAACGCCCGGAACGACCAGAGGATCATCAGCATGACCGGAAAGTGAAAGAGAAAGAAATTCTCGGGAATGGCCAGCGGCGTGGCTGAGGCGGATGCGCCTATGACAAACAGGCAGTTGAGCACGTCCGCGCCCACGACATTGCCCACCATGATTTCCGGGTGCCCTTTGCGAATAGAGGCAAACGCGGTCATCAGTTCCGGCAGTGACGTACCAAAGGCTACCAGGGTGGCGGCAATGATATCCTGAGGCACGCCCAAACGCACGGCACATTCGGATGCACAGGGAATCAGAATCCGGGCGCCCAGGATCACCAGAAACAATCCTCCGAATATCATCACAAGGGATCTGGGAATCCCCATCTCATCCGATTCATCCTCTGCTTCGCCATCCTGGGCCTGATCCCCGCCGGATTTGGCCCAGAAATAGGTGGCATACATATACAGCGCCAGCAGGCCCAGAAACAGAAAACCGATTCCCCGCTTGAGCACCGGCTCCGGCATGATCCACAGGGATATCAGAGAAATGGCCACCAGCAGGGTGGCCGATCCCACCTGGACCCACCCGGTACGCTGCAAAATGAACTTGTTCATGGGCACCCGGGTCAGGACGCAGGCAACGCCCAGAATCAAGCCGGTGTCCGCAATGATGGAACCCACGGCATTGCCCAGGGCCAGGCCGGGGTTTCCGGTCCAGGCCGCCATGACGGACACAAACGCTTCGGGCAGAGTGGTTCCCAAAGAAACGATGGTGGCACCGATAACGATCCGGGGCAGCCCGGTCCGCCTCGCCAGGGCCACCACCCCGTCAATGGCCCAGTCCGCTCCCTTGGACAGCAGCAGGATACAGACACCGATAATCGCCAGCAATACAAATATGGGTAATCCCGGTACGATATTTAACAGCAATTCTTCCATCGGCAACCCTCCTTATTTTAAGTCTTGATCAATTCAGCAGATTCACTGATCCGTTTCAGGTTGAAACACCGTTAGAGCAAAACATATGCCACCTTTCAAAGTGGAATGGCACTGTTGCATCTTTCCGGAAAAAAATGTTTGAAACGCCCATTTCCGTGGGGGAAACACACAACCGGACCACTGGAATCGATCTTGGTCAATGATGCTATTCCATGAAAAATGTCTATGAAAAGTTTCAGCAACCTGAATTCTGTCAACCGGGGGTGGACTGCCGGGCGGCCCGTCACTGTTTTTTTTATGGTTCACCCGTATCGAAAAGGCAGGTTGAAAATTTAA
>LQAG01000412.1_pt1 | contig 12564 bp, 19 predicted proteins | sample 1535801 | NCBI WGS metagenome assembly LQAG01 (sample SAMN04331584, study PRJNA305678) | bioreactor metagenome | isolation source: bioreactor_3 inoculated with Wadden Sea sediment 1st replicate of a... | place: Germany:Bremen | reverse complement strand
ATGAAATACTTGTGGTGGATTTTACAGGGGGTGCTGGTGCTGATATCGGTCTTTTTTTCCTGTTCGGGCTGGACCTGCTCATCGGTTCATACCGGCTCAACGATCCGTTTTCCTTTATCATGACATTTTTTCGCCGCCAGTTTTGTGCTGCTGATCAGTGCCGCTCTGGCAGTCACTTTTGCCGTTAAAATGATCCGGGTATACCGGCGCATCCGAAACCAGTCCTGATATCAGGTGTGATATGACCGTCTACTTTACCTTATCCGAAATTTCAAAAGCCTATGGGGACGATACCCTTTTTTCCGATCTGAGTGTGGATTTCAAGGCCGGCGAACACCTGGGTCTGATCGGCAGCAACGGCAGCGGCAAATCCACCCTGCTCCGGCTCATTGCCGGTGAGGCGCAGCCGGATACCGGCGAAATCACTGTACAGAAAACCTGCCGCATTGTTTACCTTCCCCAGGAGGACCGGCTGAATCCGGAAAAAACCGTGGAAGCAGTCCTGTTCGACAGCCTGGCGGCGCTGCCCATGGATGACCGGGAACGGCACCGCCGGGTGAACCAGGCCCTGGGCAAGGGCGGGTTTGTAGATACAAACGCTCAGGTGAAAACCCTGTCCGGCGGCTGGAGAAAACGGCTGGCCATCACCCGGTCGTTGTGCATGGACCCGGACCTGCTGCTGTTGGACGAACCCACCAACCATCTGGACATCCACGGGATTCTGTGGCTGGAACAGATCCTTGCCACGGCCGCGTTTTCCTTTATGATAGTCAGCCATGACCGGGCATTTCTGGAGAGCACCTGTACCGGCACTATGGAAATCGCCCGATATTATCCCAAAGGATATTTCAAAATCCATGGCGGGTATCAGGTGTTTGAACTAGAACGCGCCAAATTCCTTTCAGCCCAGGAAAACAGCAGGCATCCCTGGCCAGTAAAATGCGCAGAGAAGACGAATGGCTCCGCCAGGGGGCCAAGGCACGGTCCACCAAAGCCAGGTTCCGCATTGATGAGGCAGAACGGCTGCGCCAGGCCCTGGACGCGCTCAGGGAACGAAACCGGCACATCGCCCGGGTGGATATGGATTTCACCGGCACCGGCCGCCAGACCCGGAAACTGATCCAGGTGCATAGCCTGACCAAGGAATTTGACGGCCAGCCCTTGTTTTCCGGGATCACGTTTGAGCTGGGACCCGGATTCTGCTTAGGCGTGGTGGGGGTAAACGGGTCCGGCAAATCCACGTTTCTGTCTTTGCTGGAAAAAAAATTGACACCAGACCGGGGAACGGTCAAGTGGGCGGACGGACTGAAAGTGGCCGTGTTTGATCAGCACCGGTCCCGGCTTGACCCGGACTGCCTGTTGCGGGAGGCGTTGAACCCGGCCGGCGGGGATTCGGTGAACTACCAGGAAAAAGCGTGCATGTGGTGACCTGGGCCAGGCGGTTCCTGTTTATGCCGGATCAGCTGGACATGCCGGTACATCGGCTGTCCGGCGGAGAAAAAGCCCGGATCGTTCTGGCCAGTCTGATGCTGCAGCCGGCGGATGTGCTGCTGTTGGACGAACCCACCAATGATCTGGACATCCTGTCCCTGGAAGTGCTGGAACAGCGGATTCAGGAGTTCCCGGGGGCAGTTGTGATCGTGTCCCATGACCGGTATCTCATGGACCGGGTATGCCACCGGATGCTGTTTCTGGATCCGGGCGCCCCTCCAGCGTTTTATAGAAATTTTTCCCAGATTCTGAAGGCGGCGGCCGGGCATCGCCGAAATTCTGCAAACCCGGCATCAGATGCCGGTACCGGCGCCGGACCCCGGTCTTCTTCAACGTCAGAGAAGAAAACGCCATCCCGTTCCACCCCGGCATCCCGGACCGGCAAAGGTTCCGGACCGGGCTTTTCGTTTAATGACAAGTTTGAGCTGGAACACATGGAAGAAACCATTCTGGAAGCGGAAGAAATGGTGTCGGCACTGACGGCCCGGGTGCAGGACCCTGAGATCATGGCAGATCTAAAGCGGCTGGCCGATGTGTGCCTGGACCTGGAAAAAGCGGAAAACCGGGTTCAGGCGCTATATGCCAGGTGGGATGAACTGGAACAAAAAAAAAACGGCCGCCGGCAAATAGTCCGGCAGGGCCGGTTCAGACATATAACCGTGAGATCAGGCTGATGACAGCGGTTTCCACGGTCAGAATCCGGGGCCCCAGACTGCAGGGATAAATCCGATATCCGTCAGGGTCTGAACTTCCAGATCAATCCACCCCCCTTCCGGCCCCACTGCCAGGGTCACAGGCCGGTTCACCCCTATCGGACAGACCTGATCAGTTTTGGGATGGGCGGTTAAGCACAGGGTATTCCGGGAAATGCCCGGCAGTTCCTGTTTGACAAACCGGCTGAAAACCGTTTTTATGGATTTCCGGCAGCACGGTATCTTTGGCCTGTTCCAGGCCTAGCCGGGCGTAGGACATCAGGTTGTCTTTCTCAAGGAACGGGCTCTGCCAGAAACTTTTTTCCACCCGCCAGGAATTCACCAGAAAGATCTGCTTGACCCCCAGGGCTGTGACGTTCTGGATGATCCGGCGGAGCATCTTGGGCCGGGGCAGCGCCAGCACCAGGTTCAGCTGCAGCGGCGGAGGCGGCGATAGATTCAGGGTGACCTGCATTACCAGTTTCCGTGCACCCATGTCCTGGATGATGCCGCCTCCCAGACGGCCATTGATCATGCCGCAGGTGACCGTGTCCCCGGGTCCGGAGTTGAGCACGGTGCGGATATGATGAAACCGTCTGCCGGACAGGCATACCCGGCCAGTTGAGATAAAATCATTCAACGACAGCAGGACCAGATTCACAGCTAAAACGTCACCATTTCCATGGAAGCGGTCCATTCCCGCACTGGCCGGGCTTTCCACTGAGGTCCGCCCAGGGCCATGGCCAGTTCTTCAGCCAGATGAACCGGTTTGACCCCGGTCAGCCTGCCCAGGCCCTGAACACAGGAAGGGCAATTGGTAAGCAGTTTTACGGGGGTGTTTCCGCTGGAACGTTTAGGAAGGAACAGGGCTTCCTGCTTGCGCACGAGCATGTTATGGCTGATGTCCGGCCGGGAGAGGGCCAGTGTGCCCGCCTGGGAACAGCAGTGCGGCACCGGGGTCACATCAAACCCTTCGCTTTTCAGCAAAGCGGTTCCCCGGTCTTTTAACGAATCATGGCAGGGCGCATGATACAGACAGGCGGATTCCGGCACATCGGAAAAATGCCAGCCTTCAGGACATATTCACTGACGTCAGTCACCGGGCGTCAATATCCGGGCGGCATCCAGCCGTTCCAGCGATCCATACAAGTACCGCAGGACACCACCACTGCGTCAAAGATCAAATCATTGAACATCTCTCTTATCTGGGTCAGGACAATGATGTTTTTCAGCACCAGTTCTTCATATTTCCGGGTCCTTGCATTCACCAGAAACGGATATCCGCAGCACAGAAACGGCGGGGGCAGGATCACCCGGTGATTATTCGACAGCAGGATGGTCAGGGCCGCTCTGGAAATCCGGGAATAAAGGCGTTCACTGCCGCATCCCGGAAAGTAAAATACCGTAGAAACCGCGTTCTGAAAGGGTTCGAGAATCAGGGCCTGGTTTTTCTGTGTCATCGGGACATGGGAACGCAATGTCGTGAGATCCGGCCAGGGCATCCTGGAATTCAACACCTGAACGGACCGGATTTTTGAAAGCGGAGGGATCCCGGTCACCGGTGAGATCAGGGTCGCGCCGGTCCGCTGAAATAACGTGCCTGCATTCAGCAGGAACGGCCGGGTCAGCCGGTTGGCCAGAGGCCGTTTGTCCGCCAGGTATCCCAGGGTGATCCGGGTGGACACCGGAGTGTGCTTAAAATGCATGATTTTAAGAATTTCCCGGGATTCAATGGAGATGTCGCCGGAATCGATCTTCACCGGACATTTGGCCAGGCAGCGGTGGCAGATGGTGCAATGATCCGCGATTTCTTCCAGATTACGCAGGATCTCAAACCCGGTGGAACGGGTACGCTGGGTGATATACAACAGGGCCTCAATCAGAGCGCCCAGGGCAAGGTTCCGGTTCCGGGGTGAAAAACATGTTCTTGTCCGGAAAAAACACCGGACACATGGGCTTGCATTTGCCGCAACGGACACAGTGGGCAATGTTCATGGCCAGATCGAACAATGACCCGTGTTTGAGTATCCGTGCCTCCAGTTTCAACAGATTGAAGGAAGGGGTAAACACTTTGTCAAGGATATCGGGTTCACACAGCTTGCCCGGGTTCATGATCCGGTCCGGATCCACCTGATTGCGGTAGTGTTCAAAGTCCTGAACTGTTGTTTCGGACAGATATTTGAATTTGGTGATGCCGATCCCGTGTTCACCGGACACCACCCCGTTTAGATTTATGGCTTTTTCCATGACCCGGTCTGCGGTCAGGGCGGCTCTGGCCATCATTTCCCGGTCATTGGACAGTACCGGGATATTCACATGCACATTGCCGTCTCCGGCATGCATGTGGGTGGCCACGACAATCTCTCTGGCACGGGTGGTGTCATAGATGGTTTCCAGGGTTTCCAGAATCAAAGAATATCCCCGCAGACTTTCGGTCACCCGGGAATAAAAATTTTTGGCGTGGATCCCTCCCTCCAGAGCGTCCCGGGAAGCAATGGCCAGTTTTTTTTTTCGTGGCCCAGGCCAGGTCCTTGGCCTGGGCCACTTTTTTCCCAGCCACTGGGGATCGGACAGCGGCACAGCCTGATCGAGATATGCAACCAGGTTGTCAATGATCCGGGCCTGATTGGCCTTTTTTTCCTCCAGATTGATCTGGTCCACAAAACTGACAAAGTTTGCCAAGGATGCCAGGGGCAAAACAATGTCCTCATTGAGTTTAAACGCATTGGTATGGGCCGCAATGGCCCCCAGCCGTTTTCGGTCCTCCCAGAAGCGATCGGCTTCTTCATCGTTTTTGGCAAAGGTCAGCCCGGTTCTTTCAAACGAATCCAGAATGGCGGCCAGGGTGTCTGTCCCCGCATCCAGCCGGGCCTGGTCATTGGATACCAGGTCCACCAGCAGCACGGCTTTGAGCCGGTTGCCCAGGCCGTTTTGGTTTTATAGTCAATGGCCTGGATATAGGCTTCGTCAAAGTGCTCCAGCGCCATGACCGCCGGATCACCGTGGGCGAATCCATCGGAAATGGCGGTAATCACCTGTCCTGCTTCGGTCATATCATTGCCGAAAAACTCGATGCAGCAGGTTTTTTTGAAGGAAAATTCCGGATAAAGAATGAACCGGGCCGAGGTGATGATCCCGTCACACCCTTCTTTCTGGAGTCCGGGCAGGCCGTTGAGATATTTGTTGGTGACATCCTTTCCCAGGCCTTTTTTTCGGATATCCTCCCCGGTCAGTGCAATGGTCTTGATTTCCTGACCGGTTTCATCGGCCACCTCAAACACCACCGGGTCAGTAAACAAAATTTTTCTTCCCGGATGATCCTTGCGGGATACGGTGCAGACACCCCCGTCGGGCATGACGATCCGGTAGGAAAGCACATTGTCCAGGGCGGTGCCGAACAGGACTGCGGTTTTTCCTCCGGCGTTTTCAGCCAGGTTTCCGCCGATGGTGCAGGCCCAGGCGGATGTGGGGTCTGTGGCAAAGATGAGTCCCTGTTCATGGGCTGCATCTTTGGCATCCTGAGTGATGACCCCGGCCTGAACCTCCATGGCATAACAGGTGCCGTCTCCCACCTGAGTCAATGGGGTGATGTCGCCGATACGGTTGAGTTTTTCCGTGTTGATCATGACACAATCCCGGGTCAGCGGGGTGGCTCCGCCGGTCAGTCCGGTGCCTCCGCCCCGGGGAATGATCTTCAGCCCCAGTTCATGGATTGTTCTTATGAGGGCCGGCACCTGGGACTCACAGTCGGGACGCAGCACCGCTTTGGGAAGAAAAACGCCGCCAGTCTGTGGCATCCGTGGCATGGGCCGTCAGCGTAAACGGATCAAAATAGATACTGTCTTTGCCGATCACCGGGCCTAACGCCCGGACCAGTTTCCGTTGGAATAAGGACTGGTCGGCCATGTGGCGGTCCAGGTCCCCCAGGACCCGCCGGCAGACGTCCAGTACCTGAAACACGTCAGAGTGCCTGGCCGCCTGCTCAATGACGGCCAGGTCTTTTTTAAATTCGGAAAACAGATCCTTGCGCCGGAGCGGATGGGATACCAGTTCCTGAAAAAGGAACGGATTCCGCTCAATGATGAACAAATCCCCCATGAACCGGTACAATAACCTTGCTGACCGGCCGGTTCTTTTTTTGGCTTCCAGGTCCTGAACCGTTGTCAGGATGTCTGATCCGAAAAGATGGAGAATAATCCGGTCATCAGTGGCAGAGGTGTAATTGTAGAGTATTTTTCTTTCCGGATCACGCATAACTACAGTTCAAAGGTGGTCATGCTTACCACCAGGGGCAAAGACTCAATTTCAGTGATCACCTCCGGCGGCACCGGGGTATCGGTTTTCAGAAAAATAATGTTTCGCTGCCCGTCTTCCTCCCGGCCCACCATCATGCGGGAAATGTTGATCTGGTGTTTGCCCAGGGTGTTGCCGATGGAGCCGATGGAGCCGGGTTTGTCCACGTTGTGGATCAGGCCCAGGTGACCTTCGGGGATCACTTCGAGCCGGAACTTGTTGATGCGCACGATCCGGGCCGCGTCTTTGCCGAAAATGGTGCCGCCCACCACATCGGTACCGGAATCCGTGACCACGGTGATGCGGATCAGGTTGATAAAATTACCGGAGTCCTGAGCCGTGGATTCGGAAATTTTGATTCCTTTTTCATTGGCCAGGGAAATGGCGTTTACGGAGTTGACCTCATAGGGGATGAACTCGTTGAGCAGTCCCTTGATGGCCGCAATGGTGACCGGTTTGAGATCCAGGTCCGGAAACTTGCCGATATACTCGATCTGCACCTCTTTGATGCCGCCGGAAATGAGCTGGGCCTGCATCTTGCCCATCTTTTCGGCCAGGTACAGAAACGGCTTGAGCTGGCGCAGCACCTCTCCTGTAACCGACGGCACGTTCACGGCATTGATCACTGTGTCATACAGCAGATAGGCGATGATCTGGTTGGCGGCGGCCACGGCCACATTGGTCTGAGCCTCTTTGGTGGAAGCGCCCAGGTGGGGGGTGGCCACCACCTGGTCCAGTCCCAGCAGGGGCAGGTCCCCAGGGGGTTCGGTGGAAAACACATCCAGGGCTGCGCCAGCCACTTTTCCGGAGACAATGGCATCATAAAGGGCAGGCTCGTTGACAATTCCGCCCCGGGCACAGTTGATCACATACACGCCTGTCTTCATTTTTTCAAATGCCTCGGCATCCAGCAGATCAATGGTGGCCTCCATTTTGGGGACATGCACGGTGATATAGTCGGCTTGGCTGTAAAGGGACTCTTTGTCCACATATTCAAAGCCCTGTTTTTCGATGTGTTCTTTTGAAATATTGGGATCAAACACAATGACCCGCATTCTCAGCCCCTTGGCCAGGTTGGCCACGATGGAACCGATATTGCCGAAACCGATAATGCCTAACGTCTTGTTGAAGATCTCCCGTCCCTGAAGCAGCTTTTTCTCCCATCTTCCCGCCTTCATGGAAGGCGCTGGCCCTTGGAATGTTTCGGGTCAGAGACATCATCATTGCAATGGCATGTTCGGCCGTGGTCACGGTGTTCCCGCCCGGCGTGTTCATGACCGCCACCCCTTTCCGGGTGGCCTCGTCAATGTCCACATTGTCCAGACCGATTCCGGCCCGGGCGACCACCTTGAGGTTGACTGCCGCATCCAGCAGGGCCTTGTCCACCTTTGTGGCGCTACGGATGGCCAGCGCATCATAGGATCCGATGATGTTACGCAGCGCTTCAGGGGACAGCCCTGTGTTCACATCCACATCGATCCCTTCCTGGTTTTCAAAAATATCGATGCCTGCCTCATCCATTTTGTCGCTGACCAGAACCTTCATTACCCATTCTCCTTTTCAAAAGCGATCATAAAATCCTTGAGCGCCTGGATCCCTTCCTTTGTGGCGGCATTGTAGATGGATGCCCGGCATCCGCCCACAGACCGGTGGCCCTTGAGGCCGCCCAGGCCCTGTTTCAGTGCGTCGGCCACAAACTGCTTTTCCAGATCCTCGGTGGGCAGCCGGAAGGTCACATTCATCAGGGACCGGGAATCCATGCGGCTGTGCCCCGGTAAAAGCCGGATCCGTCGATCACCTCATACAGCTGATCCGCTTTTCCCGGTTAAAGGCCGCCATGGATTCCAGAGTGCCGAACTGTTCCTGGATCCATTTGAACACTAGCCCGATGGTATAGATCCCGAAACAGGGCGGGGTGTTGTACATGGAGTTTTTTCCCGCATAGGTGCTGTATTTGAGCATGGAGGGCAGGTCTTCATTGGCAGATTCCAGAAACGATTTGTTGAGGATCACCAGGCAGGTACCGGAAGGACCCAAATTTTTCTGCGCGCCGGCGTAAATCAGGCCGAACCTGTCCATGGGCAGGGGCCGGGAAAAGATATCCGACGACATGTCCGCCACAAGCGGAATCCCGCCGGTTTCCGGGAATTGTGCGAATTGAGTGCCTTTGATGGTGTTGTTGGAAGTGAGGTGAACGTACCGGGCATCCGGGGTACAGGGAATATTTTCCGGAATATAGGAAAAATTCTCATCCTCGGAAGAACCGGTTACCTGTATGGTTTTTTTCTGGATCTTTGCTTCTTTGATGGCTTTAGTGGACCAGGTACCGGTGTTGATGTAATCCGCAGTCTGTCCCTGTCCCAGAAAATTCATGGGATCATGGCAAACTGCAGGGACGCACCCCCCTGGATGAACAGCACATGCCAGGAATCATCCAGGTTCAACAGCTGTCTGGCCCGCTCTACGGCATCGTTGATCACTTCATCAAACTGGGCCGACCGGTGGCTGATTTCGGTGATGGACATACCGGATTCTTTGAAATTCAGAAACGAGGCCTGGATCTCCTCCAGCACCGCCAAGGGCAATGCGGCCGGACCGGCGTTAAAATTATGAATTCGCTGCGCTGTCATGATCTCTCCTTTCAATTCTGTGGTGATGGGAATCGGGTTAAACCAAGCATCAAGCTTTCATCTTTATATTTTAAACATTGTGTTCGCGGGTTTTGTGGAACCGGATGTCCGGCCACTCTTCCATGACAAACCCCAGCTGGTATTCGCTGGTGGTCATGAAGGTCAGACACTTTTCGGCATCCAGGGCAAGACTGGATTCATTTTCTGCCGGAACTGTTTGAGCATTCGATCATCTTCACAGGTGACCCACCTGGCCACGGACAGGTCAATGGGCTCATACCCGGCGTGGACATTGTATTCTGCCTTGAGACGGGCCATGGTCACTTCAAACTGCAAACCCCACAGCCCCGATCACGTGCAGGTTTCCCAGAAGCGGCCGGAATACCTGAATGGTCCCCTCTTCCGCAAGCTGGGTCAATCCTTTGTTCAATGCCTTGGTTTTCAGCGGATCCTTGAGCAGGACCCGCCGGAAATGCTCCGGGGCAAAACTGGGAATGCCTAAAAACTTCAGCGGCTCTTTTGTGGTAAAGGTATCCCCGATCTTGATGGTGCCGTGGTTGTGGATGCCGATGATGTCTCCGGGATAGGCCTCTTCCACATGGCTGCGTTCCTGGGCCATAAAAATAGTGGCATTGGACAAGCGGATCTCTTTGCCAAGGCGGTGGTGTTTTACTTTCATGCCTTTGGAAAACTTGCCGGAGCATATCCTAAAAAATGCGATCCGGTCCCGGTGTTCCGGATCCATGTTGGCCTGGATTTTAAAGGCGAACCCTGAAAAATCGGATTCATAAGGGCTGACATCCCGGGTCTGGGTCGGCCGGAAGCCGGGAGGCGGCGCTATCTGCACAAACGCGTCCAGCATTTCTCTGACCCCGAAATTATTGATGGCAGATCCAAAAAAAACGGGGGTCTGGGTGCCGTTCAGGTAAAGAGTCATATCAAAGGGGTCTGCCGCTCCTTTGATCAGGTCTACATCCTCTCTGAGACTGTCAGCGGCCGACTGGGAAATCAGTTCATCCAGCCGGGGATCTGACAGGTCCTGGATCACGATGCCGTCATCATCTTTGGGCGAATATCCCGGCGAGAACAGACCCAGCTCTTTCCCGTCAAAATTATACACCCCCTTGAACCGTTTGCCCATGCCGATGGGCCAGGTCAACGGCACGCATTCAATCTGAAGCTTGTCTTCAATATCCTCAAAAATATCCAGCGGATCGAGCCCTTCCCGGTCCAGCTTATTGATAAAGGTGATGATGGGGGTGTTGCGCATCCGGCACACCTCCATGAGTTTTTCGGTCTGAGGCTCCACGCCCTTTGCATTGTCAATGATCATGACCGCACAGTCCACAGCCGTGAGCACCCGGTAGGTGTCTTCGGAAAAATCCTGATGTCCCGGAGTGTCCAGCAGATTGATCTCATACCCTTTGTATTCGAATTTCATGACCGACGACGACACGGAAATGCCGCGTTCCTGTTCGATGGAAAGAAAATCGGATGTGGCGGCCCGGTTGGTTTTCTGGATTTCACTGCCCCTGCCTGCTGGATGGCCCCGCCGAACAGCAGCAGTTTTTCAGTCAAGGTGGTTTTCCCGGCATCCGGGTGGGAGATAATGGCAAAGGTCCGACGTTTGTTGATCTCCCGGACCCCTGCCCTGTCTATGGTGTCTGATTCCATTCACTGGCATCCTTGGTTGTCAAATAGTTCCCTGGATTTCAAAAAAACGGCACCGTCAGCATCCCTGTCGATACCCCCTAATTGGCTCCACCGTTTCTCCCAGGTTGTCATGTATCACATGCTTTTAGCATTTTCCATGGCATCCGGCAATTGATTCCTGAAACAAAACAGGCCATGCGGCACCCCCATGGCCTGTAACGGAAAACATGGAACATATCCGAAAAATCCCACTCATACCCCGGTTCTGCCGCGAATTCTAAAAACAGAATCATGCCCCGATCATGCCGGCAGTATTCAGGCCGATATCGGAAATTCCCCGTATCGGCCCGGCACATAACACTGAAGTATCTCGAGGAAACCGCCGAGAGAAATGGCAGCCAACGCCGTAACCGCGGCATTGGCCGGCCGGGAAAAGCGGATGCATTCAAAATAATGAAGCGATATCAGCGTCAAGGTTCCGTACATGGGAACATGCATCAGATTCGTCATCACAGACCGTATTTTTTCCCAGACGGTTTTATCCTGCTCCGGTATGTCCGCCATAGGCATGAGGGAGCCCAGCAGTATCAGAATCACTATCGCTGAGAACAATACCGACAGCCACTGTTTTTTTTCACAATGTAAGGACATGGTGACTGATCAGGCGGACAGAGATTCGATGATATCCGCCACCCGTCCGGCAGTTTTCCCGTCCCACAGCTCCGGAACGGTTCCCGAAGAATGCGGGTTATCCAACACGGTGGCAACATGATCAGAAAGCATGGCAGGCGTACACAACCGATTGGTTCCGATGGTAATGGTGACCGGTCTTTCCGTGTTGGGCCGCAGGGTCAGACAGGGAATGCCCAGATAGGTGGTTTCTTCCTGAACCCCGCCGGAATCGGTAATCAGCAGTCTGGCGTTGAATACCAGGTTCATGAAATGGATATACCCCAGCGGTTCGATCAGATGGACCGCCTTGGCTGTTTCTAAAAGATGATCCAGCTTAAATTTTTCCAGATTCAAACGGGTTCTGGGATGAACGGGAAATATCAGGGGCAGATCCCGGGAAATCTTTCCCAGTTCCATACACAACCGTTCCAGACTGTCGGGGTCATCTACGTTGGAAGGCCTGTGAAGCGTCACCAGGCCATATCTTTTTCCCGGCAGCCATACTTCAGAAACACGGCATTTGCTTCGATATTCGGCCTGGCCATCTCCAGAGAATCGATCATGATGTTGCCCACCAAGGTAATTTTTCTCTGGCAACACCCTCTTTTTCAAGGTTTTCATTTCCATCCGCCGAGGGAGTCCACAGATAGTCGGCGATGGCATCCGTGACAATCCGGTTGATCTCTTCCGGCATGGTCCGGTCTCCTGAACGAAGTCCGGCTTCCAGATGGGCGGTTTGGTGCCCAGTTCACCGCTGCCAGAGTGGCTGCCACGTTGAATTCACGTCCCCGACCACCACCACCAGATCCGGCCGGGTGTCCATGAGCACTTTTCATAGGCGATCATCACACTGCCTGTCTGCTGGGCATGGGTCCCGCTGCCCACCCCGAGATGGATATGCGGGGCCGGCAGTTTGAAATCCCTGAAAAAGACATCCGACATGTTCAGGTCATAATGCTGGCCGGTATGAACGATGATCGGTTCCAGGTCGGGTCTGGATACCAGTTCATGATACAGAGGCGCGATTTTCATAAAATTGGGTCTGGCAGCGGCGATCAGGTGTATTTTCATTTTTTTTCAGGGATCAGGCATATAGTTAAGGGTTTTTCCGAAGGTCCGTCCGTCTGTCAGGC